>Ga0187892_10010442_pt1 | contig 11768 bp, 10 predicted proteins | sample MA1701073metaG_FD_139345 | JGI IMG/M metagenome (GOLD analysis project Ga0187892, IMG submission 139345) | Bio-ooze microbial communities from a basaltic lava cave in the Kipuka Kanohina Cave System on the Island of Hawaii, USA - MA170107-3 metaG ... | reverse complement strand
CCTCCTGGCGGGAGAGCAGCTGGAGCACGCACTGCTCGCGGGCCACAGGGCCGCAGCACGCAACGTTGCGTTCCGTGGGGCAACCGGGCTCGCCCGGCATCTCCGCGGAGAACTGGTGGCACCCTGATGCGAGTCATTGACGTTCCGGTGTCTCTCGAAGATCGCACGCTCGACCAGCTGGCCGAGGGCATCGGGGCATGGCCACCGGAGCCGTTCCTGCTGAACGCCCATGGCACGACCTGGGCGAGTCCGTACGGCCTGGTTTCCCTACTGACTCTGGGACAGGCGCTGCACGAAGCCAAATTGCCCCGAGCGCGATTCGCGGTCCCGGAGAGCGCCGAAACCCGGAGCTACTGGTCCCGGATCGGGTTCTTCCACTGGGCCTCCGACCTGTTCGAGCTGGTGGGCCGGGCCACCAGGAGGCCGTTTGATACCCCATCGGATGTGCTCCTTCCCATAACCCCGATCCGGGCGTTTGACGACGTCAGCACGGTCGTCGGGAAGATCCAGGAGCGGGCCCAGCGGATCCTGGCGTCGGAGATCAACCTCGCGCCGAAGGCAAGTGTCCGCTTCGTGATGACGTTGTCGGAGGTCTGTCAGAACATCATCGAGCATGCGGGGACCGGCGGATGGGTTGCGGTGCAGACGTACTACTGGAAAAAGCGGCTTGGCCGGAAGGTCGTGGTCATCGCGGTGAGCGACGCCGGGATCGGGTTTCGCCGCTCGCTCGAAGCGACCCAGGCGCGCCAGGTGGGTGAACGGTGGGGCGATGGCGCGGCGCTCGAGCTCGCCCTGATGCATAATGTGAGCCGCTACCGCGATCCGGGCCGAGGACAAGGCCTTTATCACATTCGTAGTTACCTTACTCGCTGGCAAGGGAAGATCTCGGTCCGCAGCGGCACTGCCCGCATCGCGATTGTTCCGCCGTGGGACGATGATCCGGCGCTCGCCGAGCAGCTTCCCTTTTTCCCCGGGTCCCAGGTGCAAATCACGATTCCTGCCCAGGAGGAGGGCGACCCGCAATGATGCAACGGATTGGCCTGGCCCCCCTGTTGCGTGAAACCGTTGCTACTCCGTACTCCGACCTGGTGACTCGCTCGACCGGCGCCGCCCTGCGCACCCGGATCGAAGAGACCATCAGCACCGCCAGCCACCGCACCACGATGCTCGACTTTACCGCGGTGGGGTTGATTGACTTCAGCTGTGCCGACGAGGTCGTCGCGCAACTGTTGCTCCGGGTGGCCGGGGAGGAGGAGCACTACGTGCTGCTGTTCGGGGTCAGCGAGCATCATCTCGAAGCAATCGACCACGTGCTCGAACGGCACGGCCTGTCGGTGGCCGCGCTTCCGGTTGGGGAAGGGGCACCGAGGGTCCTTGGCTTCGCCAGTCCGGATGTCGCGATGGCCTTTCAGGCAATCCAGCGGCTCGGGGCCGGCGACGCCAAACGGCTCGGTGAGTCGCTCGGCTGGACGGTGGAGCGTGCGGCGGATGCGCTGCAGTCGCTCGCCCTCCGGCGCCTGATTCAGGCTGCCGGCGGGACCTATCGTCCGTTGCCGCTCCCGGCATGATCCGGCGACCCGCCCTCGGCCCTTCCACCCTGGCGGTCCACGGCCAGCCTGAGTCGCGGCGGGAACGCGAGCCGGTCGTCAGCCCGATTCACCAGACCGCGACATTCGTCAACGCGATCGGGTCGGACCGGGATGTCCTCTACACCCGATACGGGAACAACCCCAACCAGATCGAGCTGGCCCGCAAGTACGCCCTGCTCGAAGGAGCCGAAGAGGCGTTCTTCGTGGCGAGCGGGATGGCCGCCACCGCGCTCGCCCACCTGGCCGTGCTGCGCCCGGGCGACCATCTGGTAACGAGTCACTGGATTTACGGCGGAACCCACAAGCTGTTCGAAGACGAATTCGGCCGGTTGGGCATCAGCATCAGTTATGTGGACCCGACCCAGCCGCGGGCCTGGAGGAAAGCCGTCCGGGAAACCACCCGTGCCATTTTTGTGGAAACCCCGGTGAATCCCACCATCCGGGTCATCGACCTGGCTCCCCTCGCGCGCCTCGCCAAGGAGTCCGGGATCGCCCTCCTGGTCGACGCGACGTTCGCCAGTCCGATCAACTTCCGGCCGATCGAACATGGCGCCGACGTCGTCATCACCAGCGCCACCAAGTATCTCAACGGACACAGCGACGTGAGCGCGGGTGTCGTAGCGGGGACCAGACCCTTCATCGAGGAGGTCGTGCGGCTGAGCCGGGTCTGGGGTCCGGCCCTCGACCCGCACGCGGCCTGGCTGGTGGAGCGCGGGCTCAAGACGCTCTCGGTCCGGATGGCACGCCACAACACCAACGGTCAGGCGGTGGCGGGGTTTCTTGCCAAACACCCCGCCGTGCAGGCCGTTTCTTACCCCGGGCTTCCCGACCATCCCGATCACGCCGTGGCTGCGCGAACCCTGTCCGGCTTCGGAGGGATGGTCGGCCTGACTCTGAAGGGTGGCGCGGCGGCAGCGGAACGCTTCCTCCGCCGGCTGCGGTTGTTCATCCATGCACCGAGCCTCGCCGGGGTCGAAAGTCTGGTCTCCGATCCGCATTTCACATCCCACAAGGGCCAGAGCGCAGACCAGCTGGCGCAGGCGGGCATCCTCCCCGGTTTCGTCCGACTCTCCTGTGGGATCGAGGACGCGGAGGATCTGATCGCCGACCTGGAGCAGGCACTCGGGAAGTGATTCGTTTTACCCACGTCAGCAAGACGTACCCCAATGGCGTCACCGCCCTCCGCGACGTTTCGTTTCAGATCGCCAAGGGGGAGTTCGTCTTCCTCACCGGCCATTCGGGTTCCGGCAAGTCCACGATCCTTTCGCTGATCTTCGCGGACCAGAAGCCCAATGTCGGAGAAGTCCGGGTCTCCGGTTTTCCGGTCGGCAAGCTCACCGCCACGCAGATTCCCAGGCTCCGCCGCAAACTCGGGGTCGTCTTCCAGGACTTCCGGCTGTTGCCCCAGCGCACCATAGAGGAAAACGTGGCGTTCGCGCTCGAAGTAACTGGAGCGCCGCGGAAAGGAATCCCGGGAAAGGTGATGCGGGTCCTGACCCGGGTCGGTCTGGCGGGCAAGGCACGGGTCTATCCCAAGGAGCTGTCCGGAGGAGAGCAACAGCGTGTGGCGATCGCGCGGGCCCTGGTCAACGACCCGCCGGTGTTTCTCGCGGATGAGCCGACCGGAAACCTGGACGAGCGGGCCACCCGGGGAATCTTCCAGCTGCTTCAGGAAATCAACGCCGGGGGCGCTGTGGTGGTGATGGCCACCCACAACCTCGCCCTGGTGCGGGACACCTCCTATCGGGTGCTCGAGCTCAAGAGCGGGGGACTCGTGTACGACTCGGTGCTGGAGCGCTCCGGTTCGGCCTCGCCGGAGCAGGAGTGACATGCCGACGCCCCTGCAGGAAGCACTTCGCACGTTTCGACGGACGCCCCTCCTGTCGGCGCTGTCGGTCGCCTCGATCGGCTTCTCCCTCTTCACCATCGGTTTGTTCGGACTGGTGGCGATCAACTTTCGGGAGGCTCTGCGCACCGTGGCCGAACGCGTCGAGGTCGTCGCGTTCGTCCTGCGCGGGACTCCGACCGAGACGATCCTCGCCGCGAGCCGCGACATCGAAGCGTTTCCCGAAGTCCAGGAGGTCCGCTACGTCAGCGCCGACGAGGCGCTCAGCCGGGCCCGGACCGAGCTGGTGGAGTTCAAGGAAGCGTTCCGGGACCTCGAGACCAATCCCCTGCCCGCTTCCCTCGAGGTGCGGCTCAAGGAGGAATTCCGCACCGCGCCCAGCGCCCAGGCGGTGGCGGAGCGATTGCAGGCCTTCACCTTCGTGGACGACGTGCGGTTCGGCCGCGACTGGGTGCAACGACTCGACCGGCTGCGCAACATCGCCGCCATCGTGGGCCTCGCGATCGGGCTGGCGTTTGCCGCGGTGGCCATGGTGATCATCGGGGTCACCATCCGCATCACTGTGCTCCAGCGCGCCACCGAGATCTCCATCATGCGGCTGGTCGGGGCAACCAACCGCTACATCCGCGGCCCGTTCATCCTCGAGGGATTGTTCAAGGGCGCCCTCGGCGGCCTCCTGGCCATCGGGATGTGCTGGATTACCATGCTCGTGTTCCAGGGCACCGCGCGGGAGATCGGCGCCGGGCTCGTGTTCTTCGGCGGGTTCGAGCTGATGGTGATTCTCCTGTTCGGCGTTGCGATCGGCCTGCTGGGGACCGTGATGAGCGTGGGGAGGCACCTGAGACATGTGTGATAGAGGGACAGTGGGACAAGGGAATAGAGGAATCGGGGAACGGGCCCGCGTGCCAGCGGGTGCACCGATTCCCCCATCCAACTATCCCTCTATCCTTCTATCCCTTTGCCTCCTGCTTGTTCCCATTGCAGCCCCCGCGCAAACCTCCAGCGCTATCGACTCCAGCCGGCGCCGGCTGGAAGACATCCGGGCCGAGCGAGACCGGCTGCGTCGGGAGCAGGACCGGCTCGAGGGTCAAGTGCGGGACGTTGGCGCCGAGCTCCGGAACATCGAGCACCAGCGGGAGGCGACCAACGGCATCGTGAACGAGTTGGAGCGCCAGATGCGGCGGCTCGGCGATCAGCTGCTCTCCTCCAGCCAGCAACTTGCGCTTGCCCAGGACAACCTGTCCGACCGGCGGGCCATCTTGAACCGTCGGCTGGTGGAGATTTACAAGCGTGGCCCGTTGTACCTGTTCCAGGTTCTGCTGACCGCGGAGTCCTTTTCGGACCTCCTCTCCCGGTACAAGTACCTCTATCTCCAGAATCGCCAGGATCGTTCGTTGGTGGGCGACATCGGCCGGCTGGAATCGCGCATTCGCCATCAGCGGGGTGAGCTGGTGAACGTCCAGGACGATATCAATCGCCGGCGAGCGGAGCGCACCTCGGAGCTTCGAAGCTACCAGAACCTCGCCGCGGAGCGCGCTGCCCGCCTGAGCCGGCTCAGCCGGTCCCGCGAATCAGCCCGGCAGCGGATTTCGGCCCTGGAACGCGATGAAGGCCGGTTGCTCGATGTCCTCGCCAGCCTGGAGCGGTCGCGACGCACGTCGCGCGCGCCGGCCGGGGGTGCACCGGGGGGGGGGGGGGCGGGAACGGCGGGGCCCGGGCGGGGCACGGGGCTCACGACGGCCGACCTCGGCTCGCTCGACTGGCCGGTGTCGGGCCGGATCCTCTTTCAATTCGGGCGTGACACGCTCCCAAGCGGAGCCGTGATCCGGCGCAACGGCATCGGCATCGGCGCACCGGTTGGAACCCCGGTGAAGGCCGTCTCCACGGGAAGGGTCGCGCTGGTGCGGCGGCTCGGCACCTACGGACTGACCGTGGTCGTGGAACACGGCAACGGCTACTACTCCCTCTACATGCAGCTCGCGTCGACGTCGGTCGAGCCGGAGGCGAGAGTACAGCGAGGCCAGGTGATTGGAACCGTCGGAGGCGAGAACACCGACCAGGGCCCCCATTTGTACTTCGAGATCCGCGGGGAGAATCAGATCGCGCTGGATCCGACGGATTGGTTACGACGGCGGTAGCGGTCGGGTCGAGTATCAGGCAGCGGCGGCGGTCAACACCCCCACACGATCGGAATTGTTCTTTCCGCGCGCGAGCGCCGCTTCGGCGGCGGGGAACAGGTCTTCGACCCGGGCCACCCCGTTGTGCGGAATCACGACGAGGCCCGCGGCAAGCTGGGGCCGTTCGGCGGAGACCAGCCCCTCGAACGGATGGCTCGCCAGCCGGGCCGCTATCCGGGCGAGGAGCCGCCGGGCTCCCTCGAGGCCTGTGGAGGGCATCAGCATGGCGAATTCGTCGCTGCCGTAGCGGGCAATGAAGTCGGGCGTCCGGGTTTCCTGCAGGATCAGGGCGCCGAGCTCGCGGAGAAACCGGTCCCCGGCCTCGCGGCCGAGCCGGGCGTTCAGCTCCCGCAGGGCATCCACATCGACCAGCGCGAAGGCACATTGTCCGCCGTACCGCCTAACCCGCTCGAGCTCCTCGCGGAGCCGGTGGTCCAGAGCATCCAGACTGGCGCATCCGGTGAGAGGATCGGTCGCTCCCACCAACCCCTGACGGCGCGAGGCCTCGGCCCGACGCTCCTCGCGTTCGAGCAGGGCGGCGGTCGCGTTGACCAGCTGCTCGATCATCGCGACCTGCTCACCCGTCAAAGAGGGTTCCCCGCGCCGGGACCGCACGACGACGACCGCCCGGACGGACCGCTGGGTGATCATCGGAACCGCCGCAGCGCTCTCGATCTCGTGGACCTCCGGCGAGTCGGGCCACTGGGCCAGATGGGCCAGGAAGAGCCCGTCGCGCAGCACTTCCGGAGCGAAGACGGTCCGTCCGGACATCGCGGCCTCGACCGCCTCGGGGTAGCGGAACAGGTCGACCGAAACGCTACGGAGGGTCGGGTTCTCGTGGACTGCTACGAGGCGGGCATGCCGGCGGTCTGCGGAGGGAGCGAGACACGCGCAATGATCAACGGAAAGGGCGGTTCCCAACCGCCGGGTCATCGCTTCCATCATTTCCTCGGGCCGACGTGCCTGGGCAATCTCTTCGATTGCACCCAGCAAGTCGGACTTGAGGGCAACGGCGGCCGCGGCGCGGCGGAGGTCGGCCCCGGCCCGGAGTCTGGTTTCCAACCGGGCGCAGAGCTCGCCGAGATGAATGGGAGCGGACAGGGCATCGGCGGCCCCGTGGGCGAGGGCGCGGGCGACGTCCTCGCGACTCGACGTGGACAACAGCGCAACGACCGGAACGCGATCCCACGCGTGGTCCCGGAAGGACTCCATCAACCGTTCCAGCTCGGCGGCATCCCTGGCACCGACGATGGCGAGATCAGGGGGGAGCAGCGGCTCGCCCTGACGCCCTTCGGCAAGGGCAAAGCCGGCGCGCATCAATGCCCGCTCGAGCCCATCGGGTCGGGCGGCGTGGTCGCCGAAGAGGTACACTCGATCCTTCATTGGCGTCGCATTTTCGCACGATTCGTACCTCATCAATCCGGGCTCTCGGGATCATATCCTAAGTGAAAGACTTACAATGTCTTGTATCGTTTTCCAGCGGCGCAGAAGACCCCTCGGAAATGGGGTCTTGGTGTCGCGCCAGGGCCACTATATCGATCGCCGGAAAACGGGGTGAATTCGGAACCCTCGGGACCGTTCCAGGTGACTGCGCGAGGTGCCGGAAGTGGCACCTGAGAGCCTAGCTCCGCGCCATTCTCAGCATCATCTTTACCACATGACCACGACGACTTCTCTTCACACTCCCACCGTAGACCTTTCGGGCCAGGGGGTCCGTGTCAAACGGGCCTGGGCCAACCTCCATACTGCGGGCCTTATCGAGCACGCTGTTCGCCGGGCGGAAGGTCAGCTCACCGACCGGGGCGCATTCACTGCGCTCACGGCTCCGCACACGGGCCGGAGTCCAAAGGACAAGTTTCTGGTGGACGAAGCGGGCTCCTCGGCCGACATCTGGTGGGACCGCAACGACCGGATGTCGGAGGCCCACTTCGAGGGGTTGCTCAAACTGGCCCGCAGCCACCTGAGTGGGCAATCGGAGCTCTTCGTTCAGGACCTCTTCGGCGGGGCTGATCCCACGTTTCGATTGCCGGTCCGGTTCCTGACGCCGAATGCGTGGCAGGCGCTCTTCGTCCGCAACATGTTCCTGCGGCCGACCGCCGCCGAGCTCGCCGGGTTCGAGCCGGAATGGGTGGTCTACCATTGTCCGGCCCTCGAGGCCGATCCGACGCGCCATGGGACCCGCAGCTCCACGTTCATCGTGCTCAATTTTGCTCAGCGGGCGATCGTCATCGGGGGCACGCAGTACGCCGGGGAGATGAAGAAGAGCATTTTCACCGCCCTCAACTATCTGCTGCCCGGTCGGGGAGTACTCCCGATGCACTGCTCGGCCAACATGGGTCCAGGAGGCCCGAGTGACACCGCAATCTTTTTCGGCCTCTCGGGCACCGGCAAGACGACGCTCTCCGCCGATCCGACCCGCAAACTGATCGGGGACGACGAGCACGGCTGGAGCGATGCCGGCATTTTCAATTTCGAGGGCGGGTGCTACGCCAAGGTGATCCGGCTGTCACCCACGGGAGAGCCGGAGATCTATGCCGCGACCCGCATGTTCGGAACCGTGCTCGAGAACGTCTTTCTCGACCCCGGCACTCGGACCCCCGATTTCGACAGCGACAAGTACACCGAAAACACCCGGGCGAGCTATCCGATTCACTTCATTCCGAACCATGTGCCGGACGGGCGGGGAGGGCATCCGCGCAACGTGGTCTTCCTGACTGCCGACGCGTTTGGCGTGTTACCACCGATCGCAAGGTTGTCGCCGGATCAGGCGATGTACCACTTCCTGTCGGGATACACCGCCAAAGTCGCCGGCACGGAGCGGGGGGTAACCGAGCCGTCCGCGACCTTCTCCGCGTGCTTCGGGGCACCGTTCCTTCCCCGGCACCCCGGGGTGTACGCCCGGATGCTGGGCGAGCGGATTGCCCGGCATGGGTCGCGGGTCTGGCTCATCAACACCGGATGGACCGGCGGCGGGCACGGCGTCGGTTCGCGCATCAAGCTCGACTACACCCGGGCGATCGTGTCGGCGGCGCTGTCCGGGAAACTCGATCGGGTCGAGTTCATCTCCGATCCGGTCTTCGGGGTGGAGGTCCCCACCTCGGTGCCGGATGTGCCGCGGGAGTTGTTGACCCCGCGCGCGACCTGGAGCGACTCGAGCGCCTATGACGCGCAAGCCGCCAAGCTCGCCGCCATGTTCACGAAGAACTTCGGCGGCTTTGCCTCGGGCGTTGCCGCGAGTGTCGCGGCCGCCGGCCCGCGGGGCTGACCTGCGCCGCTTCGAGGTCATCCGGGATCCACTCTGGGACAACATCACCCTCGACGGTGCGGCACTCTCGCTGGTCGATACGGCCGCCGTCCAGCGCCTCCGGTACGTTCGACAGCTCGGCCATGCCTTTCTGGTCTACCCCGGCGCCACCCATTCCCGGTTCGAGCACGCGCTAGGCGCGTATCACCTGACCCGGCGGGCCCTCCATGCGCTGGAGGCGCGAGGAACACCAACGCTCGACCGGGTTAGGCCGGAAGACAGAGTCGCCGTCACGCTCGCGGCGCTGTTGCACGACATCGGCCACTATCCGTTCTCACACGCGTTGGAGGAGGCGGGGTTCGTCTCCCATGAAGCCCAGGGGGTGGCCCGGCTTTCCGAAGGAGAGCTGGGCCGGCTCCTCAACGAGCTGGGTGGCCCCGAGCTCATCGAGGCGATCGGCGCCCTGATGCGAGGCCGGAGCGCGAGCCCCCTCCAGGGCCTTATCTCCGGATCCCTGGATCTGGACAAGATCGACTATCTCTGCCGCGATTCCCGGATGTGCGGGGTTCCCTACGGCATGGTGGACGTGGACCGCCTCCTCGCGTCACTCACCCTGGTGGCCCAGTCGGACGGAGGCGTGGAACGCCTGGAAATCGGGGTTCTGGAGAAAGGGGCCAGTGCACTCGAGTCGCTGCTCTTCGCGAAGTATCAGATGTATCGTAACGTGTATTGGCATCACGCGGTGCGGAGCGCGACCTGCATGTTCAAGCGGGCAGCCCGGGAGGCGGTACGGCGGGGATTCGTGCCGGCCGACGCCGTCGCCGACCTCACGGATGATTCCTTCATGCAGCTGCTCGAGAACCGGAGCCAGAGCCGCCTCGCCGCGGCGCTCCGGGCTCGGCGCCTCTACAAGCGCGCGCTCGATCTTCCCGCAAGCGAAGTGAGCGCGGAGCCGGCCGACTGGATCTCCGCCAACCCGGATCTCACCGCCACCGTGGAAGACACCCTGGCGACCCAGGCCGGACTCGAGCCGGGAGAGCTGCTGCTCGACTTTCCCGCCCGGCACGACCTGCTCTCGCTCGATCTGCTCCTGCGTCTGCGGGACGGCGAGGTGGTCCGGCTGACCGACGAGGGCCGCGCCGGTCACGTGGGACTTCCCCGCATCGCCGCGGAGCTCTATCGAAGTGCCCGACGGCTCCGGGTCTTCGTGGCCCGCGCGGTCACCCGGCCGCTTGACGGCGTCGCCCAGCTCCTGGAGCTGTCAGCGGAAGAGGTGTCGGCACGACTCGCGAGCGGTCGAAGCCTGCTCTAAAGCGCGGGCCTGGCCCGCTCTCGTTGCGCCGCCCGGATGAGCCCGACGGCTGCGATCAGCACCACCACGATCACCAGCCAGCGCACCCACACGAGTGGCAATGATTTCACGATGAAGGCGGCGATCAGGACGGCAGGGACCCCGCCCAGGGCAAGCCCGAGCGCCGGCCGGGTCGTGTACGCCCCGGCCCGGATGAACCGAATGCTGGCCGGAGGCATGAGGAACGCGCACGACCCCATCATGATCGGGAACGCGGCGACGGGGCTCATGCCGAGGAGGCTGATCATGATGAGGCAGGGAGCATAGAGGCCGATCCCGAGCGTCATCAGCGCGCCCAGGGCAAAGTTGCCGACCATGCCGGCGACGAGCAGGCCATTCTCCAGACCGAGCGCAACTCCACCGGCGATGACCGGCGTGCCGCGCAGCTCGTCGAGATTCCTGAGGGCAAACAGGATCGCGGTGACCAGCAGGGCGATCCCCATGCCGAGCTGGATTTTTCTTCGGGGCAGCCTGGCGACGACTCCCGCCCCGAGCCAGGACCCCAGGACGGAGGCGACGATGAGGAGGATCAGCGTCGTCATCTCCACCTCGATGATGGAGATGTAAATGAACGCCTGGGCAATCGTCGGCAGAGTGTGACCGACGTTCAGGGTACCGGGGATGCGTTCGTCGGGAACGAGCTTGAAGAATCGAAATAGAGCGGTCGTGGGAGCGAACGACCCGATGCCGAGGGTATCGAAAAAATTGGTTCCGAATCCGATGCCGAGTTCCTTGGGGCTGGGCGCCGTCGCACGCTGGTCGTCGGCACCCTTCCCGAACAGGCGGCCGCCCCAGGCGATCAGATAGGCCAGCGCGAACACCCCGAGCGCGACAAACAGGACGGTCTTCATGCGGGTGGCTTCACGGCAGGGGTCTCCCCGGTCGGTGGATCCGCAGACTCGACCCGAATGACGATCGCGGTGATGTTGTCCAGTCCGCCGCGGCGGTTGGCATCCGTGATCATCCGGTTGACGCAGGCCTCGGGATTGTCTTCACCCTGAAGGATCACTTCCAGTTGTTGATCTTCCAGCATCCCGGTGAGACCATCAGTGGCCAGCAGCACGACATCTCCGGCCTCGAGATTGCCGAAGTAGATATCCGGAGCGACTTCCTCGTTGGCGCCGACACAGCGGGTGATCACGTTGCTGTAGGGGTGGGTGCGCGCCTGGTCGGGGGTGAGCAGACCGGCATCCACCTGCTCCTGCACATAGCTGTGGTCCTTGGTGAGCTGCAGGAAACCCCCGTTGCGGAGCAGGTACGCGCGGCTGTCGCCGACCTGCCCGATCAGGTAGCGGCGGGAGAAGAGCACCATGACCGTGATCGTGGTGCCCATCCCGCGCTTGTCCGATTCCGCGAGGGTGCGTTCATAGATGGCGTTGTTGGCTTTTTGGATGGCGACCCGCATGCGAGCGGACGCATCGCGATCGGACATCCCCCGCAGGATCCCGAGCTCACCCTCGATGATCTGCACCGCCATTTCGCTGGCGACCTCGCCGGCCGCGTGCCCCCCCATGCCGTCCGCGACGATGAAGAGGCCGCGGGAGCAATCCAGCAGGAACTT
>Ga0187892_10010441_pt1 | contig 11768 bp, 7 predicted proteins | sample MA1701073metaG_FD_139345 | JGI IMG/M metagenome (GOLD analysis project Ga0187892, IMG submission 139345) | Bio-ooze microbial communities from a basaltic lava cave in the Kipuka Kanohina Cave System on the Island of Hawaii, USA - MA170107-3 metaG ... | reverse complement strand
TGATCTGGTGAGTCTTGATCCGACGGGGCTTCACTGGGCGGCGTAGTTACTGAGATGTCTGGCTGCTCGCCCGAGCCGCCGCCCGCGCTGGTGGGTTCCCCACCTAAATCGGACGAAGAGCTATCCGAAGTACTGCCGGCAAAACTGTTAACTTGACCCTCTACAGCCTGCTGTTCTTGGTTAGTACTAAGTTGACCGCTGGTGTCCGGAGTAGTGCTTGGCTCGCTAATCGGATTGGAGCCCTCATCTGATGACAGAGGAGGAGTATCGCCACTGCCTGAGTCTGGTGCCGGAGAGTCGCTGCTTGTTGACGGCGGATCAGCCGGAGAACCCGGTGGTGTTAAATTGTTGTCAGTTGGGTTAGTAGAATTTGAGTCCATGTTGCTCCCTGCTTTTTTATTAGGTTGTAATACTTCACGCACGACACGTACGAAATCTTCCAGCGTGACCTGGGACTTCACCAAATACTTTACCACGCCTAGCTTCTCACCGCGAGCCCTATCTTCGGCCTGCCCCAAAGCAGTCATCATAATCACTTTGGTGTTGGCCATGCTAGGTGTCGCGTGGAGAGTTTCGAGCATCTCGAAACCGCTTAGTTTCGGCATCATCACGTCAGCAATAATTAAATCAGGCTTCTCCTTGGTCGCCACTACCAAGGCCTGCTCGCCATCGCTGGCAGTTACCGTGCTATAGCCCTCGGCTTGCAGACGCATCTCGAAAATCTCACGTAGATTATTATCGTCTTCAACCAGCAGAACTTTCGCCATCAAGATTTAAACTTCTTCTTAAGCAGTTATGGTTAACTTTGAAATCATTGTAGCACGATTTGGGCCTTTTCCTAAGCAAGAACTTTCTTAGCTAACATCTAGAGGGCTGGCTTGAGCTGCTTCCTGTTTTTGCATCTCCAGCGCTTTATCGGTCCCCAGTCTTGGCAGGTTGATAAAAAAAGTGCTGCCCTTGTCGAGCTGGCTCTCGGCCCAAATGCGGCCGTCATAAAGCTCGACTATCTTGCGACTAATGAACAGACCTAGTCCTGTACCTCCAACACTGCGTGTCATCGAGTTATCAACCCGGTAAAATTTTTGAAAAAGATGGATAATATCCTCGGCCGGAATACCCGGGCCAGTATCTTGTATTTGGATCTGAATTACCGTGCTGTCGCCGGTGACTACAACCTTCACTTCACCAGCCAAAGTATATTTAATAGCGTTATCGATTATGTTCTGCAACACCTCTCGCATACGATTAGGGTCGACAAAGGCGTAAAATAGAGGCCGAACTACTCTGGCAGCCGTCTCCTCGTTACTGACTGTGAATTGAAGGGTAAGCCCCTTAGCTTCGGCATTAAAGCGAGCGGCGTCCGTCACCTGACCAACCAGTTCGCCTATCTCTACGACTGATGGATAACTAGTCAATCGACCGTCCTCCGCCTTAGAGCTAGTTAGCAAATCCTGAAATAGCTGACTCAGCTGCTTAGTAGATAGGTGGGCTTTTTCTAGATATTTACGCGCTCGGTCGTCTATCTTACTAACTTCATCATTAAGAGTCAGGGCCAGATAGCCCTCGATAGCGGCGATAGGAGTTCGCATCTCGTGACTAGCGGTACTAATAAACTCGGAACGCTGAGACTCTTCGGCCTTTTCCTTAGTAATATCCCGAAACACCCCGACAACGCTCACAGGGACCTTTTTCTTGGGATCGGTTACCGGCGAGACAATTAAAGAAATTGGTATCTGTTTTCCTCTTCTTGTGACTACCATGCCTTTGTTATCACGAACGGCTGTGCCAGTGCTGAGAGCTTGAGTAAAAGGATGATGCTCAGCGGGGTATTGCTCACCACGCTCATTCACCAACGGCAAAACGCTTTTAAAATCCAGCCCCAGCGCTTCTTCGGCCGGCCAACCGGTAAGATTGCTAGCCGCTTGGTTAAAGGCATGAATGACATTATCATGTCCTACCATAACTACCCCGTCTTCGATGGTCTCTAAGATAAAGTCGGAGCTCAGGTGAGCGCTCTTGAGTATTTGCTCACTAACAGCCTTGCCCTCTTTTGACAACTCTTCTCCTGACGAAGCGCTTCTGTAAGCACGGTGCATCCAAATAGCCGCTACTGTAATCATTACCAGCACTGCTATCCCGCCCCCACCAGCCAGAATGTATGCCGTGTTCATTTTTGCTTAAATAACCAGAAAAACCTCTCGTGCTTTAATTATCTGTTGCGACTTTGTTTTTCGCAACGCCCTTATCCTGGTTCACCCAGAGAACCATGTCTATATTAGGAAGCCGCAGGCTGCTGGGCTCCTTGAATAGGGACTGATTTGTTAAATTTCTGCAAATACTCCACTAATTGTCTGGGACTAATATCGGCTTTTGTCAGATAGACTTGAGCTAATTTATTAATTTCTTGCTTAATCAAATCATCTTCATCCAGGTTGGTCAGGATAATAACCGGTGCGTGAAAATTTGGCGATTGTTCGGGGTCACGCAAGGCGCGTAGAATATCCATTCCGGGCATGTTGGGTAGCATGAGGTCTAGAAGGACAATGTCAAAAGCCTCTTTTTGCGCTGCCTTCAAGCCTTCCACACCGTCGCCTATTATCTTAACTTCATAATTGGCAGCTTCCATAACCTGGGCGTACAGCTCGGCGATAAACGGCTCATCTTCGATGAACAGAAGGCGCGTTTTCATAATGCTCTCATGGTAACGACCTTAACGATTTTAAGCAACTCCGCCAGGCGGGTTAGCAGAGGGATTTGGTGGCGCTTGGTCGACAACCACCAGGGGCAACGATATGGTGAAAAGGCTGCCCTTGCCCGGCTGGCTACTGACTGTAATCTCGCCGCCGTGTCTAAGCACAATAAGCTTAGAAGCGTATAGTCCGATACCAGTACCAGCGTAGTCATAACGCATAGTGGAAGTGCCGCGATGAAACTTGGTGAACAATTTGGGTAGTTCCTCTTCAGAGATGCCAATACCGCTGTCACTGACCGCTACTTGGGTCTGCTGGCCATTATCGGTCAGTTTTAAGCTAATTTGCCCGCCTTCCGGCGTAAATTTGAGGGCGTTGTCTAGAATATTCCAAAGAGCACTACGAATGTGCGGCTTAGAAAGGTATACCTTTCGGGAGCGATTATCAAGATAAGTTATGAAATGACGATCTTGCTGTTCAGTGATACGGCCAAATTCATCGGCGATGTTGTGAATGAAATCTGTCAAATCGATTACTTCTCGGTGTAGATCGGTGTCGCCGGTCAGCTCGAAACGAGAAATCGTCAAGACGTCTTCGGCGAAAACCCCTAACCGCTTGGAACTGATGGATATCCGCTCCAAAGCCTTTCTGAGCTGCTCTAGGTTAGTCATTTTTTCGGCGCTTTCCACATAGCCGTTAATAATTGTTAAAGGTGTTCTCAAGTTGTGTGAGGCAATCATCATAAACTCGGTCTTCATCTTATCGAGCTCACGAAGCTCGGCAATACTGGCTTTCAGTGAATCAGTCATGGTATTGACGGCCATACTAAGCTGGGCGATTTCATCGTGGCTGTTAATGGCTATTTGCTGCTCTAAGTTACCGGAGCTGATAATAGAAGCCTGTCGGCTGACCTGACGAATTGGTCTTAAGATAAATAAGTTAATCAAGAAATAGGTCGCCACTATAGTTAGAAGCAGGGCGGCGGTCGCTAGTATGGCTACGCCTTTGGCCTCCTTTTGGACTTGGGCGTCAATTTCACGACTTGAAATATCGTAAATAACACTGTAGCGATGGGCGCCCGAAGTTTCAAAATAGGGGTAGATTATTTCAGAAACCGCGCCGCTGGGACCCTTTATATATACCGGCTGAAAACTAGCGGCCGAAGCCGGGCTAACAATTGGCGGGCGGGCGCGGTTTTTGGTGTAGAGAAGCTTACCGCTTAAATCCACGACGCTGATATTACTTATGACACTGTCCAGGCTGGCGTAACGGACCACTTCGCGGTCTATCCGGCCGGTACCTGAGTCTTGATACAGAACGAAAGTATCGCCAATGGCGCCGGTAGCTAAAGTAGCAAATGAGCGCGCTTCGCGTTCCAAATTATGACGCAGGTTATCGGCTCCGGTTTGCACCAGATAAACTGCCAGCCCGGAGATTAAGAGAATAAATAGCAGACTGATCAGCAGCAGAAACTTAAAGCGTAGCCCGAAACGTATGGCCGGCTGCGCCGAAGCTTTAGAAGGGTAGGATGTCACTGCTGATAGAACTTATAGAGATAGGCCCCTATAGAGCTATCAGGCAGATCAAAAGGTGCGTTGTAATTGGTTCGCAGGAGCATCGCCTTCAGGGGCGTGCGTATAGGAATAGTGGCCACATCGTCCATTAAGGTGCGTGAAACTTCTTGCATAATCTTAATACGCTTGGCGGCGTCGAACTCTTGAGCCGCCTTAGCCAGTAGGCTGTTAACGGTCGCGTTATCGTAGGAAGCTATAGTGCCGTCTTTGGTCAGATTTATGGTTATTATATCACTGGCGTCGTAAAAATCGCTCAAGTTAGTGCTGTAGGACAGATCATATTTATAGCTAAGCGTGGCATCTGTGAACTCGTTAAAGCTTTTGACTATATTATATTCCAGCTTGACGCCAATTTGCTCGAGCTGTCGAGCAATTTCCTTGACAGCTTTGTCAGCTGGCGAACCCACAGCCGGGCCATAGAAAACTGATAATGTCAGACCATTGGGGTAGCCGGCCTCTTTTAGCAACCCTTTAGCAGCCTCGATATTAATCTTTGGTCGAGTTATGGTCGAGTCGTAACCGGGCACTGACTGAGGCACTAATTGATTAGCTACTTCCCCATCCAATCCGCTAGCCTTTATAACAAGTTGCGGGTCGATAGTTTGATAAATAGCCTGCCGAGCCTGTTTTTTCTGGATTGGAGAACCGGTCTTGAGGGTTATCGGTTGAAGTACAGTAGACCCTAAGGACTCAACTTCCCGGTACTTTACCCCTGAATTAGCAGCTGCGATTGCTTTGCCGTCCGTTAATGAGAAGGTTGTACCAACATCAACTTTATTTTCTTTTGCTGCCTTCACTAATTCTTCCTCGGAGGCGTAATTCTTAGCCACAATTTCGGCTACTAGCGGCTTATCACCGTGATATTTAGTGAAAGCCACCAACTCGATCTGATTCTCGTCGTATGACTTGCTTGGCTTGAGAGTCATCGGCCCAGTGCCGTTAGCCGGACTGTTTTTCTCGGTAGCTGCACTATCAAAAATAAACATATTAACTAGGCGATTTAAAAGCAAGGCATCGGCTGCCTTAGTGGTGATTTTAATGGTTTGGGCGTCGACTACCTCTACGGATTGGACAACGGCCGGAATATTATATTGGCTTGAGCTTGGAGTATCAGCCTCGAGGCTGGCTTTGACATCTTGGGCAGTCATCGTTTTACCGTTGTGAAACCCGACATTGGGTTTAAGCCTAAAAATCCAAGTTTTAGCATCCGGGTTAGTCCAACTGGTGGCCAACAGTGGAACGAATTGTTGGTTTGGCCCATAGCCGACCAAGCCTTCGAATACCTGACGGACAATGGCAATGCCGCCGGTGCTACTAATCGAGTTTTCGTCTGGATAAAAGGCGCTAACCAGACCCTCCTGGGTACCAAAACGCATCAGCGGTATTGGTTTTTTCTGAGCCGTCGGAGCAATGACTAGTGTGGTCTTTTTAGGAGCGTCATCCCTTATGGCCAGCCAATAATATAAGCCGCCACCGACTACTGCCGCCGCCATGATTGCGGCTATCAGCCAGCCTTTTCGGTTGCTGCGAGGAAGCGTTTGCTGGGTGCTAAGATCGGAAGACTCAGTTGGGTTAACAGTCAACTCTGGCTCAAACATTTTAGGTTGGTCGGAAGCAAGAGTACTGGGTGGTTCGACGGGCAAGGCTACTGGAGGCGTGTGAGAAATAGGCGAGGAATTATTATCCGACGCAACGCTAGGCGTACTGATAGTATTATCGTTAGACGGAGTGTCTATTGGTAACGTAGGCTTCGGCTCGGGTGCCGAATGGTCAAATGCCGGAGTTGTGTCTGGTTTAAAGCGGTCTTTAGATTCCACGCGAGACGCCGTTATTTTATTTACTGCCTGTTATCATAACCTAGAATAAGCTTAAGTGAAATACTTGAAAATTACCTTGGATATGGTGAAAAGAATCGATGGTGATCCCAAGGGGAGTCGAACCCCTGTTGCTGGGATGAGAACCCAGTGTCCTAACCACTAGACGATGGGACCCTTGGTTTCGGCCGTCCAATTGTAGCAAAAACAGAGGTGAGTAGTCTACTATTAAGGGGCTGAAACAATCTTCCCAGGATCTGATACTATCACCACCCAAGCTTGACCGGCATTTAGTTTCAGAGGGGCGCCAGCAGCATCTTTGAATTCGAACTGGCTCTTTCGCTCAGCCTTACTCCACGTTCCTGATGTAACACCGCCGTCCTGAAAAACAGACATGCCACCGCTGCCGCTAGTAGCATAGCCACTGTGTCCCGCTCCGTCGACGATGCTGTAAGCCATTACCAAAGCAATCACTACTTTAGGATGAAGCTGCTGACCGACGGTGTCATCGGCACTAGTTGTTGCCTTGTGAGGTGCCCCTCCTTCACTTCTAAGATAACTATTACTGGCAGCGTCGTAGTCGTAATGTGAATTATATCTAGCACTGGAAATATTGACGTCTATAGTCTTAGCTGTCGGCGGATTTAGGGCTGAATCGGCCTTGCGCGGCCAGCTAGCAAAGGTACTGGACGTATAGCCCTTACTTTTGTTAAGGGCATCGAGTCTTTCAAAGCTGGTGTAAACGTTATGCGGCGCCGCACGAGTAGAAACTCGCCAGAAACTGCCGGCATTGAAAAATTGATCCAAATCCTTCATGCCGCCACGCACTTGTTTAAGTGCTTCAGGGCTGCCGCCAACGTGGGCGATGCCGGCATCGAAGGCGGCCGCCCAGTCCAAGTAGTACGGTCTTAAGCTGCGGACCGGACCAATATATTGCGGCCGGGTGTCTTGAAATAGAGTCAGGAATCGGGTAATTCCGCCCTCAGCTATAGCTTCAAATATCACTCCTGCTTCCAATAAACCCGATTGCGGTCGGGCATCGAGACTGTTTTCTATCATAATGGCAGTAACCGATCGTTTGGCCAGGTCCGGGGGTACTTGTACACCACTTAGCGGAGAGGCAACAGTTGCTGGTACAACCTCCTTAGCCTTAGGTTTTTTACTAATTTCTATGGAGGGCTCGGACTTCGGCTGAGCTAAATAATAAGCGCCGCAGGCGCCACCGCCGAAAACTAGCAGAGCCAAGCTAACAATAGCAAATCTCTGAAGATGACTACGGTGATGCCACCAGCCAAACCAATCTCTTTTTCTGGCTTTGGCTTGGGAATCATTCCTCTCCGATGGTTCACTGTCAATTGGTCTCGGCGGTTCGGGCCTCTCCGGAGAAGTCTTGAGGGGCGGTGGTTTCGGTGAGTGGGATTCAGAACTTGCTAAGCGCTCCCGAGCCTGGTCTAAGGTGTGATTGCGCCACTTGAGGCTCCGCAAGACCGGCCTGGCATTTGAAAAGCGTTGTGTTTTTTTTGGAGGCGTTATGTCTTCAAACATTCAGCGCCAATTGTAGCACTTCTTATGTTTGTTTTTCTAGGTACCCTAGCGCTTGGCGCAGTCTCTTTAAGCCAGTCTCTTTGCCCAGGGTCACCAAGGTTCCAAAAAGTTCAGGCGAGTTCTTAGAACCCGTAATCGCGATACGGATAACTGGAAATAGCATGGCTGGCTTGGTGTTTAATAGCCGCAGAGTTTCGTTTAAGCGCTTGACTATGTCGTCATATTTGAAGTCGCTTTGCTCTAAAACAGATGTAGCCTTTTTTAACATTTCTATAAACGCCGATGAGTCTTTTTCTTTTAATTGTTTGTCGGTGGGGTTCTTGTAAAGATTTAAAATAGCTTGCTCTTCAGGTTCGGTGAAGAAGAAATGACTTAGCTCCGGTATTTCGGCGAAATATTTAAGTCTTTCCTGAATCAGCCCTAAAACTTTAGCCCGATATTCCCGAGAGTACTTTTTAGCCGGTGCCGGCCAATATTCCTCGACAATACCTTGCAGCTTATGTAGTTCGGTGTGACGGATGTAATGACCATTCATCCACCTCAACCGCTCTTCGTCAAAACGAGCCCCGCTCTTCTGCACCCTATCTAGACTAAACTTCTCTTCTAGCTCGATCAGGCTAAATATTTCCTGCTCCGAACCGTCATTCCATCCTAGGGTAGCTAAAAAATTAATCAGGGCAGCCGGTAAGTACCCTTCATTGCGATAATCTAGTATGTCTTTGGCTCCATCACGCTTGGATAATTTCTTTTTACCGTCTGGTCTCATTACGTATGGTAAAGTTGCCAGGATCGGTGGCGTGAAATTAAGGGCTTCGTATAAATTCAAAAACTTTGGCACAGACGGTAAAAATTCCTGCGAGCGAATGACGTGACTTATATTCATCAAATAGTCGTCTATAATATGGGCGAAATTATAAGTTGGAAAACCGTCTGACTTAATCAAGATGTAGTCGTCAACTGCCTCTGGTCCAGTGCTTAGCTCGCCCATCACTGCGTCTTTCCACTCATAAATTTTCGGATCCGATTTAAAGCGCAAGGGTCGACCCTCAGTCCAAGCCGGCGGGTTTTGCGGCCGGTGTTCCCTAAATAAAAACGGCTGCTTTGCTGCGGAAGCCCCGCGGCGTAACTCGTTTAGCTCTTCTGGCGAATACGGATCTGCATAAGCTCTATCGCCCTCAAGCAGCTTCTTGGCCCAAGCCCGATAAATAGGTAACCGCTCACTTTGTCGATAACTTTCAGCACCTCCTTTATCCGGCCCCTCATCCCACTCCAGACCAAGCCAGTTAAGTGATTCGAATATATGGTTTTCTGAGCCGGCTACTTCGCGGTTTTTGTCAGTGTCTTCTATTCGCAATACGAATTGTCCGTCGGTTTGGCGGGCAACCAGCCAGGCAAACAAAGCGGTCCGGACACCTCCGACGTGTAAAAAGCCCGTAGGGCTTGGGGCAAACCTAGTGCGGGTCATGGAAATTAGTATACAGGTGAACGGTAATCGACAGTTATTTGGAAGCCCCTAAAGATTACATACTAGCCGCTATGCGAAGCAGCTGGTCGGCGTTAAGCTTAGCTTTACTCTCGAGGTTATACCAAATGCCGTGGTCTATCCACGTTGCGTTATTATTGCTGCCGTAGAGATAAACAGTAGCACCTTTGTTTTGAAAGGTTTGATAACTTTGGCCGTTAGGCACTACGTAGTTAGCTAACAGTGAAGCACTATTCCAGCTAGACGAGCGTTGGTTGATTGAAAAAGTACGGCCGTCATCACTATTAGCCTTAAAGCGGATGGTTACCGAGCCGTCAGTATAATTTATCGGTCCCCAAAAACTAAATCCCGATGGAGTATAACCTGGCACAGAAGCACTCAGGCTAGACCGAGAGGCAGCTACCCGCATGGCAACATTAGGCATGTTCTGCCAGGCGAAAAAGCCGATAGCTACTAAAACAACCAAAGCTGCACTACCGACGCTAAGCCACCTTGGTGTTCGTCGCAATCTTTGCCATAAGTTTTGATTTGGCAGCCTGCCACGGATAGCTTGTTTATGGGTGTCTGCCGCCACCAGAGCCTGGTCAAGCAGTCTTTCTAACTGGTGGTGCGAGGAGAAGACTGCGGTGGTTGGGCTAAGAGTAGTACTGGTCGCCGGCAGGGCTTGTGAAAAAGGTTTACTAGTATCTGATTTTTTAGTGCCTCGGCTTAAAATCTCTCCAATAATTGTTTTTCTTGGCAAAGTTTTTACGCTTTTAGGAACGTCGGCCGAAGAGTAACCAAATCGATTGACTTTGCGGTGGCGGGCTACTTTATTAGCCCGCACGGCATGTTGATGGTTGATATTCCCCCACTGTTTCTTGGGGCTCGAACCTTCCGGTTGAGACGCTGCGGCTAGGGCCGAAGCCTTAAGTGAGCCCTTATTCAAGTGTGGTTTATTGGAGCCTCGCATGAATCCATCTATATTACCGATGGCTGTTTGCTTAATACGGGAGGTAGCTTGCTTGGCTACCTCGATCAACTGTCCGGTAACCGCATCATATTGTTTATGCTCGACCTTGGCGATGCCTAGACTCTTGGTCACTGCAGGTTGTTACCTTCTTAAGTTTACCTGGACTATATTACATTAGACCCAAAGCTTTTTGCAAGTGTGGCTTACCCCTTGAGTCCACACCAGATTTGTGCGAAAATACAGAGTAAAGCTTGAACTATTCACGTCTGGGTTAATTTTTCACAAACAAACAATGGATTTTCTAGACCCTCGAAAAAAACGCTCTTATCGGTACCGGTTGATGATCGGATATATTTTGACAGCTCTGGCCATAGCTCTGAGCACCGTAATTTTAGTTTACGGGGCTTACGGTTACAGCATCGATACTAAAACCGGCGATATCGTCCAAAACGGGCTTTTATTTGTTGATTCTAAACCTGGTGGTGCGGCTATTTATCTTAATGGTATTAATCAACAAGATTCAACGTCAACTCGGCGAGTTTTAAAAGCCGGTGAATATAAATTGGAGCTAAAAAAAGCTGGCTATCGTTCCTGGGGGCGAACTTTTACACTCCAAGAACATAGCATAGCCCGGTACGTCTACCCTTTCCTTTTCCCATCAAAGCCAATCGCCAAAAATATTAAAACCTATGAATCTATGCCAGGACTCATTAGTCAAAGCCCCGATCGGCGCTGGCTGGTTGTCCAGAGTAAGTCTAGCGATCCTAAAGTCGCTGTCTTTGATGAGTATGATAGCGATAATCCGGCTCAAAAAGCCCGGCCATTCACCTTGCCGGCAGACCTGTTGACAAACTACGATCAACCAGGCAGCGCACTGAAAGAGGTCGAGTGGTCAACTGACAATGTACACTTACTGCTACAACATATCTACAACGGCGGAAATGAATTTATAATAATTGATCGGGAAAAGCCGGCCGAGTCTATCAATGTCAATAAACTGCTAAAAATAAATCCGACTCAAGTAGCCCTGCGTAATAAAAAAATTGCTCAACTGTATCTATACGATAAAACTAGCGGCAACCTGCAGGTAGGTGATACCAACACTAGTGAGGTAACTTCGCCGATACTTCAACAAGTCCTAGCTTTTAAAAGTTATGGCAATAGTTTGATATCGTACGTCACGGCTGCCGGTATGCCGGACAATACCGTATCAGCACGCATTTGGGATAATGGCCGAACATATGCCCTTCACCAATTTTCAGCTGGGCAGCAATACCTGCTCGATGCTGCCCAGTTTCAAGGGCACTGGTACTATGTGGCTGGCAGCAACGCGGCCGAACGGCTAAACATATATAAAGATCCCCTAAACAGTCTTAAAAATGATAGCCAAAAAAAAGCTTCGCCGCTGCTGGCTCTGAGAAATCCGGGGACGACACAAGTTTCTTTTTCTGCTAACGCCCGTTTCGTTCAAGCCCAGGCTGGACAAAGCTTCGCTGTCTATGACATAGAAACTCAAAATAAATATCACTATAACTTGTCATTTACACCAGTTGCTCCACTGCGCTGGATGGACGGCCATCGTCTAATCGGTTCTGCTAACGGTAATATTTTCGTGACGGACTATGACGGCATTAACAGTCATTCACTGTTAGCCAGCACTCTCGATGGTGGTGGATTTTTTGATCGGAGCTACGAACGCTTATTCATCAT
>Ga0187892_10010440_pt1 | contig 11769 bp, 9 predicted proteins | sample MA1701073metaG_FD_139345 | JGI IMG/M metagenome (GOLD analysis project Ga0187892, IMG submission 139345) | Bio-ooze microbial communities from a basaltic lava cave in the Kipuka Kanohina Cave System on the Island of Hawaii, USA - MA170107-3 metaG ... | reverse complement strand
GCTGCGCGAAGACGGCAGGGGGCACGGCCGCTTGCATCTGTCCGACTGGCTCGACATGGATCTGACCGGCAACCCGATCCTCGTTGCGGATCACTGCTACGGCTGCACTGCCGGACAGGGCTCGAGCTGCGGCGGCGCGCTCAACAACTGAAGGATGCAGGATTTAGGATTTAGGATTCAGTTGATAGCCACCCGTCCCGTGGCCGGCGCGCCTACCGTTTCTGGTTCCAATCATCAGGAGCCGTGAACTGCTAAATCCTGGATCCTGAATCCTGAATCCTGACTCTTCAATCCTGAAAGCGGGCCGCAGTTGTCCGCCGCACTACGGCTACTCGCCGCGCGTGTTTGCGCGCAGCGCGCAGATCGACGCCGAGACGCTGTACGTGATCGGCGGCCTGTACGGCAATCCGTTCGCGCTCGATGCGATCGATGAGGTCGCAACAACGGAGGATGCTCCACCGCAGCGCGTGTTCAACGGCGATTTTCACTGGTTCGACGCCGATGCGCCGCTCTTCGCGCAGATCCAGCGGCACGTGTTGATGCACTCGGCCTTGCGAGGGAACGTCGAAACGGAGATCGCGAGCGACGACGACAGCGCGGGCTGCGGCTGCGCGTATCCCGAGTCGGTGCCGGACGACGATGTCGAACGCAGCAACGCGATCCTGCGGCGTTTGCGCGAGGTCGCGGGCGACGTGCCCGCCGCTGCGTCGCAACTCGCCGCGCTGCCGATGTTCCTTACAGCGAGTATCGGCGAACTTCGCGTCGGCATTGTGCACGGCGACGCGTGGTCGCTGGCCGGCTGGCGGTTTGCGCACGACACGCTGCACAACGCCGATGATGAATCGCTCGAACCGGCATTTCAGTTGGGCGCGGTCGATGGTTTCGCCAGCAGCCACACCTGCGCACCCGCGCTGAAGGTGGCCGGCGAGCGATTCATCATCAACAACGGCGCGGCGGGCATGGCGAACTTCGAGGGCGAGCCGGCCGGCGTGATCACGCGCATGTCGCTACGCGCGTTGCCGAATTCGCTCGTTGACGCGCGTCTTTACGGCCTCCATCAGAACGGCGTTTGGATCGATGCGCTGGCGGTCCGCTTCGACTGCGCAAAATGGCTCGCGTTGTTCGATCGCATCTGGCCGCCGCAATCTCCGGCCGCGATTTCGTATCGAAAGCGAATCGAATTCGGACCCGCATTCTCGGTCGATCAGGCGCTCGGACGCATAGCCGCGGCGTGCGCGATCGCGGGCTGATGCGCGCGTAAGATCGATCGCGAGCGGGCGACGAACTTGCGCCATTGTCGGCGCACGGCTTGCGCCTCTTCCTACGGAGACCCTCATGGACAGGAAGCGCCTGCTGCTTCTCGCCGTCATCGCGATTGCGATTGCCGCGTTTTTCTTTTTCGATCTCGGCCGTTTTTTCAACCTTGAGTATCTGAAAAGCCAGCAGGTGGTGATCGCCGAGTACTACGCGGCGAACCGCTGGCAAACGATTGCGATCTACTTGGCCGTCTATGTCGCGGTCGCCGCCCTTTCGCTGCCCGGCGCGGCGATCATGACGTTGGCGGCCGGCGCGATGTTCGGTCTGCTCGCCGGCACGATCATCGTTTCGTTTGCATCGTCGATCGGCGCGACACTCGCGATGCTGGCCGCGCGATTCGTGCTGCGCGACTCGGTTCAGTCGAAATTCGGTGACCGGTTAAAAGCAATCAACGCGGGCGTCGAGAAGGACGGCGCGTTTTACCTGTTCGCGCTGCGGCTGGTTCCGATCTTTCCGTTCTTCGTCATCAACCTGGTGATGGGTTTGACGAAGATTCCGGCGCGCACGTTCTACTGGGTCAGTCAGCTCGGCATGCTGGCCGGCACCATCGTGTATGTGAACGTCGGCACGCAACTGGCGCAGATCGATTCGCTCGCGGGTGTGCTGAAGCCTGGACTGCTGATCTCGTTCGTACTGCTGGGCTTGTTTCCGCTGATCGCGAAAAAAATCGTCGAGACGATCAAGGCGCGCAAGGTCTATGCGAAGTGGCAACGGCCGGCGAGCTACGACTACAACGTCGTCGTGATCGGCGCCGGCAGCGCGGGGCTTGTGTCGTCCTACATCGCCGCGGCAACCAAGGCCAAGGTAGCGCTGGTTGAAAAACACCGGATGGGCGGCGACTGCCTGAACACTGGTTGCGTGCCGAGCAAGGCGCTGCTGCGTTCGGCGAAGCTGCTGTCGAACATCGCGCGCGCAAAGGAATTCGGTGTCGCGCAGGCGAGCGCGCAATTCAGTTTCGCGGATGTGATGGAGCGCGTCGCGCGCGTCGTCAAAACCGTCGAGCCGCACGATTCGGTGGAGCGCTACACCTCGCTCGGTGTCGAGTGTCTGCACGGCCCGGCGAAGATCACCACGCCGTGGACCGTGGACGTGCAGACCGCCGGGGGCCGCAAGACGCTGACGACCAAGAGCATCGTGATCGCGGCCGGCGCGCGGCCGTTCGTGCCGCCGATCCCGGGAATCGACGACGTCGGCTACGTGACGTCGGACACCGTCTGGGATCTGCGCGAGCAGCCAAAGCGGCTCGTGGTGCTGGGAGGCGGGCCGATCGGCTCCGAGCTGACGCAGGCGTTCGCGCGGCTGGGAAGCCAGGTCACGCAGATTGAAATGTTGCCTCGCATTCTGATTCGCGAAGACCCGGAAGTTTCGGAACTGGTGCGCAAGCGCTTCGAGTCCGAAGGCATTGCGGTGCTGGTCAACCACAAAGCGAAATCGTTCGTCGTCGAAGACGGCGAGAAAGTGCTTGTCGCCGAGAACAACGGGAAGGATGTTCGCATTGCCTTCGACCAAGTGCTGGTGGCGGTCGGCCGCGTTGCGAACACGCAGGGTTACGGACTGGAGGAACTCGGTATCGGCACGACCAAGACGCGAACGATCGAGACCGACGAGACGCTGCAAACCATTTATCCCAACATCTACGCCTGCGGTGATGTTGCCGGACCGTATCAGTTCACGCACACCGCCGGCCATCAGGCGTGGTACGCCGCGGTCAACGCGCTCTTTGGCGCCTTCCGGAAATTCAAGGCCGACTACCGCGTGATTCCATGGGCGACGTTCACCGAACCCGAAGTCGCGCGAGTCGGCTTAAACGAACAGGAAGCAAAGGAACAGAACATCCCGCACAAGGTCACGGTTTACGGCATCGACGATCTGGATCGGGCAATCGCCGATGGCGAGGCGCACGGTTTGGTCAAGGTGCTGACCAAACCGGGCAGCGATCAGATTCTCGGTGTGACGATTGCCGGGGAGCATGCGGGCGATTTGCTAGCCGAGTACGTGCTAGCGATGAAACACGGCCTGGGCTTGAACAAGATTCTCGGCACGATCCACACCTACCCGACGCTGGCCGAAGCGAACAAGTACGCCGCCGGAAACTGGAAGCGTTCAACCGTCACGCAGGGACAGTGGGCGTTTCTTGCCGCGTTCCAGGCGTGGCGCCGCGGCGCGGGCGGGTTCTCGAGCGTCTTCGGTCGTCTGGTTGCGGTCAATGGAGACAAGCGGCCTGCGTATGCCACCGAGACGCATTGAAGTGACGCGCAAGCGCTGCCGCACACGGCGGCAGGTTGCAATGAGCACATGGGCGGAGCTACGCTGAACAGCCGCCAACGGAGTCCCGTCATGCAAAGATTGCTTTACTGCATCGTCCTATTGCTCGCTCTGGCTACCAACGCCGCCGCACAGGGCTTTGATCACGGTCACGCAGCGTGGAACGAACTGCTGGGCAAACACGTCAAGCCGATCAGCAACGGTCTCGCAACACAAGCCGACTACAAGGGATTTGCCCGCGACCGTGAATCGCTGAAGACGTACTTGGCGTCACTGTCGGCGGTCGCGCCGGCCGAGTACGCGAAGTGGAGCAAGGCGCAGCAGTACGCCTTCCTCGCCAACGCCTACAACGCGTTCACGATCGAAAAAATCCTGACGCGCTATCCGAATCTGAAATCGATCCGCGATTTCGGCAAGGTGATCGGCAATCCATGGAAGGACCGGTTCTTCACCCTGCTCGGCGAGAAGAAACACCTCGACGGCATCGAACACGACACGATGCGCGCGCCCGGCGCGTTCGACGATCCGCGCGTGCACGTGGCCGTCAACTGTGCGTCGATCGGCTGCCCGATGCTCGGCACGCGCGCTTTGACCGCCGCAACGCTGGAGGCGCAGCTCGACGAACTTTTCCTGCGCTTTATGTCCGATCGGACGCGCAATCGCTACAACCCGCAGACAAAGGCGCTGGAAATCTCGAGCATCTTCGACTGGTACGGCAAGGATTTCGAGCAGGGCCACAAGGGCTACAAGAGCGTGGCCGACGTCGGCGCGAAGTTCGCCGAGCAACTGGCCGATGCTCCCGCCGATCGCCAGCTGCTGAAGGAAAAGCAGGCGCCGATCAAATTTCTCGAGTACGACTGGTCGCTCAATGACGTCAAATGACAGGATGCAGGATTCAGGATTCAGGATGTAGCGGACCGAGGATCTGGGTTCGGCCTCCCATCGGCGCAACGCCTTTAACTGAATCCTGAATCCTGCATCCTGCATCCTGCATCCTGCATCCTGCCCGTGTGCGTCTCGCGATCATCGTCCCGACGCTGAACGAAGCCGCGCACATCGAATCGGCGCTGGCGCGACTTTCCGGACTGCGCGCCCGCGGCACACGCGTAGTCGTCGTCGACGGTGGCAGTGTTGACGGGACGGTCGTACGAGCGGCCGCCGGGGCCGATCAAATCGTCAACGCGCCGCGCGGTCGCGCGCTGCAAATGAACGCCGGTGCGCGCGCGATCGCCGCGCAGGATTCCGATGTACTGCTTTTTCTGCATGCCGACACCTGGCTTCCGCCGGATGCCGACCGCATCATTGCGCGCGCGCTCGCTAATTCGCCGCGCGTGTGGGGACGGTTCGATGTCAGCATCGAAGGCGAGTCGCGCTGGCTCAACGCGGTGGCGCGGCTGATGAACTGGCGTTCGCGTGCGACCGGCATCTGCACCGGCGATCAGGCGCTCTTTGTCACGCGCGGCGCCTTCCTAGCTCTGGAGGGCTTCGCGCCGATCGCGCTGATGGAAGACATCGAGTTCTCGCGGCGTGCGCGGCGATTGTCGCCACCGCTGGCACTTGCAGAACGCGCGACGACGTCGGGTCGACGCTGGCAGCGCGGGGGCGTATGGCGCACGATCCTGCTGATGTGGCGCTTGCGAGTGGCGTACTTCTTCGGCGCCGATCCCAACGAGCTCGCGCGCCGCTATCGCGATGCGCGCTGAGGCCCGCTCGCGCGCGATTGCAGTCTTTGCGAAAGCGCCGGTTGCGGGCGCGGTCAAGACCCGTTTGATCCCGCGGCTCGGTGCAGCCGGCGCAGCGAGACTGCACGAACAACTGGTCGATCGCGCATTGATGACCGCCTGCGCGGTACCGGACGCAACCGTGACGCTGTGGATTGCCGGCAACGGCGAGTGGCGGCCCGCCGCGGCCGCAGGCCACGCGGTGCCGCGGCGCTCGCAATCCGGCGCCGACTTGGGAGCACGCATGTTGCACGCCATCACGCAGTTGCTGGAAGACACCGCGGAAGTTGTCGTCATCGGTGCCGATTGTCCGGCGCTCACCTCTGCGCACATCGCCGCCGCGTTCTCGCAGCTTCGGTCCCACGACGTGGTCGTCGTGCCCGCTACCGACGGCGGCTACGTGTTGATCGGCGCTCGCGCGCCGCACCGTCGCCTGTTCGAAGACATCGCGTGGGGAACGCCTGAAGTGATGCCGGCAACACGCGCGCGTTGCGCCGAACTGCGCCTGCGTCTGGCCGAAATGAGTGCGCTTGACGACCTGGATACACCAGATGATCTGCAACGCGCGCTCGACTCCGGCTTCGTTCGGTTGTGAAACGCATGGCGTTGAGGCAACCCCCACCCCAACCCTCCCCCGCGTACGGGGGAGGGCGAGATCAGCGCGGCGCCGCTCGCGGCGCGATGTTGGGACTGGCAGTGGCGGCGTTCTCGGCCTTGGCTGCCACCACTTCGCTGACACCGTTCTCCGGCGCAACCGATGCGACGCCACCGGCGCCGTGGCGTGTCGTCACCGCGCCGAAGATCGAACGGCACACGCAGTACCGCATCGTTGTGCTGGACGGCGCCCGAGTCCTGCGCGCGGAAGCGGACGGGTCCTATGCGAATCTGCTGCATCCGGTGACCGGCAACAGCGCGTCGGCTGCCACCTTGCGCTGGCGCTGGCGGGTCGACACTTTGATTGAACGCGCCGACCTCAGACGCAAGGACGGTGACGATGCGGCGGCGCGCGTCTGCGCGCTGTTCGATCTTCCGTTGGACCGGTTGTCCACCGGCGATCGCATGAAGCTGCGGCTCGCCCGCCTGCTGTTCGATCGCGACTTGCCGGCCGCCGCAATTTGTTACTTGTGGGACAGCAACACGGCACAAGGCACCTGGCTCGCCAACGCCTATACCGATCGCGTGCAGATGCTAGTGCTGCGTCAGGGCAACGCAGGACGCTGGTTCGACGAGCTGCGCGATCTACGCGCCGACTTCGCGCGCGCGTTTCCGCGCGAGGCCGCCAGCGGTGTCCCGCAACTCGCTGCGATGGCTGTGTCGTCGGACGCCGACGACACGCAATCGCGCGCGCTCGCGTATTTCGGCGACATCACGTTAGCCGCCGAGTGAAGCGCCTGCTCCTTGCCGGCGGCGGGCACGCTCATGTCTTTGTGCTGGAAGCGCTCGCGCGCACGCGACCCGCCGGGGTCGAGGTCACGCTGGTGACGCCGTTTCCGCGCCTGTTTTATTCGGGGATGCTGCCGGGGTGGATCGCCGGCCACTACGCGCTGGACGACTGCGCGATCCCGCTTGCGCCGCTCGCCGAGCGCGCCGGCGCGAAGATCGCTTTCGCGCACCTGGCGCGGCTTGATCTCGACGCTCGTACGGCGTGGACCGAAAGCGCGGAGCCGTTCCCCTTCGATCTGATTTCGATCGACACCGGGCCGGTGGTCGATCATGACCAGCTTCCAGGGCTGCGCGAGCACGCGATCACGGTGCGGCCGATCGAATCGTTGATTGTCGAATGGCAGCGGCTGCTCGCGCACTGGCGCGAGTCGACCGATCCGCAGATCTTCACCGTCGTCGGCGGCGGCGCAGGCGGTGTCGAGCTTGCGCTGGCCGTCGCGCATCACGGCCAGGCCGCGCGTTTCCCGCTGCGCGTGCAACTGGTCGCGGGTCACCCGGGCCTGGTGCCGTCGCTGCCGAAAGCGGTCGCCTCGCGCGTTGGTGAGTGTCTCCGCGATCGCGACCTCCGCGTGCTGGAAGACGACGTGATTGAAATCGCGCGGCGAACGGTGATGCTTGCCGACGGCGGCGAGTTGACCACCGACACGACGCTAGTTGCTACCGGCGCGGCCGCTGCGCCGTGGCACGCGGCTGCGGGTCTCGCGGTCGACGAGCGAGGATTCATCGCGGTCAATGAATATCTGCAATCGCAGTCGCATCCATTCGTGTTTGCCGCCGGCGACTGCGCCACGATGATCGAACATCCGCGTCCGAAGTCAGGCGTGTATGCAGTGCGCGCCGGTCCGCGGCTTGCCGCTAACCTGCTGCGCGCATTGCAGGACAGACAACTTCGAGCGTGGACACCGCAGACGAGCGCGCTTTATCTGTTGTCGCTCGGCGAAAAGCGCGCGCTGGCATCGCGCGGGAGCCTGCGCGCTGAAGGTCGGTGGGCGTGGCGGTGGAAGGATCGATTGGATCGGGCGTTTGTCGGGCGATTCAAGTGAAGGGTGAAATGTTGAAGACTCGCGTGTTGCTCGTTGCGGTCTTAGCGCTGGCAGGCTGTGCATCGGCACCCACCGTCGTTGCGCCGCCGGCTGCGCTGAAGATGAACGGCGTGCCACCGGTGCCGCAGGATCTCGCCAAGCGGGTCGGCCGCTATACGGAATTTCGCGGCGTGGGCTTGCTCGATTGGCAGCCCGACGGCAACGAACTGTTGGTGGCGTTCCTGCGTGGTACGCGTACTCAATTGCATCGCGCGCCTGCGCCGGCCGCTCCGCTGGTTCCGGTGACCGCCGGCGCGGAGCCGACCCGCAGCGGCCGCTATGTGCCGGGCAATTCGAATCAAATCATCTTTGTCCGCGATGCCGGTGGCAATGAGGTCGAGCAGATCTTTCGACTGGATCTGACGACGGGCGTTGAGACGTTGCTGACCGACGCCGATCGCCGTCACTTCGCCGGACCGTTTAATCGCGCGGGCACTGCCATCGCGGCCACCGCCGTTCCGCTCGATCGAACTGCGGCCGGCGGCACACGCAGCGAGATCACGACCGAACTCGCGCTGATCGACGTCGCCAGCGGCGCGCGGCGCGTCGTGGCCACTTTGCCCGGAACCGGCTGGTTTGCGACCGACTTCAGCGCGGATGATCGCACGGTGTTGGCGTCGCTCTACCGCTCCGCGGCCGACAGCGAAGTCTGGCGCGTCGACACGGCGACCGGTCAACGCGCGCGCTTGCTTCCCTGTGCGAACGAGCGCGCGGCGTCTTACACCGGCGCGCTGTTCGCGCCCGACGAAAAACGATTGTTCGTCGGCACTGACCGCGGCGGCGAATTCACGCAACTCGTTCGCGTTGATACGGATGCGTGTCGGTTCCACACCGTTACCACCGATATCGCGTGGGACGTGGAGAACATGACGATTTCACGTAATCGCGCACGCTTGGCATTCACGTCCAACGAAGGCGGTCGCGGAGTGGCTCGCTCGATTGACGCGAACACCATGGCGTCGATTGCGCTGCCGCCATCGGCAGACAGCGCAACGCGGGTCCGCCTGTCGCCGGACGGCGCACAACTCGCGGTTTCGTACTCCGGCGCGTCAACGCTGTCCAGCGTGCGCGTGATCGATTCCGCCACGGCCGTATCGACACTCTGGGCAGCGGGCGACCCCGCGGGTATCGACACGCGCGCTTTCAGCGCGACGCAGATCATCGACTGGCCGAGTTTCGATGGGCGTCGCATCAGCGGCTTGATCACGCGTCCACCGGCGCGATTCACCGGCAAGCGACCCGTTCTGATCGACGTGCACGGCGGCCCCGAAGTGCAGGCGCGACTGGACTTCAACGGTCGTCTGAACTATCTGATCAATGAGCTGGGCGTGGTGCTGATCGAACCGAACGTGCGCGGATCGGACGGCTTCGGCAAGACCTTTCTGCAACTCGACGACGGGCGGCTGCGCGAAGACGCAGTCAAGGATCTCGGCGCCCTGCTGGACTGGATCGGCCGCCAAAATGATCTGGACGCGTCACGAGTCGTCGTGCAGGGTGGAAGTTACGGCGGCTACATGGCGCTGGCGGCGGCGGTGCATTACTCGGACCGCTTGAAAGGCGCAATCTCTACGGTCGGCATTTCGCACTTCGTCAGTTTTCTGGAACGCACTGAAAGTTATCGGCGCGATCTGCGTCGCGTTGAATACGGCGACGAGCGCGATCCGCAGATGCGGGCGTTCCTGCACGATATTTCGCCGCTGACGCAGGCGGCGCGCATCAAGACGCCGTTGTTCCTGATTCACGGTCGTAACGATCCGCGCGTGCCGGTGCAGGAAGCCCTGCAGATCGCACGCGCGGCCGCCGCTAACGGCGTGCCCGTATGGACCCTGATCGCCGACAACGAAGGGCACGGCTTCGGAAAAAAAGAAAACGCGGACTATGCGTTCTATGCGAGGGTGATGTTTTTGGAGAGGTATCTGGTCGGTGATCGGTAGCGCCCCGGCCCGGATATTTTGCGAGGGACGCGGGATTGGCGCGGATGCATGCGGGATGCGGATTGCGCGAAAGCCTGCCCCCGCGAAGGCGAGCGAAGGCGGGGCGCCGCGCCAACCCGCACAGCCCCGACAATCCAAATCGGATTGATCGCGGGAACGTTTGCGCCCCCATTTGATCGAGACGAACCTCGCGCAAACGGGGGCGATCTCGTGAAATGTCCGGGCTAGACTCCCCCGCCTTTTGCAAGCGGTGCCAACCTGGTGCCCGCACCTTCAATGCAGCTCTTTGACGACATATCCATTCTCAGACCCGCATTGACGCTCGCGCGAGGGCCCACTGCACATCTTGAGCGCTTGATCGACGAGCGCGCGCAGCATGTTCTCGCCGTCGTCGCATATGGCGACACGGTCGTGTCGTCACAAGCTCTCTTGCGGGTCGACGCTTTGCCGCTAGCCACCGAGGTTGCGCCGATCGACGTCTGGCTCGCCGCCGGCGCTGTCCGAGGCGGGAGTCTCGGACCGGCGTCGTGGACAACCGACGGAAACGTGATGTTTGGTCGCGTTGTCGTCGACGAAACAGAGATCGACCAAGCTGCCGCCCAGCGCGCCTACGAGGCGGTGTTCGCCGCCCTCTATCACGCCGACTGCCCCGAACTGCTACGGCTTTGGAATTACGTGCCGCATATCAATCGCGACGGCGGTGGATTGGAACGCTACAGGCAGTTCAATATCGGCCGGCAGAATGCGTTTCTCGGCGCGAACCGCTCGGCCGCTGCGGGCGCACCCGCAGCGTGCGCCGTCGGCACAACCGGCGAGGCGCTGATCGTCCACTTTCTCGCAGCGCGCGAGCGACCCACCGCAATCGAGAATCCACGCCAGGTCAGCGCGTATCACTACCCGCGCGAATACGGTCCGCGCGCGCCAACGTTTTCGCGCGCTGCGCTGGCACGAATGAACAACCGGCTGCTGCTTTTCATCTCCGGCACGGCGAGCATCGTCGGCCACCGATCGCTGCATGCGCATGATGTGGTTGCGCAAGTGCGCGAAACGATGGATAACATCGCTGCGCTGCTGCACGAAGCGAATTCGCGTCTGCCCGAGCCGGCCTTTTCCATGGCTGCTCTCGACTACACGATCTATATTCGTCGCGCAGCCGAAAGCGCCGTCGCGCTTGACGCATTCAACGCGATCGTCGGCAAGGATTCGCATGCGGCGCGCGCGGCGATCATTGTGCAAGCCGATATCTGTCGCGCAGAACTGCAAGTCGAAATCGAAGCGAACGGCAGCGGCGCCGATTGATCAGCGTGTGATCTGCCCGAATCTTCCGGACTGATAGTCGCGAAACGCCTGCTGGATCTCGTCGGCCGTGTTCATCACGAACGGTCCGTAACGCGCCACCGGTTCACGCAGCGGTTCGCCTGCCAGCACCAGCGCACGGGCACGCTCGGTGGACGATCGCAGCGCAAGTCGATCGCCGCCCGTGAGTAACCCCATGTCGCCGTCGTTCACCGGACGCGCCCCGTCGCCCACGCCGAGCGCGCCGTTGAAAACGTAGACGAACGCCGTTTGCGCGGACGGAACTTCAAGCTCGATGCTGGCGTCGCGCGCGAGCGTCAGGTCGAGGTAAGTGATCGGAATGCGCGTCTGTGCGACACCCTGCACGCCCATCGCGGCGCCCGCGATCACCTTGATCGTTGCGCGGCCGTCTTCGCTCGTCCACGTAGGCATCGCTTCTGCGCGCACGTCCTGATAACGCGGTGCGACGCGCTTGTCGCGCGCCGGCAGATTGACCCAGAGCTGAAACCCATGGACGCGCCCACCGCGCTCGCGCACCCATGCGGCCGGCATTTCCGAGTGAATCACGCCGTCGCCTGCGGTCATCCACTGCACGTCGCCGGGGCGGATCGAACCCCGATTGCCCGCGCTGTCCTCGTGCTCGAACTCACCGTCGAGCATGTAGGTGACGGTCTCGAAGCCACGGTGCGGATGGTCCGGCGCGCCGACCGC
>Ga0187892_10010438_pt1 | contig 11770 bp, 10 predicted proteins | sample MA1701073metaG_FD_139345 | JGI IMG/M metagenome (GOLD analysis project Ga0187892, IMG submission 139345) | Bio-ooze microbial communities from a basaltic lava cave in the Kipuka Kanohina Cave System on the Island of Hawaii, USA - MA170107-3 metaG ... | reverse complement strand
TGTCGGCTCCACAAAAGGGACACAGAAAGCGGCGCTGACTTTGACCAGCGCGAGCGCGCGGATCGTACAATTCAAGCTCTACCAGAGTCAGCGTTGCATTCACCGTGAACAGCCAGTCGCGGAACGACGAATAGATATGCCAGCCGTAGCTGCCTACTGCTAGTATCCCGGCCAATGCCAGCAGCAGCCAGGTGATTTTCAGCTTATTGAAGCCCGCTCGTGCTTTCGTTTTCCTCATCCAGTTAGCCTCACAAGTCTCGCCCGCCAAAATCAAACAGCGGGAGACTGTCTTCATCCAGCGTGTCCGGGTCGTATTCCGGCTCAAAGTTTTCTGAATGCCGGGCAGAGGCGGTTGCCATTGCCTGTGCCCACTGATTCTTCGCCGACTCAGCGATGACTGTAGCCTGATCAATCGTTTCGCCCGGTGGAGCGAGCGCCGGTGTCAAATAATCATTGGCCTGCCCGCTCTCTGGAAGACTTTCGCGCTGTGAAGTCTTCGGGTTCCGGCCAATTTGAAAACGCCGCTCACGCTCGGAAAGCGGCGGATGGCCAGCCTTCGCGAGCTTCGGAAAAGTCAGGCGCACCGGCGGCGCGTTGCTGATGATCGCCACGGCCTGCTTGTATTTGGTCATCTGCCGGATTTCGCTCGCGTCCATCAGCGCACGCCCGACTTCGGTCGAGCGCTCCTGATCGAGTTTGTTTCCGTCGTGGACATCCACTGAACTGGCCTGCAACACGGTCGTCGTTCCCAGCCGCTTGGACGCATATTCCGCCGTGCGCTGATCCACGCCGGGCAGAAAGACCATCGCGCCGACCGAACCCAGCACCGCATCGCCGCCGTCCGCTCCATACTGGTGATAAAGCTGTGCGATGTTCTGATAGCCGAGCGCGTAGGTCATTCGACGCCCACGCCCAACGCCGAGCGCCGCTGGCAGATCGGGGATATGAATGTTGCCGATCTCGTCGAGATTGAAGAGGACAGGGGCCGAATCCTCGCTGATTGCGCCGTTGCGCAGACAATCGTTGGCAAGGCCGAAGAAGGTGGAGAGCACGCGCTTGTAGCGCTCGGCGTCGCCTTCGGGAACGACCATAAAGACCGCCGTGTTCGCCTGCCGGAGTTCACTGAAGTTCACAAACCGCACGCCGCGCGAGGCCATCGGGTTCGTGATCGGCGAAGCAATCGCCATCATATTCGGCGTCGAGAAATCGGCGCACGCGACGCCGAGGCCGATCAGCACACCCGCCTGGAGCTTCGGCTCGACCTTGCTGAACATGCCCCAGTACAGCGGCACTTTCGGATCAGGCGATTTCATCATCAGGTCGTTGAGTTGTTGAAGCGTCAGCGTCGAAATCAGTTCCTGAATCATATGCGGCGCCGGGCGCGGATGGAGTTGATTCAATTGCAGCAGGATGGCCGTCAGCGCAGCTTTTTCGGCTTCCTTCCAGAATGGGTCTGCCGTTGAGCGTCGACTCTGTTCCGAATCCAGGATCATCGAGGCGACCTTGTGCGCAAACTCTGCATTGCCCCCGCAGTCGGGAAGAAAGTTCCAGCGGTCAGAACGCTCCGGCGTTTGCAGATCAATCCGATAAACGTTGCGGAATAGGTACGCCGTCTGATCGTAGAGTTCACCTTTCGGGTCAAGCACGATAACGGAGCCTGTTCCCGCCCACGCTCGCTGCCACGTGATAAAGAACGTTGAGGATTTCCCTGAACGCGGTGGCCCGAACATTGCCAGATGGCAGGTTGAATGCTCCGGCCCCAGCACGACGTTGTACTTCCGTCCCAGACCGCCGAGCAGCAGCGTGAAGGATGGCAGCGGTTCGTCTTTTTTGAGCGCCAGCTTCAAGTCCCGCAGGACGCGCGCGTCCGCCCATCGGGCTGAGCCATACGTCACGCGCTGTTCATACTGGTAGTAAGGCAGCCAGAGTTGCGCGGCTTCGACCCACGAGATCAGCACCGCTGTGATGCTGAGGCAGTGCGCGGCGATTTCGATCTCGATTCGTAAGGCGAGCCAGTGAGACGCCCGAAGAAAAAGCCATGCGGAGAGGAACCCTGCAACGACGAGTAGAACAGCCTGACCGCAGTCACCGAGCAGGTTGAGCGCGGCTTGGTACGCGGGCAGATGCTGCGCCGCTGCCGGGCGTGGGATGTGATACTCAGCATCAATCTGCTGGCAAAGCTGCGAGAGCGATTTCGGTTGCTCCCGCCACCATTGCCAGTATCGGTTCAGCTTTGTAAGACTCGTTGTCCCGGTAGCATTCATCCTTCCTAGCTAGGGTTACGAACTATTTGCCCGTCACCGCATACTGCTGCGCCCAGGCGTTGAGCCGCTTGATTTCCTCCGGCGTGAAGGACCTCTCGCGCAGTGGCTCGACGTTCCAGCTCGTCGCCAGGATTTGCGAGAGAGAGACGAAGGGCGCGGGTATCGGTGTCTCGGCTTTTCCGGCGATCAACAACACTGCAGCGGAATTGTCATCCCCACCTGCTGCTAGCCGCACGATTATTGCCGGTCCATCTGCACGTTCATTTCCGATGGAAACGACTTCAATTCCAAATGCGGCAGGCCGGTAACGCACGTAAATCGTCGCGCAGTTGGAAATCAGCGCGCCTTTGGTAGGGGTCTGACGGATGTTCGGAGGCAGGAGATTGCGTTTCGCCATCAGCCCTATCAGCGCATCGGCATTCGCTGGCGAACGGTTGCCCATTTGTTCGGTGACGGCGAGCATCGCCAGCCCCATCAGTACGCCGGTTACCTCGCGCACCCGAACAGCGGTTCTTGCAACCTCTCCATCGGGCAACCTGATTGTGTTTCCAGCAATGGTTGCTCCCACAGGTTGCATTTCGATTGCCGGTTCACCAATTTCGACCCGCGCCTTCACCCGGTAACGGCGGGCGTTGAGCCATCCGGCCAGGAGCATCCCGCCAATCACGATCAATAAAGTCATCGTCACGATCAGCGGCGGCGACGGGCGCCATATCTTCTTCTCACTTTTCATTGTGCGACCTCCTCAAGCTCGTCAAGCCAGCCGTCAATCTCGTCATTCGGCGCGTTCATCATGACTTCAACTCGTGCCAGCGACTTGCGCAGGTTCTCCAGATCGAGCCGGCGACGAGCGAGAAAGCAGAGATGCCGCTCAATCTCAGTAATGTTCAAATCATCGCGCCCTCCGTCCGTCAGCGCGCGCAGCAGGGAGATGGATTCGCGCAGCTCTGGCTTGTCCGTAATCCCCGGCAAACTGCGCACGGCGTTGATCAGCCTGACCATCTTTGCCAGCAGCAGGCGCGACGCCTGCGGGCAGCGTGCCTTTAGAATTCGCATTTCTTCACGCGGCGCGGGCGGCGGGAGCCACGAATACAGGCAGCGCGAACGCATGGGCGAAGACAGGTCGTGGCGTTGATCGTTCGAGAGCAGAATGACCACCGGCCAGCGCGACTGATTGCGCACGCCGATTTCGCCGAAGCGAGGAACGTGCGCGTACCCGCGCGCGAAAAGCTGCAACAGCATGTCCTCGATCTTCTCGCTCACTTTGTCGAATTCGTCGCAGATCAGAATCGGAACAGGGGTCTGCGACGCTTGCGCGGGCGTAAGCGCACAGTCTCTGGGCATGCGGTAAGTGAAATTGATCGCCTATAAGTTGCTGGTTGGAGGATGGAGGCGCATGAGAGTTTGCCGGTGGGTGTGATTATCCTATTCGTGACTGTTGCGGCGTCGCAGTACGCCTAGCTTCTCAACAACAAAATTGAACTGTTGGTTTACTTTGCTTCCAGGAGCAAAACAGACGCTGTTGTACTCAATGTGCTGCCCAGCGTGACGATTCCGCATGTTGTGTGAGCGCCACTCACGGCCAATCAATGGTTCAATCACGCCGGAGGCTGGCAGATTTGTCGCAAGGGTGTGTGCCAACAAATGTCCTGGGGATGATTCAGCAGCGGCCAGAGAAATCGTTGGTTGGTCTCCCGTGCCGTTGAATATCGCTTTCCCGTCGAACAAGTCTGCATTTGCGGGTTGGCTGACCTCAATCAATTCGAGATTGCCCCAGCCGTAACCGCGCTCGCCGCCGAGTTGCAGTCTTGTGCATGCAGTTTGCCAAGCCAACCTACAACCATCACGTTCAAACACGTAACCAACCAAGAATACAGGCTCGCCCGTATCCAGAGTTTGAGGAGAAATAAACTCTACCTCGTGGAGCATTCCTGTCGCTGCTGATTGCTGTGGATAAGTGAGCGCCGTTCCGCTGTAGCTGCTCAGAAAACGGCGGCGAAACTGGCTTTCATCCGGCCAGGGCCAGGCAACTTGGTAAGCTATCCCTGATTTTGTGGCAGGGTAAAAATAGGTGTAAGCAAGCGAGCGATGAACCTCTTCTCCGATACCTTGATACTCCCTCGAGTCAGCCGCCGGACCTCGACCGTTGGCCGCATCTCGCGTCAAACGCATGGTCAAAGCGCCCCACAGCACGCGACCTGTGACATACGGGCGAGTGCGCTGCAAATTCCCCACCTTGCCACAACCGATGTGCAGCGGAGAACGAAGCCGAAAGACAACTTGATGAACCTGCCATGCCATAAATTTCTCTCTCAATCCTGCGCCTTTGCCCCGTATCGAGCATAGATCAACATTTGCTCCAACGTCTCTTTGGCCAGAAGCAACCGTTCCAGATCAACCGTCACTTTTTCGGTGATGTGTTTCAAAACCGCCTCAGCGCTCAAGTCTGGCTGTCCATTTTTCATTGGCTTATCCCATTTGAAGCCCAAGCCTTGAAGTAAGTTTAGCAGTTCATCCACCACCACTTTGCCGATGTCTCCCTCTTTGGCAAGCAAATATAAGAAGCAAGCATAGACGCCATTCTCCTGAAGCACACCCAAAGCTTTGGTGACACTGTTATCTATCTTGCCTGATTCTGCGTTCTTCTCCTCGACCGCGCGGCGAATGATTTCCTGTGCGTGCTGCGCGGCCAGCCGATCCAGGTTGGGTTGTGAGTTGTTCATTGCCACGCCTCCTCGCCGAATTTCTGAACCAGTGGTTCACCAACTATTGCCATCCGGCCAAACCCGCGTGTGCCCATCCCGCCTACGCCCAGCCACTCGATCATTCGCAGACCGGCTTTCGCTACGTCCAGCGGGCCAGACCACGCGCTTCCCGGCAGTGGGTTATTCTTGACCGTTGTGTTTTTTGGAAACGGTCGGCCATTTGCGCCATCGCGGTAATCATCCAGCACGACTTCAGCCGTCAGGAAGGTGGCGCGGGGCAAGGCTTCGTAAGTGAACAACGCCTTGTCTTCCGCAGCGCCACGTTCAGGGTCAATCGCCACTGACGTGCGCACTTCCAGGTTGCTGTTCACCACTTGGCTGAAGAGCGCGTCCTGCACGACGACGATTTTCTTTTGTGCCTCCTGCCAACGCGCAGCACCTTGCCATTTCGGCGGCGCAGTCACTGTCACTTGGCCGCCTACACTCACCATCAGCCAGCCTAGATTCAACGCATCCTGTCGCGTCCAATTCAACAGCGCTGCGCCAGTCGGCCAATCTTGCGGCGGTTCGCTCATAGTAAAACCAGCCTCCCGCAAGCGCGCCAGCGTAGTGATCCACACTGGCCCATCCATCGAATGCACCGGAAACAGCAACACGTGTGCATCAAAGAGATTGACCACGCCGGAATAAGCAGTGGTCTTCTCCTCATCGTCCGGGTTCTCTTTCTTCTCTTTCTTCAGATAGCCGAACGTGTAGCAGACAGGATTTGCGTCGGGCTTTTCAACCTTGTCCTGGCTCTGCCCAGCGGCTTCAGGCGTTTCGTAAAGTTGCGCGGCATAAGAGCGCGCCGCGCCATGCAAGCTGGTGCCGGGGATTTTGGGCACTTTGGTGCCCGGCTCGCGCACGATGCTGTTATCCACGCGCCCTAGCCGGTAACCGCCCGTGCCGATATGCACCGGGTCAGTCGCCATCAGCAGGTAGCGATGTCGTTCATAAGTTGCCATTACGGATTGCCTCCTTATCGCTCTTTCAAAATCTCCATATGCAGTTCGGCCAGATCGGTCAGCTCGCCGTTCACTGCCGCCAAAATCAATTTGTTGCGCCATTCCTGCGCGATGCTTTTCCAGGGTTGACCTTTCGGCCACGCAGCACCAGCCAGCGTGTCAGCCACGAATTGCCTGAATACGCCGTCATCGTTTGCTCGGCTGCTTTGCTCCGCTCCATACCACTCCTCACGCGTCGCCTCAATGGTGCGGATGATCTGATGGCGTTGCGAGACGGCCAGAAGTTTCATCAACTTCCACAATTCATCGAAACGATCCAGGTCTTCGAGGTAAAACGGTCGAGTCCGACGCGGACGGCGACCGTTCGCATCGTAGTAAATCTCGAAACGCCGTCCTGTGGCATCCAGGAATTCAAAGTCGAACCGGCTCGGCTTGACCCACACTTTGTTACCGCTATTCGGTGGCGTTCTAGGATCGCGCACTTGCAGATCACTCGCGTGTTTAACCTGTCGCGGCGGCCAACTATTGCTCTGGTACATTCTGGGATACCACTCGTCTTTCGTTGTGCCATCACCAGCGACTATGGGGATGCGCCAAGTGATGCCGTTATCAAAGGTCAACTCGCACTCGGTAGTGGTTGGCGAGTTCTTTCCCATCAGCCGCCAGCCTTCCCATTCCTCACCAGCGTTCATCTTCAGCATCGCCCGACCCGCTTCCAGCACAGCACGCACTGGCGTGCGGCGGTGACAAAATACCAACCCCAGACACAACGGTAGCCGGTCGCGCACCCGCCCCATCTGCCGCTCGTACTCGCACTTGATGGCGTGCGCCATCGCTAATGCCTTGTCGGCTGGAACTAGCATCAGACACGCGCTCGGCTCGGCCAGCAGCGGGATGGCTGGTAAATAGCTGCCGAGTTTTTCAGTGTGTTCAATGACAGCCTTAATCAATGGTTGGCTGGAATTCAAGAAGGCCGATGGTTCGAGCACTTGAAGTGCGCCCCGGCGCACCTGGCTGATTATTTCATCTTGATCCGTCTCAAGGCGGCGGGCGAAATATGAAAGATTCTCGCCCGTCAGGAAGCGTCCGCGCGGCTTATCCCAAACCACATTCAACGCCACGCCGCCTACTTCCAGTTCATAGGCGTGAAAGTCACCCAGATCAGGCGGGCTATTTGTCTGCGGGTACAGCGCCAGACGAAACGGGCGTTGCCCGACAACGGCGGGCATCAGCTTGCCAGTGACCTGCTCCCAGAACTGGCGGGCTGTTTCAGCAATGCGATAAAGCCGCGCCGGTGATGGATTCTTGGCGGTGTTGCTCGTGACCTGAAGGGTGGAGAGCAGCGTCCCGTCTAACCAGCCTCCCAAATCCAACTTGCCGACAAACAGCGCCAGACGACCGTTGTCATCGGCGACCTCATCCGTCCAGATCGTGCCCTGCAAACCATCTTTCGCCCATTGCTCAGCGCGGCGGCCTCGCCGATCCAAACAGACGCGGCAGATGTTGCGCCGTTCGGCCTTCTCCTGTGTTGCCCAAGCCGCCAGTTCGCGCTCCACCTCAGCTTGCGAATGCTGGCGCGGGTAGCCTACAGGTCGCACGCCGCAGGCCAGGCAAGTTTCGGCGTTGGCGGGACGACCTTCTGTCCACTCAGCTTCAAACAGGTAAAGATTGTTATCGGTTTGGGCTGGCGCTTCGCTCAACGCCTGCGCGCGCGGCTCGGCCACCAAACGGCGGAGCGCGCCCGGATCGTGCGTGGGCGACATTCCGTCCAACTGCCCCGCCGTGATGCGCTCACCCAGATGAACACGCGGACGCAAATCCGGCGCGAAGCGCGCTTGAATCTCGCGGCGCAACTCAGCCAATTCGTCATCATCAAGGATGTCGGGCAGCAGGTAGTAGATGCCGGTTTCATCCCGGTAAAAGCAATTGCCCAACGCATAGGTTTCTTCCAGCAAAGCCTGCACACGAGGGGAAGCTTCGTTGAGAGCTTGGCGTACGCCGAGCAGATCGCTGATTTTGTCGCTGTGCGTGTAACGTTCGAGGATGTCCAGGTTGATTCGCAATGTGCGATAGGGCAGGTCAATCAGGTTGGTCGGCCAGCCGTTCTTGAAAATATATGCCGCAGCAGCTTTGGTCAGTGTGGCAACGGTGTAGCCCCAATCCCACAGCGACACCTCGTTGTGCGGTCGCCGATTGTCAGCCAAACCGCGACTCATTAGCGCCTTCATCTGAGCCAGCCAATCAGACCGCTGATTAGTGGTAATGTTTTCGATGCCAGCCAGTGGTAGGGCATTGAGCGCATCAGTCAGTTCCTGACTAGAAACTGTCCCGATCCGATCCTCCAAGCCGAATGGCGTGGCGCGGAAGACTTGGCTGTAAGGTTGCTTATGCCGGTCAGGCTCGCCTTCCTTCTCGATGTGAGCCGGGCCGTGAAGTCCGCCCACTAGCAGTCCTGGTTGCATTTCTTTAGCGAATACACCACGCCAGTCCGCCGCCGTGTGCGCTAAGCCAGGGCGCGCCACCAACGGTGCTAGTTCCGCGAAGTTATATTGCTGTCCCGTCCAATCAGTGAATACGACTCGCTCAAGCATGGCGGTCAGGCCGGCCCGTTCATCAAAGGCTGATAACCTGATGGCGGCGTCGCTCAAAATCGTTTGTGCATAGCTTGCGGCAGCATCACCTAGGATAGCTGTGTGAGTGCTGTAAATACCGACGGAGCGCGGGTCGGCCAAAAGGTCGTGGTTATACTCCACAGCAGGTGAAGGCTCTTTGCTTTTCAGGAAGGTGTCGCTCAGCTTGCCCAAGTCATGAATCAGCCCCAAGGCTTCCAGCAATAGAATTGCGCGCCGCTGGTCATCAGATGGCTGCCAGAACGAATGGCTCATGCCTTACCTCCGTTCCGCAAATGCGTCGCCGCACGCTGCGCCAAGTCGCGCAATTTGCTCAAGGTGTCAAAGTCCCCAGTTGTCACTGGCGGCGTTTGAGATGGAGCAGATGCAGTTTCTTCTACCGGCACTCGCCAGGCATTCGCTTGGTCGTCCCAATCTGGATGACGCTTGCGCAGACGCTTGTATTCGCTTTGCTTTTTCCCGCCCCAGTTGCTCTGTTCAAGTTCTTTCTTCGTCCAGCGGGGGAATTCCTGCAAACCTTGCCGCGCGACAAATTGAGCGATCTCAGCAAGCGCCTCTTCGATTCCACTGGCGGCTGGCTTGGGTGACGCATCAAAGCCGGGCAATTCAGCACGAAGTGACAGTGTACCTCGCTTCGACAACTGATCTTCCACCGTGCCAAAGCCACTGCTGGTCTTGGCTCCAAAGCCGTAAATCGTGAGCATTGCCTGAATGCCTTCAGCCAGCACTTCCATGTCTTGCGCAACTTCAGCGTGTCTAGCAGCTTCGCTTTGCTCAATCGGGCCGAACGGCACGTACAGCAGCACAAGGTCGCCAGTTGTTCCTTGCGGCACGCATTCCATCAGAATTGGCCCGCTCTTGCCGACGCCGGTTGCGCGGTCGTGGGGGTTGATGACCTCCAGGCTGAGTTTGTCGAAGAAGGTTGAGTAAAAATGGAGACGGCCTGCCTGCCCTTCCTCGCTGCTACGCGGATTACCAAACAGGCGCAGTATAGCTTCGTGGTCTTCTTTGTATCCCAATTGCCACAGAGCAGCCCGCAGAGCGCCCTTCCAACCGGTAGCAGCAACCATCGGCGTCTGAAAAATCTTCTCCTTGCGCAAGGGATTGTCGAGCAGGTAAAAGTCGCGCTCGTCCTTGCTGAGGTAAGGCTTCTGCAATCGGAAAGGAATATGCACCAGAAAGCTGAGTGGTGGCATCTGGGCGATGGCTGTGCTGTCCGGCATAGCACGAAATACTTCTGGAATCGCGCTAGCGGTTAAACTCTTCTGCCAGGCATCGCGGATGGAATTGTCCAGTTCTGAGGTGCTTGCTTCGTACCATAAATAAGCCAGATGAGGCTCAATTTTCACAGCTTTGTTGGCGGCCTGCTCCATCTTTCCTTTAGCTTGTTTGCGCGCATCTTTTTGCCCTTTCGTCTGTTCAAACTTCTCAGCCGCTTGTTCAAGTTCGCTCAGGCTATTGCTCAGTTGCGCCTGCCGGAAGGCGTAATAGTCACGCTCCATCGCCATCCTCCTTCAGCCCCAACAGGCTATGCAGAAACACCTTTGCATCGCTGGTGCTCGGCGTATCGGTATCTCGTGTTGAGTTCATCTCGCGCCAGACCTGCAAGGAATAGTTTGTTTTCAGGTGCTGATAAATAGCATCTACAACCTTGTTCCTATTCCAACTGCTTGTGTAAACGCCCGCCTGTTCAGGAATCCATCCCCACACGCGCATCAGGCTGTCGCCATAAGGCCGTGAGATTTTGACTTTGGCTGCCACCCGACCGTCTTTTACCGTGCCCATAATGAAGTGACGCAGCTTTTGGTCGCTTGCGTACAACCGGCGCAAGTCATACTTCAAGTTGAAAGTGGTTTGCTCGGTAAGTGACTGGCTCGAATCTTTGGGTTTGATCTGCGCCAGGAAGATGTTCCGCAGCGAAGGCAAGTTTGGATAAGGTTGGCTTCCAGCTATGGCAATGAGCCAGTCGTAGAGCATTCGTGTCTCAATCCGCCCGTTCACCGGCTCAATCACGCCGAAGCCCATTTGCGCTCTAGCCCCAATCGCCGCCCAGTCAGCGACAAATTGAATCAACCCAGCGATTACTTCCGGCTGAAAATCCTGCGCCAAGCTCTGAATCAGAAGGGCAAATTGGCCTGTTCTAGGTTTGTCATTAAAGAACCATCCGATCGGGGTGCGGGTCTTTCCACTCCTATCAATGTAGGTGCGCTGCGCTGTAATCGCCGCTGTGACGGAGGCGTCAGGACGTGTACTGTCTCGAATATCCAGGCGGAAGCGTCGCCGCCAGCCAGTGGCCCCAAAGACGCGGCATACGTCGCACAAGCCATTATTCGGTTTTTCAGCGTATTGGCAGGAATGGGTTGTAGGATCACAAACATTTCCGCCCAATCCCCGCGCAAATGCCTCCATCCACCAACGCAAACTGCCGAGGATGCCAGTTTCGTGCAGGCGATCCACCTTGCCTGTCTCCACGCCGCCAGTCCACAACGGGGTCAATGTGTTGAGTTGTAATTCCATTTCCATCTCCGCAGGACACGGTTCTTGATTAAGCCGTTCAGACTATACGGGCAACAACCTTGCGTTTCAATCATAAACTCACCAACTTGCTTCAGTAGTCCGCATTGCGGCTATCAGCGTCATCAACGGCACCGGCAACATCCGCGCGATTGCGAATATGGCGCAGCGGCTGCGGAACGGCATCTTTGATCCCGAAGCTGACAAGCGGGACTTTGAAGAGTACCTACGCTATGGCATCGGGCGCACTGCGCAAGATACCGAGTCGGAACTCGAACGATTGAAGCGGATGGACAATCAGTTCGAGCGGCTGGAATACGATCATCAGAGTGCCGCCGACAAAGCCGCTTCAGGAAGGTCGAGGTGAAGATGCCGCCGAGGATGACCACGGCTGCGCGTGGCGATGCCGAAGGGCGTGAATCGTGCCCGTTTGTGGGGTGAATTGCGAAGGCGATTTCAACCGCCAGGCAATCACGACATCTGACGGCCTAATCGCTTCAAAGCCAGCAGCGCCAGCAACGCGCTCATCGTCAACATTGATAGCAGTGACAATCCCAACGCGGAAGCCGGGACGGGATGGGCCTCGTCCTGAAACTGATGACGCGGCAGTCGCCGCCAGTCCACATCAGGCGATGGGCCGTTGCAAAGCAGAT
>Ga0187892_10010437_pt1 | contig 11771 bp, 17 predicted proteins | sample MA1701073metaG_FD_139345 | JGI IMG/M metagenome (GOLD analysis project Ga0187892, IMG submission 139345) | Bio-ooze microbial communities from a basaltic lava cave in the Kipuka Kanohina Cave System on the Island of Hawaii, USA - MA170107-3 metaG ... | reverse complement strand
TATGGGGCAGTATTGGCTTACTGATCGCGGTTATTTATGCCGGTGTCACGATGATGTCAACAGAACCCCACGTTGCTTATCCTTGTGTCATTGAGGGGAATGCAGCAGTCCCCCCAGAATCAAAAACCGACACGTACAAATATGAGGATTTATGCAAATAAGCAAAACAACTGGAGCGGGTAAGGTAAAATGGAAATACTAGGATGGATATTGTTATTTGTTGTGATAATCGGCTGGCACGTGATCCTTCTCGTCCAGAAACATGATGAGAATGTCAGAACAAAGCTGATCAACGAACTGATGCCCAAAGTTAAGTCCACATGGATTCCGAAAGTTATCATCGGTGTGAAGTTTACACTTGTGGATTACGAAGGAGGGGAGGATGTTGTCATATACATACAACCTAATCAAAAAGATCATTTCCTGGAAATGATCAGCCGTGATGGTAAATGGAATTACGTAGAAGATGAAGATGACGACAGTGACAGTATTTCCCCACGGCCTCCAAAAGGAAAACCAAAATTAACGATTGTTAAGTGATTACTTTACTAATTTAATGTTAATCCTTTGCGATATGCTACCGGGTCTCGTGTTTTAAGTCGTGATAACTCGCGTATAAAGTTGTCATAATTTGGGTCATTATATGAGATACCAAGGAATTCCCAGCCGTGAGTGGGAATACACTGCAGTCTCAGCCGTTCCCAATGTCCTTATTGCTTATTATATCACCATAGTGAAACTTAACAGGAACAGTTTCTAGTCCAATCTCCTTTGCAATAACAATTCTATTATTGCCCGTTAGCAAACCAACGGGCGGTACATCATCACTGCCGCGTGCAGGAATATGACCTGTTCGTAAAAAGTCAACATATCCACCAGGACTTATTTGAATATCAATCGGGGCTTTTATTCCTTCTTTTTTGATACTAGCAACTAATCGATCCCATGTTTGTTTGTCAAACCCCATATTAGCTGTTTTTCCCCTAGCACGAGAGTATGTGCTATAACGAGCAACATCATCAACCGGTAAGTTCAAATGGGGAGCACGAATGCCAGTTGGTGCAAGTTTAATATTGTCATCAAAATATAACGAAACAATCCCATCAATTGTTTTCTGATTCGCCTGCAACTGATCGACAGAGATAATCGTTGGTTTTCCCCTTGATTGAAATCGTTCAATTGTTTGTGCAATCTTCTTGTTCTGCTTGAGTGGAATGCTCTTCCAGCTGCTGAATGGTCCCCACAATCCTTCCAATGCCAGATATTCACAAAGTGTTTTCATAATCAGTTTAATAACGATAGTACATTCTTATTGTTATTTATTATAGGGATTGTACCCCAATGGGGCTGGCGAGTGGGAATGCAGCATTCCCACTCGCTGAGTTGGGACTGCAGTCCCTCATTTGAACAATAAATAACATTATTGATAAATGGGGGACGGGTCAATGATTGTTAATTTGTTGTATTCTAACAATAATGTTGACATGTGTGAGTTACGGTGGGGACGATTTTTGAAAAAATAAGGCGTGGGCACCTTGATTTTAAAGGGTTTTTTCGTTTTTTCCTATATATTTATATAGTGGTTTTACGATGAATGATAGATTAGAAGACAACAATGATAGTGTTCATTCACAATATCAACAGTTGTCAACTGTTGAACAGTGTTCAACTGTTAGTGATTGGCTTTCTGAACGATTACGTCGACGAGTTGAGAAACGAAAACCGTTTTTACTTGAACGTCGACGTAAACGTAAATGTGGTAGAAAGAAAAAGCCCTTTATTCGTGCACATTTTGAGTACTTACAAAAAAGTAAGCATAAGAAGCAACGATTTATGTCATTTGACGCTGCTCGTATTGAAGCACGAAAGGTTAACTGTACGAATATTACGCAATGGATTGACTGGCATAAGAAACATAATGTCAAGAGTCTCCCACGTTATCCTGATCATGTATACTTAAATGAATGGCAAGGATGGGGCGATTGGTTGGGATTTTATAATCCAAATCCATTTATTAAGAGAGATATCATTGATAATAAACAATACAGAGAGTTCTGGTCTGCTGTTCAATGGGCACAGAAAATTGCTGCTAAATATGACATTGAAACTGCTCAACAATGGTATTTGTTTACTCGTGAGTACGAGTTGCCAGATGATATACCTCTATATCCGTCACACATATATAAACAGTGGGAGATCTATGGTGGTTGGAATGTTTGGCTTGGTAAAGATTTAAGGAGTAAGATTATGAGTGAACAGAATGTTGTTCCTGTATTCGGATTAGCAACTGATATTCAGTCGTTTAATGCTGGTAATATTATCCATGTTTTAATTGAGAAAGATGGATTGCCCGCATTGAAACAGACGTTGAATGAAAATAGACTTCAATTGGTTGCGAATTCTCGTGTGTACGTCTATGAACCCGAACAGAGAGATAGACTAATGCAAGTCCTACAATTAAATGGCAAACTTGATTCAACTGGCGAGAAGTGGACAATAACAAATGTTAGTAACCTATTGTTTGAGTGTGATAGTATTTTTCAATGGTATCAACCTCCACAAATAGGAAGTGGATTTGCTGGTTAAAAGTGGAAAGTTTAGCCGTTAAATTGTGCTGAATATATAATGATTATTGTTTAACAATATAATTTTTTCTAACTTTTTTGACCTCCCCCATAAATACTTCCCGTTGATGATGGCAATATACTGTTAATGTGCCTCCCCGCAACGACCATTTAAGATAGCTTGCTATATTATTGGTGGGCAAAAACCTGGTAACTAGTGAAGGGGGTATTACATGGTACCACTAAACAGTAACATAGAGTTAGAGTCAACAAATGTGGTAAAGTTGTAAGTATCATGAACGTGCTCGTTTGAGCTAATAGCATGCTAAAACAAGTTTAATGATAAGTGGACCGTAGGGTTAACCCGAAGTCTCTTCCTTTGTGTAAAGAAGGAAAATAGAACGAATGCCGCTGCTGCTACCAGGCGGGGAAGAAACAATGGTGGCTTTTGTTGTTGCATTCCAGTTTAGTCCTCTATTGAATGGAAAATGTGAACATTCCCAGCTGTTGACATCCGGATGATAATCAAATATACTGTTCATAATGGCTGAATATTAAAAACAATAATCGCCTGGATATTTGTTTGCCACTTAATCATTTACGGTACGTACGATCGTTGTGATCTAATTGGGGACAATATCAACGGACCCTGGTGGTCGGGGCATCATAATATGAATAAGGGTGAACTTCAAGTGCAAAGTTAACGCTTCCAAACACTAACATCTTATCACACATTCAATACAGGGGAATGGGGGTAGGTCAGAACTACCCCCTTACCCTATACAATGCATCACTGAAAGATGCACTAGGAGCTGTGGTGCACGTCCGATGTGGACCACAAATAGCGCACCATTGCAGTGCGCACAGCAGAGATATTTATTATCTCATAGCGACAGTTAGAAATCAACAGTATTAGAATGTCGCAGCAATATGCAGTGCCCAATCACCAAGCTTTATTGTTAACCACGATGCTACAATAAAGTAAACAACAAAAATAATGATTTGACTCCACAGTATCTTCTTTTTCGGTTTCGTTTTCATATTGTCACCAACATGCAACACTTAACGTGACCGTCAACGAGTAGTGTGCGTGCCCGCCAACGTCTGGGAATAATTCCCACACAACAGACAATACCTATAACACAATCAAGATGGTCCGGTTCTATCCCCCAATAGGTCCAATAGGGGTATCCTATAGAGGTCAAGGTAGTATAGGTATATCATCTCTTATTGCTTTCTCTCCTTTACTATTGATAGTATATATTAACATACATCAATGTTCAACGATATACAAATGTGTGTTGCATTGTGGACGGCTAGCGTGTGGTAAGATAAACATAGATATGTGTCCCCACAGGTCCCTTCGACGATGTTTTTTTCAAATATACTTCTGATGTTATCACAAAAAAAAGTTTCCACTCACAAAAAAGTTCACAAAAAAGTTCACAAAAAAAAGTTTCCACTCACAAAAAAAGTTTCCACCTACATAACTTAGTCACAAAAAATTTCCACTTAGGTGACTTTTATACTTCTAGTGTTAACACAAAAATTCAAATATACTTCTAGTGCCACTAAAAATATACTTCTAGTGTTATCACAAAAATTTTCATTTAACCGGAAATTGTGCCCACTCAACGGCTGGGAATTCCCAGCCCGGTTTAATACTTTATGTCTCGGTGTCCACGTGGAAATTGATCAACATTAATTCTCGCGTGGTCGTGTTCGCGAACAAAATATGAATCTGACTGAAAAGCACGGCCCGACCGTGTTAGAACTTGTCTTGAGGGACCGACATCAATATACCCATGATCACCTGGATTGATATCAACTTGTTTATGAACATAGTGATATGTTTTTGTTGTGGCGCCGACTTTAGGCTTTAGTGGATTATACTTACCAGGATAGTGTTTTTCAATTTCTTGTTGTGTCCATGTATGAGATTTTTCTACACGTTCTGCTGGCAGGTGACCTTTAACAGGAACATCTCCTATATAAGTTACCAAGTTGGATTTAAGCTCTTGTAATTTCATATCGGTATTTATAGTATGAGTGGGAATTCCTCCTGAGGAATTTCCATTCAGCAGCTGGGACGGCTGGGAATGCACAGCATTCCCACTCTAGAAAACTGACCATAGTTATAGATTTGCGTACGCAACAAGACCTAGTTCTATTAGTTCGTGTTGACATTGATGAATATTTCTTTCCGAATGGAGGTGGTTATTAATTATCGAAACAGCACGTTCAAGTTTAATGTTCGAAATTCCAAACGCGGCTAAAGATGAAAATGGGGATGTCATGTAACTGGGAATTAAATTCCCACTCATGTTATCGATGTTATTGATCATGATACGTTTTAAGTTGTTGATTTTCATTGTTCCAATGATGTTTGATGTTATTGACTGAGGAATACTAAAATCACGATTAATCGCTTTAATTGACTTGTGGATATTTTTTAATGATGTAATTGGATTATCGTGACAGAGATAGTCTGTTCCGACAACAATTGGACCATCGTTTAATGAATCGATCTTGTTACATTGACAATTGAAACTCCTCCCGACTACGCGCGGGACATTAACGAGGGATGTCAAACCGACGTCGATACAATAAAAATTACCAGTGACAATGCGGAAATTGACAGGGAGAGCATTCCCTTGTTTTATTTGTTTTTGTTCAAATGGAATTTGGTCGGAAATTGGTGAAGTTTGTTGATATGATTGGAACAACTCGTTTGAATTGTTATTCCAAACATAAAGACAAGAAAGTGAGTTCGGTGAAACTAGAACTGGAACAACGTCTTGTCGTGTTATTACAACGTCACCAATCCAGTCAACAGAGAGGTCGCGATTGACATGAAATGGTTGGTACGGACGTGAATCGGTGTTTGTTTGCGGGGGAAGTCGTCTTTTTTCAACTTGTTGAACCCAATGTTCAATTTCTGTTCGCGTTTTCAACATCCAGGGGTAAATCGGAATTCCATTTCGTGAGATATCATTTCGTATCGCACGTTTAGAAAGCAGATGACGAAACTGATTTAGTGTTTTGTATATTGTAAGATGTCTATCCGGTGGCCACGTCCAGTACATTTCGGTTAGATGTGTTTCAACTGCGGTTTTCATCTAATGTCATCTGATGAAGTACATTTAATGAAGTCGTCCCACCAATCGTGCAGCTGGGAGAGCAGTGAGCTGCTCTCCCACTGTTGATCTTCTTGCTCGTCGTTATGTGCATGGAGTTCACGAGAGGCTGGAAATGTCCACATTTCCACTCTTGCTTGATCATCAAGATCGATGATAGACGGATATAGTGATTTAATCGATATTGCGTGTTTGTTTGAATTGAGCGGCTGGGAATTCCTTAGGAATTCCCACTCTGCTGGAATTAAGTGACTTAATTCCCGCGGCAATTCCTGTTTGGAGGGAATTTGTCGTGGGATTCCCTCATGAACATCATGTGTTGAACTTCGTGTGTTCATTGAAGACTATTCCAATGTTTAGCTATCAATAGGTTATTGAACTGTTCCAATCGAACGGAACTGAAGCGGCTTTTGAGTGGTATGATCACGTACGAGAACATCATCAACTGCTCCTGCGATAAATGTTCCATGTCCTACCATTCGTCCGTCATAAAGAACGGGCTTGACCTCTTTACCATCAATAATGCGTTTTCGTTGTTCGTGTAATTTCTTTTGACCAGATATTTTTGCTGGTTTTGCTGATGTCTTTCCTGGTTGCGTTTGTTTAGTCATGCGGGCTTACCATGTTGTTGCTCGGGGGTGATTTGTTTCGCGATTGTCGGCTCGGCATTATTTGTCGAGCGGTGTTTGTTTCTTTTTAGAAACGCTTTTTGGTGTTCGTTTTGCTGTTCCTTGTACACTGCTGCATACTTACGCAACGGTTCAAGATCAGGAACTTTTTGAACACATTTAAGTTGTTTGTTAAAAACAAGACCACCAAAATTGTTGATCTTTTCGTATATATAATCTGTGAATATATCGGGGCGATTAAGCATGTTTGTAATTTCCGCTTCACTATGAACAGCGTATAGATCATCGCGCCCGCTGTTGGGAAAACTTGTTATAATCTCATAAAGTGTTTCACAATCAACTGGTTTTGTTGTTGGTGTTTGACGAAACATTGAGAAAAAAGAGCCTAGTATTTCAGCCATTGGATTACCCTCTTTTACATTAAGTTGGGATTAATTTCGAACGTTGCTAGCGAACGGTTAACTGGTGAGATAACACGTTGTTGGGCGATTGGCGATCGAATGTGAGCGATTGGGATTGTAATTTTGGAGTAAAGTGATGACACTACCGATCGAATCGGTACGAACGACCTGGTCCTTGAGATTGCTATATAATGTGCAATCATACTATCTCCTAATACTAAAGTTATTTAGTACAATTTTTCAAGAAGCCCCCAAAAACCCAATACGCTATCTTGAAGTGGTGACCTATCTAGTCACCTTACCGCCGGGATATCGCTATTTACGATAGCGGCTCGGACTCGTTTCTCCAATCGTGTACTTCGTTTATCCATGCAGGATCAAACTGTTCACCTTCCCTAGTGGTGAAAATACCACCTCGTCTATCAATGTAACGCTGAGCATCTTCTATAGTAGAAAAAGAAACCCAAGCGGTATTCAAATCTTTGTAGTGATTTACCCAAATCATCGTAGTGTCTCCTGTAGCGTGGTTGAAGTTAACAGGTTGCCATGAAGCTCGGTTAGATTAACTGATCGAGATCGCTTCGTTGTGCATCTCTAAGCCAGGCACGTTGTTGATCAAGTTCGTCAACATTTGCATCGTAGTGATCAACTTGATCTCCAAACGCCTGTTGCCGTTCTTGTTCACCGATACGATCAAGATCGTTAAGCCATTTGTCATACTCTACATCAAACATGTCTTTTTGATCGGTGTCGTTTGTCATGTCAATTGTCATGTCATTTATCTCTGTGTTGAACTATGAGAAAAGTATACGCTGGTTTACCCCAAACGTCAACAAATAATTTTTTCTTTAATATCAAGGCGTTATGACCAACTAACGGTAATCGAAAGTTTTAATCGGAAGTCTGTACGCTTTAAAAGAAGCGCGATCATTCAACGGAATAGGAACGGAAGTTTCACAAACTTCCCCGTCGGCGACCATTTTGTTTAGGACGGTTAACGCTATTGAAAAGTTCTTGACCCCATGTGTTGTTGCAAATACATTAATAGGGTAAACTCTACCGTTGAGGTTTGAAAGAATTCGATTACGAATTCCGTTAGTAAATTCAATTACTTTTGACATCGCGGTTTCTCCGTTCAATCAACATTAGTACACTAAAAACAACAATGCCCGCAATATACCCTGCCACATGGGCATCGTGAGCAGCGTACAATGTAGTGTCGCGTATTTTTTTAATAAGATCAACATCTTGTGCAAAATACGAATTTACTGCCTGCGCTAATTCTATGCAAAATAACGTTATACCATAGTAAGTTAAATACTGCGAAGATAAAGCCCACCCGGAAACAGCTATACATGAAAATAGTACACCACTTAAACCGGCAACCCTAAAGTATTCTTCTGTATTGTTGTGTTGATTGAATACTGGTTCAATGTTTATTCCCGCCCATAAAATTCCAGTTAATGTACAACTAACAAGCAAGAATATCATAAATCGTTTGTACCCCAACCTACGCTCAACAATTGCACCAAAAAGCAAGAAGAACACTACATTTGACAAGAGATGTGAAATATTCAAATGTACAAACATATGGGTGATCAACGATATTTTTCCAAATATTGAGAGATAACTAATATCGGCTAAAAATACAAATTGTGGGTGGATCATAAAAATTTGTTTAGCAAGCGGAAATCGTGATGTTATCAAATACATTATGCAAACACAGATTGTAATTAACGTTGTTGCTCGGTACGTTTTAACGTATGATGTTATGGGATTTTGAAGATAATACATGACTGATGTACTATTCTGTTGTAATTTTCTTTGTTGATTGTTGGAACGCCGCATGCAATGTATGCCACGGAAGTGTAGCACATTTAATTCGTGTTGGAAAGTTTTTTACTCCTTCAAGAACCGTTAGCTTCGTTGGTATTTGTCCGTGTTCTATTTCACGTCCCAAAAACATCTCATGCATTATATTAAATAGTTGTTCTGCTTGGTATTTCGTTAAACATTTAATGTGTTCAAGCATTAGTGATGCTGATGCTGTTGAGATTGCACAGCCTTGACCGTTAAATGTTGCACCAATAATAGCGTCATCTTTAATTTCAAGATCAATACGGAGTTGGTCTCCACAAAGAGGGTTAAACCCCTCGGCTGTATGTGTTATCTGATCTAGCATTTTACAATAGTTTCTTGGGTGCTTGTAATGATCAAGTATTAGTTGTTCATATAACGAGCGAACGTCAAATTCCATGTTATTATTATACGCTAAAAAATGTCAATGTCAATACAGGAAAAGCCGCAGAGCGGCTTTTCCCCTTAGTTCAGCAACACACAGAAGTGTGTTATTTCTTAAACATCCAAACACGGTGAGCAGAACCACCAATATTTACGGACTTAGGACCAACAAGCTGGTCTTCAACAACGGAATACATGTCAGGACCTTTACCAACTGTCCATTTCTTCTCAGCAGCATTCCACTTGAGGACATCAGCAAGACCAATTCCAGGAATCATTATTTTATCTCCCGCCTTGACTCCTACAGTTTCTTGTGCAGCAATCTTAAACTTTTCGGCTGCCCCTGGTTCTGCTGGTGCCATTTTAGGGGTTAATCTTTGGATTGGCCGGTCGCCGCTCGCTTGACGTAACCAGTCGCGCTCCTGTGCTCTTGCAACCGCTCCTCTTACGTTACCGTGTGTTTGTTCTTTAATAACAGTACGAACGTCCTTTGTCATTAATACCTCTTCTGGGTCAAAGCCAAGACGTTTAATAAATTCTTCTTCTTCAAGTAGATCATTCGCTGTGTCGTTAATTCCTTTAAGAAGCTCAAATAGTTTCATTATTCCATTCTCCAGTTAAACCGATATTTCTTTTATTTATGAATAAACAACGAAACGTGTAGTATTTTACATTGCAGCTAACTTCTCAAAGTGTAGTTCAAACCATTGGTCAAGAACGTCGTAGATTTCAAAACATAGTCGTTGTTCAAGCTCGTACTTTCGCCCACTGATATTAATTATTTCTTTTGTTCCTTGGTCACGACTTTCCGTGTATATGAGGTACAAATAATGATATACGTCTAGTGCTTCTTGAACAGTTAATGTAATTAGTATCGTTACATTGCCCATGTGAATGGTAATAGATGGATTATTCCAACTAACACAATTAAGTGTCGTCTTAGCGATTGGTATCATGTGCTGTTGTTGATCGGTTAATGAATACGGGTGTTTAATCTATCTAGGGCAGCGTACCGTTGTTTGTTCGGTGATTTGCTTATCTGATTGATTAAGTTGAGGAATGTTGGTATGTCATCATCACTAGATGATGATGTAAACAAAGATTGTTTGCTTGTAGAGGTAAAGTTCGTCTTTGTTTGTGTATGCGAAGTTGTATAGGTAATAGCTTACTACAATAGAAAAAAGCAATAGCTGCAATAGCTGTTATCTATAATTTAGCATTTCCATAACAGACGTTTTGTGTAATAATCACACAAACGAACCCCATTACGTACATATTGTTCGCATTCTCTTTCTGTTGCGGAACTTGGTTTGTAAACGTAAATGAACGCCTTCCTTGGCAAAACGGAAACAAATGCGTTCATTACCAATGTCGGCAGGAAGAACAATACTTTACTGATTAACATGATTTTCAACAACCTATATGTGTTGTTTGGGACGACGTTCCTATGTAAACCGAAAACCCTATTTCCCAGCGGTGTGTTTGGTGGTAGTCGGTACATAACTTTACTGCTTGTTCGTCGTTGTCAAACTGTATACAGATATCACGATCGAACGATACGTGGGATCCGTCCAACTTCAATGTGTTTGTATGTAAAGCAAGATACTCCGTAAACCTATCCCATACTAGGAATTTTCTGTCATCACTACAACGAATGCGAACAATAACAATCGTTCGATTCAATTGTTTCGCCGTGTGGATATATATTTCATTCGGTGTTAAAACAGTTACCATATCAATAACCTCTTTATTGATTATCTGCCACAACTTTAGTGAGATGCACTTCAAATACCAGACCATGTGTATATCGGTAGGAAGGGATAGGGGTGTCAAATTCAATAATATACCCCCGCCCTAGTATAAGCTGCTCGGTTATGGCAACTCCACACACACGACCCGACCCTGCCGGGATTCCCGTTAAGCCAGTCCATTTAACACGTTCACCCTGTTTAAACATTTTGTAACCTTTATCTTGCTAACATCGTGGGGAATAGTTTCTTCTATTTCTTTCTGAAAGACAACACGGACAACACGGTATCATATTTTAAGTCCCCTCCTGCAATGTTGTTGATTATCCAAGGATACCAAACATGCTCTAAACTCTTGATCTTTAGCTGTAACGTTTTCTCTGTGTCTTTTGGTTCAACAACAAACTTTCTTTGTAGAATAATTGGACCATTGTCGAGTTCTTCTGTGACCCAATGGATTGTAATTCCATGCTCACGGTCTTTATTGATAACAACGTGTTTGTGTGTGTGAAGCCCCTTATATTTCGGTAATAGCGAAGGGTGAGTATTGATAACTTTGTTTGAAAATTTGTTAATAAATTCTTTTGTTAAAATTTTCATAAACCCTGCGAGAACAATCAAGTCAGCGTTCCATTTTTTAACTAACGATTCTAACTTTTCACAATATTGTTTACGGGTTGTTTGTGAGTTTTGGGCAAAAACTATGGTAGGAATTCCTTTTTCTGCTGCACGTTGAATTCCGGGTGCGGTTGGATTATCAGTCACAACAATTGGAATGTCAATATCTGGACAGTTATCAATAATTGACTGCAAGTTCGTTCCTTCTCCTGAAAACAAAACGATAACTTTAAACTTTTTATTTTTCATTAATAATTACGCTTTGTCCATCAAAAGGAACAACGCGCCCTATTATAAATGCGTCATACCCAACCTTTCGAAGTTCATGATGGATGAACTTTGCCTCGCTTGGATCGACAAATAATACCATTCCAATTCCCATATTGAAAACTCGGTACATTTCTAGTTTAGACACATTACCGTTACACTGAAT
>Ga0187892_10010436_pt1 | contig 11772 bp, 10 predicted proteins | sample MA1701073metaG_FD_139345 | JGI IMG/M metagenome (GOLD analysis project Ga0187892, IMG submission 139345) | Bio-ooze microbial communities from a basaltic lava cave in the Kipuka Kanohina Cave System on the Island of Hawaii, USA - MA170107-3 metaG ... | reverse complement strand
CTCGCCCTCTCGAGCGACTCCACCCGCTTGCGCAGCGCGTCGATCTCGGCCTTCAGGTCCGGCTGCGCCCCCGCGGTCTCCTTGCGGACCCGTTCGGCCGCCTCCTTCGCGGCCGTCCGGTAGCGCGGCGCTGGGTCCTTCTCCGCGATCCCGTCGAGCGCCTCCAGCGCATCGCGGTCCTGCGCCGCGCCCAACGAGCGGATCGCGGCCAGCCGCATCCGGGAGTAGCGGTCCTGGAGCCCCTCCCGGAGCACCTTCCCGATCCGCTCGCGGTCCGATGCCGCCGCCTTCGGCGCATGCCGCGCCAGCAGCTCGAACGCCGTCGTCCGACGCTCGTAGGGCTTCCCGTAGGCACCCTCGGCGAGCAGCGCCGGGACCGCCCGGGCCGCATCCAGGTCGAAGAGCGCCCTGAGCGCCGCCTCGGCCACCTGCTCGTGGTGCGAGCGCTCGGGCAGAACGCCCTCGATGGTCTCGAACGCGCCCTCGTGCTTCCCCGCCGCCAGCGCCCGCGCGGCGGCCGCCCGCACGCCATACGCCTCGTCGGACGCGAGGGATCGGCGCAGCGCCGCCGCCACCGCGCCGTCCCGCTCCCGCCGGCCCAGCGCCTCGACCGCCGCCCTCCGTACGGTCGCCTCGCGGTCCCCGAGCGCCCCGAGCAGCGCCTCCCGCGCCGCGTCGTCCTTGCGCTTCCCGAGCGCCTCCGCCGCCGCCACCCGCACCGCGCGGTGCGCCTTCGACGCGAGCACCCGCGCCAGACCCTCCACCGCCTGCGGCTCCCCCTCGCGCGCGGCCAGCGCGTCGACCGCCTCGAACCGCCCGATCACGTCGTCGTCCTCGGTCGCCTGCGCCAGCCACTCCTCCAGCGGCTTCTCGTGCTTGAGCGTCTTGAGCAGCCATCCCCCCTTGTCGAACCGCGTGCGCCGCGGCCGCTCGGGGAGCGTGAAGACGAACGTCTCCTCCGCCCGCGTCACCTCGATCCGGTGGCGCCGCGCCTCGCTCCCGCAAACGAACTCCACGTCCACCGGCACGCGGAAGACCGGCACCAGCCCACCGGTCTTTTGAGCCTGCTTCACGTGAAGCCGCGCCGTCCGGTCCGCCTCGTCCCACTCCTGGCGCACCTGGAACTCCGGCCACCCCGCGAGAAAGACCCACTGCTGGAAGAAGCCCTGGAGCGGCCGGCCCGTCGCGTCCTCCATCGCCTTCCGGAAGTCGTGCGTGTCCACGAGCCCCTCGCGGTGACGCTCGCAGTAGAGCCGGATCCCCCGCCAGAACGCCTCGTCGCCCAGCATGAACCGGAGCATGTGCAGCACGCTCGCGCCCTTCGTGTACACGTGGTTCGCGCCGTCCCCCGGACGCCGCGCGTAGAAGTCCTCCACCATCGCGCGCGGCTGGTCGCGCGAGTCCGCGCGCCGCACCGCCTCCTGATTCTGCCGCATCCGCACCCGGAGCTGGTCCACCCCGTCGTGGTGCTCCGCGTAGAGACACTCGAAGTAGGTCGCGAACCCCTCGTTCAGCCAGAGGTGCGACCAGTCGCGGCACGTCAAGAGATCGCCCCACCACTGGTGCGCCAGCTCGTGGGCCACCAGCCCCTGGCTCGAGTGCTCCAGCGCGGCCTTTGCATCGTGCAGCGTCCGGTCCGTCTGGAGCGTGCAGGAGACGTTCTCCATCCCCCCCACCACGAACTCCGCCACCGCCACCTGCGCGTAACGCGGCCACGGATACTCCACGCCGATCCGGTCCGAGAAGAACGTAAGCATGTCCGGCGTGAGGCCGAAGGAACGGCGCGCGGTCTCCTCGCCCACCCCGCGTGCCACCCAGTACTCCACCGGCTTCCCGCGCCAGTCGTCGGCCCACCGCTCCCACGGGCCCACCGCCACCGCGATCAGGTACGTCGAGTTCGGCCGGTCCATCGACCAGCGGAAGACGCGCGTCCCCGGCGCCCCGCCCGCTCCCTCCCCCACCAGCCGCCCGTTGCTCACCGCCGTCAGCCCCTCGGGGCACGTGAACGCCGCCTCCCACGTCGTCTTGTCGTTCGGATAGTCGTGCATCGGGAGCCAGTGCCGGTTGTCCTCGGCCTGGCCCTGCGACCAGACCTGCCGCGGCTTGTCCGGATAGCCCGGCTCGGGCCCCACCCAGTGGAGCCCGTTCCGCGGCGTCGCCTCGTAGGCGATCGCCACCTCCGCCTGCGCCCCCGGCTCCAGGCGCCGCGGCAGCTTCACGATCAGCCGGTCGCCCTCGGTGCGGAAGCCGGCCGGCGCGCCGTCCACCGCGACCGAACGGATCGAGAGCCGGACCGCGTCGAAGCCGGCGTCGGCCAGCCCGCCCGCGAGCGCCCGCACCGTGCTCGTGACCGTCCCCTCGATCCGCCGCGCGTCCAGATCGAAGGCCAGCTCGATCTTCAGGTGCTCGAGGTCGTAGTCGCGCAGGCGCGCGTCGTGCTCGCCCCAGACGGGGGCGGGGACCGCCGGGAGCTGGGCGAGCGATGGAAGCGCCAGGAACAGGAGAGCCAGAGTCGGGCGTCGCACGGCGATGTCCTCCGGAAGGCTGCGAGCCTGAGGATAGGAGGCCTCCCCCGGAATTACGAGTGACCCCTTGCCCATCGGAAGCCCCGCGCTATGCTGCGCCCCTGTTTCCAGAGTCCTCACCCTGCTGGGGAAGCCGCTCACTCGCTCAATTCAACGATTGCTTCCTGTCCTCCCGTCCTCGTCCGTGGGCTTCGGGCGCCGGCATCTCGCCCTGTCGGTCGGATCCTCGCTCGGCTGGCTCAGGCCTGGTCCCCTCGGGGGGGTCGTCTCTGTTCCAAGCGTCTGCGCTGGGGACGCGGGCGCGCAAGCGTCGAGGTCTGATCGATGAAGAACATCTACGTCGGAAACATGTCTTTCGATCTCACGGAGGACGAGCTCCGCACGGAGTTCGAGGCCTTCGGCCAGGTCAGCCGGGTGAGCATCATCACCGACAAGGCCACCGGTCGCCCGCGGGGCTTCGGGTTCGTCGAAATGGCGAACGACAACGAGGCCCAGCAGGCGATCCAGAACCTGAACGGCAAGGACCTCAAGGGCCGGGCCATCAGCGTCAACGAAGCCCGCGGCAAGTCCGAGGGCGGCGGCGGCGGGGGGGGGGGCGGCTACGGCGGCGGCCGCGGCGGCGGAGGAGGCGGCGGCGGCCGGCGCTGGTAGGTCCAGATCCACGGAGTGACGGTCGGGCGGGCGGCCCCCGCCCGACCGTCGTATTCCGGGAGTATCATCCCGGCCGGAGGCGCAGCGTGGCGGGAGAGGTCCATCCTCTGGAGCACACGGGCGACGCCGGCATCGAGGCGCGCGCCGACTCGCTGCGCGAGCTGTTCGAGACGGCCGCGCGCGGGATGCTCGAGCTGATCGCCGAGACCGGCCGCATCGAGGAACGCGTCCGCGTGGACTTCCGCGCGGAGGGTGCGGACCGGGCCGAGCTGCTCGTCCAGTTCCTCGGCGAGCTGCACTCGCTCCACGACGCCCGCGGTCTTCTCTTCCGGCGCGCGGAGGTGACCGAGCTGACCGAGGGAGCTGCGGCCGGCCGCGCGCACGGCGAGCGCTACGACCCCGCGCGCCACGTGGTGATCGCGCCGATCAAGGCAGTGACCTATCACGGCGCGGAGGTCGCGGAGGAGCGCGGCCGTTTCCGCGCTCGCGTGATCTTCGACCTATGAAGGAGCAGCCCTGACCGACATGAAGCTCCCAGGCGACTACGACCTCAAACAGATCACGCCGTACCGCTGGCGCATCCCCCGCAAGGGGAAGATGCGGGTGGACGGCGTGGTCTACGCCGACGAGGCCATGCTCCAGGAGCTGCGCCGGGACCAGAGCCTCCAGCAGGTCGTGAACGTGGCGACGCTGCCGGGGATCGTCAAGCACTCGATCGGGATGCCGGACATCCACTGGGGCTACGGCTTCCCGATCGGCGGCGTGGCTGCCTTCGACGAGGCCGAGGGGGGGGTGATCTCCCCGGGCGGCGTCGGCTACGACATCAACTGCGGCGTGCGCCTCCTCCGCACCGACCTCACCGCCGACGACGTGCGCCCGCGGATGAACGAACTGGTCGCGGCGCTCTTCCGGAACGTCCCGTCCGGCGTCGGGTCCACCCGCAAGGACGTGCGCCTGACCCACGAGGCCTTCCAGGAGCTGATGCGCGAGGGCGCCTCCTGGGCGGTCAAGCGCGGGATGGGCGTGGCCGAGGACCTCGACTTCATCGAGGAGCACGGCCGGATCGCCGGCGCGGACCCCGGCGAGGTCTCGCTCCGTGCGGTCGAGCGCGGGCACGACCAGATCGGGACCATCGGATCCGGGAACCACTTCGTCGAGGTGGGCTGGGTCTCCGAGGTCTACGACGACGCCGGCGCGCGGGCCGTAGGCCTCGCCCCCGGGCGGGTGACGGTGATCATCCACACCGGCTCGCGCGGCTTCGGCCACCAGATCTGCGACGACTACCTGAAGCGCATGGTCCGCGCCGCGGAGCGCTACGGGATCGAGCTCCCGGACCGCCAGCTCTGCTGCGCGCCGCTCGGCTCGAGCGAGGCGAAGTCCTACCTCGCCGCGATGGCCTGCGCGGCCAACTTCGCCTTCGCGAACCGCCAGATCATCACCCACTTCTGCCGCGAGGCCTTCGCCGCGACGCTCGGCGGCAACCCGGAACTCCGCGTGGTCTACGACGTGTGCCACAACATCGCGAAGTTCGAGGACCACCTCGTGGATGGGAAGTGGCGCCGCCTCTGCGTGCACCGGAAGGGCGCGACGCGCGCCATGCCCCCCGGGCACGCGAAGACCCCCGAGCCCTACCGGGAGGTGGGCCAGCCCGTGCTGATCCCCGGTGACATGGGGCGGTACTCCTACGTGCTGCTCGGGACCGAGGAGGCCTTCCGCGAGACCTTCGGCTCGTCGTGCCACGGCGCCGGGCGGCAGATGAGCCGCAAGAAGGCCAGCGAGGCGGCGCGCGGGCGGAACATCAAGAAGGAGATGGCGGCCCAGGGGATCGTGGTGATGGCGGCCAGCCGGGCGACGCTCGACGAGGAGATCTCGGAGGCCTACAAGGACGTCGCCGAGGTGGTGGACGTGGTCCACCAGGCGGGCATCGGGCGCAAGGTGGCGCGCCTCACGCCGCTCGGCGCGATCAAGGGATGAGAAGTCGGCCCGCTGGCTTGCCGGAGGGCCTGATCGGGTGCTACGTTTCGTCCGGCCATCGGGGACACAACAAAGGAAACCTCATGACGCTCGAGAACCGCAGCCGGCTCCATCGTTCGATCGTCTACGGCCTGGTCGTGATCGGCGCGCTCGCCTTCGCCCGTTCGAGCGGGGCGCCGCCCACCTTCAGCGGCGCACCCGGCGAGCTGGATTGCACCATCTGCCACTCCGACTACGCGCTCAACTCCGGGAATGGCGTCCCCGAGATCGTCGCCGGGCCCTGGTACCGCCCGGGCCAGACGCTCCCGTTCCAGGTCCGCTTCGCGGCGAACCCCGGGATGCGGAACGGGTTCGAGATCGCGGCGCTCACCGGCGGGCCGGGGACCTACCTCTACGGCTTCGCGCCGGTGGACAACACCACGCAGTCCATGGGCAACCCGACCCCCAACCAGTACCTGACCCACACGTTCGACGGGCACATGCTCTCCTCGTGGCAGGCCACCTTCACGGTTCCGAATCCGGCCCCGCGGGCGTTCACCTTCTACGCCGCCTTCAACCAGGCGAACGGCGACCAGTGGCTGACGGGGGACTACATCCACACGCGGTCGCGGACGCTCACGATCCTCCCCCTGATCGCCTCCGGCACGCCGCAGCCGGGGCAGACGGTGAGCCTCCAGCTCGACGTGGCGTCCGACGCGGGGTTCGCCTACCAGATGGGGACGTCGCTCGGGAACAGCGGCATCCCGATCGGCGGCGGGCGGGTGATCCCGCTGAGCCCCGATCTCGTGCTCTCGCTCAGCCTCAGTGGCGCGCTCCCGACCGTGTTCCAGAACTACGCCGGCCTGCTCGATGCGCAGGGCCAGGCCACGGCCGCGCTCGCGCTGCCGGGGGTCCTCGAGCTCGCAGGGATCCAGCTCCACAACGCCTTCGTGACCGCGAGCGGCGCGGGCATCGCGACCATCAGCAACGACGAGCCGTTCACGATCGTGCCGTAGACGAGAAGGGGTCAGGAACCTATTCCGCGGCGGAACAGGTTCCTGACCCCTTCTCGTTTTCCTACACGCTCGCGCTCGGGCGCGCGAGCGCGATCATCTGGAGCTGCTCCTCCCGGTCGCCGTCCTCGCGCGCGCGCTCCTTCATGGCCTTCTCGATCGCGCGGCTCGCTTCCTCGAAGCGCTTCTTCAGATCGTCCATCATGTCGCGGAGCTCGACCTTCTTGCGGTCCAGCTCCTCCATCATCGGCTCCTTCTGCTTCGCCAGCTCCTCGAGCGCGGCCTTGACCCGCACCATCTCCTCCTCGTGGATCTTGTGCGCCTGCGACATCGCCTGGTGCAGGGCCTCGCGCAGGTGGTCGAGATGGGCCTTGGTCTCCGGGCTTTCGAGCGTGTCCTTCGCGTGCCTGGTCAGCTTTTCGAGCTGCTCCATCAGCTCGCGCGCCTGCCCGGAACTCCCCGACTTCTCGCTGTCGGTACGGAAGGCCTCGAGCCCGCGCCTGAGGTCCATGTCGAAGTCCAGGATCCCGAGCAGGAACCTCGCCTCCTCGCGCGGTTCGAGGAGCTTCCGGATCTCCGCCCGGCACTTCGACTCGAGCAGGTTCCGCTCCCCATCCACCTCGTAGATCCGGTCCACCAGCGCCCGGATCGCCTCGTCCTTCCCCTTCTGGTCGAGGCTCCCCTTCAGCTCCTGGGCCCGCCGGCGGATCTCCGCCGAGAGCCCGGCCCACCCCGAGAAGTAGTCCTTGGTCAGCTCGCGAACGCGGTTCTCCCGCTCGGCGTCGAGCCGCAGCTCCTTGAGGCCCCGGTGCATCCTGAGCTCGGCCAGCTTGCGATAGCGATCCCGGGCCACCCGGCCCTCGGCGTCCAGGGCCCTGAGGAAGGCGCGGTGCGCCTCATCGGGCTGCCCGTCCTGGAGCTGTTTCCGGGCGTGCTCGATCAACGCCTTGTGGGCGGCGTCGGCATCGGCGTGGTGGTCCTGGAGCCGCTGGTGGAGCTCCGCCTGCTCTCGATGCAGCTCGGCGAGCCTCCGCTCCAGCTCCGCCCGCTCCTTCTTGAGATCCGGCTTCTCGCGTTCCGTCTGCGCACCCGTCCCGCCGGCCACGAGCGCCACCGCCACCAGTCCCGTCAGCCACCGTCTCATGTTCACCTCCCGTCCAGCCATGCCATCAACAGCTCGAAATCACGATCCGAGAGCGAGAGGACCTCGCCGCCGGTCACGGGCCCCGGCCCTCCGAGCGATCCGAGGAAGGGCTCGACCGGGCCCACGGGCTCCGCCAGCGCCGGTCGCGCCGGCTCCCGCCGGAGCGCGACGGCGAGGACGACCGCGGCCGCGACGGCGGCGACGCCCCCGAGGAGCCGCCCGATCCGGCCGCGCCGCGGGCGGAGCCGGGCGCGGAGCGCCGCGTCGAAGGCCTCGCCCGGGTCCGCGATCGCGCCGGCCGCCGCCCGGAGCTCCCGGAGCAGCCCTGCTTCCTCTCGTCGGTTCATCCGTCCATCTCCCCGCGCGCGCGCGCCGGCTCCAGCAGCCGCCGGAGCCGCCGGAGCGCGTGGTGCAGGTGCACCCGCACGGCCGCGGGCGCGATACCCAGAGCCGCTCCGGTCTCGGCGGACCCGAGCCCGCCGAATACGCGGAGCGCCACGACCTCCCGCTGCCGCCGCGGGAGGGTCCCGACCGCATCCTGGAGCCGTCGGCGCCGCTCCTCCGCCTCCGGGCCCGGCGCGAGCGGGGCCGCCGCGTACTCCGGGAGCGGGCCCGCGGGCCGGCGCGCCCTCCGGGCGTTGGCCGCGCGCGAGGCGGCGATCCGGAGCAGCCAGGTCCGGAACCGGCAGTCACGCCGGAACCGGGGGAGCGCCCGCCAGGCGGCCAGGAACGTCTCCTGGGCCACGTCCCACGCGTCCGCGTCCTGACCGGTCAGGGCCCGGGCGCAGCGAAAGACCTGGGCCCGATGGGCGCCGACGACGCGGGCGAACGCCTCCGCGTCGCCCCGGGCGGCCCGCTCGAGGTCGAGGTCCTCCGTCGTCACCGCTCTCATGGACACGCCTCGCCGGCAGACGTTAAGCGAATTCGCCCCCAGGGGCGAGCCGCCTCGCGTCGTTGAGCGGACGGGAGTCGCTGGCTACAATCACGCCCTGCCGCGGAAGCCCCGTCCCCGGAGATCCATGTCGAGCGCCAACGCACCTCGCGTCTACCAGGACTGCCCCATCCCCGCCGACCTCCTCGACCCGGACGCGGTCAAGATCGCTCAGCGGCTCCGCCGGTTCGGCCACGAGGCCTACCTCGTGGGCGGGTGCGTGCGCGACCTGCTCCTCGCCCGCGTCCCCAAGGACTTCGACGTCGCGACCTCGGCCCGCCCCCGGCAGGTGAAGCGCCTCTTCCGCAACTGCCGGATCATCGGCCGGCGCTTCAAGCTGGCCCACGTCTACTTCGGCGAGAAGATCATCGAGGTCTCGACCTTCCGGAAGAACCCGACCCCCGAGGGACAGGAAACCGGCGACCTCCTGATCCTCCGCGACAACGTGTTCGGCACCGCGGAGGAGGACTCGCTCCGGCGCGACTTCACGGTCAACGCGCTCTTCTACGACGTCGAGCAGCAGGCGGTGATCGACTTCATCGGCGGCGTAGAGGACCTCCGGTCGAAGCTCCTTCGCACCATCGGGGACCCGGCGATCCGGTTCCGCGAGGACCCCGTGCGGATGATGCGGGCGGCCGAGTTCTCGGCCCGGCTCGGGATGGACCTGGAGTCCTCGATGCGGGCCGCCCTGATCGACTGCCGCGAGGAGATCCGGAAGGGCGCGGTGCCCCGGGTGGTCGAGGAGATCCTCCAGATGCTCTCCTGCGGCGCCGCGCGGCGGGCCACGGAGATCCTCCACGAGACCGGCATCCTCGAGATCCTCTTCCCGGAGCTCGACTCCCAGGTGGTCTGGGAGCCGATCTCGCGCATGTTGAACGCGCTCGACCAAGTGGATGCCGGCAAGCGGCGGCACTCCGACGCGGTCCTTCTGGGCGCGATCTTCCTCCCGGCGATCCGCCGGGCGGCAGAGCAGCGCAGCGGCGCGCTCCGCGCCTCGATCGACGCCGTGTTCCGCCCCTTCGCCCAGCGCATGTCGCTCTCCCGCCGGAACGCGAGCCGGACCGAGGAGGTGCTGCTGGCGCTCCCGAAGTTCGACGTCTCGGGACGCGGGCGCCGCTTCCGCCCGGCGCGCTTCGTGAACCGCGCCTACTTCTCCGAGTCTCTCGCCCTCTACCACCTCGAGACCATCGCCGAGGGCCGCGATCTGGCGCTCTACGCCCAGTGGGTGGACCGGCAGCGCGGCGTCGAGCAGCCGACCGCGGAGGTCGAGGAGGCGGGGATCGAGGAGGTGGAGGAGATCGAGGAGCCGGCGCCGGAGATGGAGGACGACCCCGTGCCGGTCGGACCCGAGGAGGAGCCGACGGCGCCCGACTGGCTCGACGAGGACCTGGGCGAGGAGGAGCGGGTCGTCGGGCCACCGCGCCCCCGCTACATCCCGTTCTTCCAGGACGGGCCGCCGCGCCACCTCCCGCGCGGAGACCGGCCGCGCGGGCGGAAGCGCGGGGGGAAGCCCGGCGGGCGGCCGGCGGCGGCCGCCCAGAGGCCGCCCGCGGCGGCCCGGCCGGCGTCTCCGCCCCAGCCGCCCCGCGAGGCCGAGCCCGCGGGCGTCCGCGCCGCCGCACCGGGCGGGAACGAAGCCGCCGATCCGCGGGCGGCGGGCGGCGGCAAGCGCAAGCGCCGCCGGCGCCGTCGGCGCGGGGGCGGCGGCAAGGGAGGCGGAGTCGGCGGCGGTGCCGCTCCCAGGACCCCGGCTGCGCCCGATCCCACCCCGTTCGACTGAGAACGGTACCAAGTACGTTTTTCCGCCGCGGGAGAAGGTACTCAGTACCGTTCTCAAGCCCTCCCCCCGCCTTCGACCGAAAATGGTGCGGAGAGAACCTGCGTCATGCGCATCCTCACGCTCTGCCCGCGCTGCAACACACAGTACGACGTGACCGGGAAGCTCCCGGGCACGGGAGTGCCGTGTCCGTGCGGCGGGACGGCGCCGGTGCCGCGCCCGCGCGAGGAGGTCGCGCGGGTGACCCGCTGCCAGGCGTGCGGCGCCGCCCGGGGGCCGACCGAGGGGGTGTGCTCCTACTGCGGCGCGCGGTTCTCCGAGCCGGCGGCGGCCGATCGGACGCTGGTCTGCCCGCGGTGCTACCTATGCCTCCCCGGCGACGCGCGCTTCTGCGTGGAGTGCGGCATCCGGATCGCGCCGCACGCGCCGGCTCCCGGGGCGCCGCGACTCGAGTGCCCGCGCGGGGACGGACGGCTCGAGACCCAGCCTCTGGGTGAGGCGGAGCCGCGGCTCGAGGCCTTTGACTGCCCGGTCTGCCGGGGGCTCTGGCTCCCTGAGGCGGTGTTCGAGCACGTGGTCGAGAGCCGCGAGGCTCGGGGGGCCGCGCGCCAGGTCGCAGGCGTGCGCGAGGACGCGCCGCGCCGCGCCGTGGACACGCGCTCGGTGGCCTACCTGTGGTGTCCGGTCTGCCGCGAGCGGATGCACCGGCGGAACTTCGGCCGCGTCTCCGGGATCGTCGTGGACACTTGTCGCGGGCACGGGGTCTGGCTCGACCACGCGGAGCTCGAAGGCGTGCTCCGTTTCGTGGAGGCGGGCGGCCTCGAGCGCGCCGTGCGGCTCGAGCGGGAAGACGCGCGGGCGGGGGCGCTGCGGCGCGCGCAGACGTCGGCGGAGCCCGTGGTCGAAGGGACGGCCGAGACCACGTTCAACCTCACGCTCCCGGCCGCGCTCTCGCGCCTCCTCGCCCGGCTGCTCGGGCGGTGAGCCCGACAAGCCCCTCTACCGGACGGTGACGCCAATGGGATTCGACACCGTGCGGCTTCCCCCCAGGTAGATGAGTGCCGCGAAGAAGACCCGGACTCCGCGCAACGCGGGGATCGCGGGGATCCGTCACCAGGCCGAGGCCCGGCCGAGCGCGTCCAGCGTTCCCGAGAAACCACGGAACGTACCGGGGTCGTTCAGCGACCAGGCGAGCAGCGGACCGTGCCGGACGGCGTGATGGGATGACGGGCGGTTGTCCGGCCACCTGAACGGATCGCGAATAGCGGCGGAGCATCGCCTCGCCGTTCGGGGTCGGAACGGACTCGAGGGCACAGAGATCGGGAGCGGCCCACCCTGCCCCCGAGCGGGATCGGCGAGCTCCGTCAGCGCGACGGCCACGACCAGGACGAGAGTCGGTCGCATTCGACCCTCCCCTCAAGCCTGCTTCTTGTGGCCCGGGTTCCGCACCGTGAGCACCGGGCACGGCGCCTGACGCGCCACGCGCTCGGCCACGGAGCCGAAGAGGAGATGGGGCACGCCCGTCCGCCCGTGGGTCCCGAGCACGATCAGGTCGGCGCCCTGGTCCTTGGCCACGTTCAGGATCTCCGCGTGCGGCGAAGCGGACTCGGACAGAACGGCCTCGTGCTCGACGTCCGGGGGGAGCTTCTCCTTCTCGAAGCGGTCCAGCTCGGCGCGCGAGCGGTCCAGCATTCCGCGGCGCAGCTCCTCCATCGGGAGCGGAACCGGGACGTGCTGCGAGTAGACCAGCGGGATCCGTCCGGTGTCCTGGACCACGT
>Ga0187892_10010434_pt1 | contig 11776 bp, 12 predicted proteins | sample MA1701073metaG_FD_139345 | JGI IMG/M metagenome (GOLD analysis project Ga0187892, IMG submission 139345) | Bio-ooze microbial communities from a basaltic lava cave in the Kipuka Kanohina Cave System on the Island of Hawaii, USA - MA170107-3 metaG ... | reverse complement strand
TGTTGCGGACCGAAAAAACCTGCAAGGTCGGCGTGAAGGGAAAACGGCTCAAGGCGGCCCTCGATGACGCCTACCTGCTCAAGGTCATCAGCGGCGGCCGAAATTAGATGCGATAGCCCTGGGGTGTGCAGACGGCAGTTAACGGCCGGACTCAAGTAACAGCGGTTCGAGGCGCGCGGCCAACTCCGGTGAAAGCTCCGCCAGCATTGGGCGGTCGACGAGCCCGACGCCGATAAGGTCGGTGAGGTGGACCTTATCGTGGCGCCGATATGCCGTCAGCTTCATTCTCACCAGATCGACGAGCTCAATGACCTGGTAGCCCTCGGGCGCCGTGCGGCGATGTTCAACCGGCGGGGCAGGGCTCAGGTCATGCGCGCGAACCCGTTCGTTGGCCCAGACCACGTGGACGGCTCGCTTCGGCGATGGCTCGACCGCATCGACAAACATGTCGGTGTCCATGACGGTCTGGAAATCGTAACCAGCCTGAGCCAGCACTTGCTCAGCGCGCGGCAGATCTTCGCGCCGCAAGAGTATGTCGACGTCTTTGGTGAATCGGATGGCGTCCGGATCGACGGTCGACACCCAAGTCTGTACGGCCATCCCGCCGATTACCGCGTAGGGGATCCCCGCATCGTCGAGCGCTCGTGCGGTGCGGAGCAGCCGCTGTCTGTTCGCCTCGATCGCCATGAATGTTCCGGTCAACGACCGCGGAAAACGAGATGCGACCATGCACTCATTGTAGCCGATCTGTGGTCGATCGGCCAAGGCGTCCGGCGAGATGCGAGCGCCGTGGTCGGTCAGCGCGGCAAGCGCCGCAATTGCTCGCTGGCTTGCGCGAGGACTTGGCGGGCGACTTGGGTCGGATTGTAGCCGGTCGGCAGGCGCACAAAGATCTTGCCGTAACGCTCGCACATGGCCCGCACACCGCCGAACGAATGGCTCGACCAGCGGATGGCGAGCAGGACGACGGCCGTCTCCCCCCGCGCTATGGACGGCTCAAAGTCGGTCAGCGACGCGTGCGGCGGGGCCGTGAGCCATTCAAGTCCATTCAGCTCGAAACTCCGCACCAGCAGCTCGGCGGCCTTTGAGCGCCGCTCGCCGCCGATCAGAACGACGGTGCGGCTGCGGAGGAGCTCGGCCGCCTCCGTGATCTCCTGCGTCCGCGGCCTCGATTCGGCCGGCTGGTCGTGCACCGACTCCTGCGTAGCCACGTAACGGTCTAGCTCAGTCAATATCCGCGTCAGTCCCGGCCCGCAGGCGAGTTCCTCGGGCATCTCGTCGATGATCGGCAGCAGCACGTCGCGGATACCGGTGTCCGACGGCGGCACACCGGCATTGATCAGTTCTTCCAGCGTGGCGGCCATCGTCTGCCAATGGGACAGCACGTCGCGCGGCGGCCCCTTCGGGATGTTCTTGCTGTCGTAGCGAACCTTCTTGATCAACCGGTGCCGATCGCGGCGGCGCTTGCGAGCGTCCTCGTAGGCCGTGCGCAGCTCGTCGAGCTTTTGGCCGAGCTGCTTGGCCTTGGCCGGGTCAGCCGGGTCGTCGGTGCGCATGTAGCGCGGCAGGTAAACGTGCTCGGCGAACGTGCGGCGCTTGAGCCACTCGAACGCGTCGCGCTGGTCCTGGTCCAATTTCACGTCGATGGCCAGCAGGCCGTTTCGCAGGGCCGACTGCGCTTCGGCCAGCAGCGCATAGGCGCCGCCGCGCGACCCGTCGCCCTCGTCGGTGGCGTCCACCATCTCGTTGATCAACTCGGCCGCGGCCGCCAGGTTCTCGTACGTGTCAGCCAGCTCCTCGAGCGCAATGTCAGCCGGCAACGATCGATACTGGTCGAGCATCCAGAGAAAGCACTGCGGCAGCTCCTTTGCGCGGGCGATAAACTCGGCGTCCGTCGGTCGGGCGGATGTCTCGTACGCATCGCCGCCGCTCAGCCGGCTGCGCTTGATCATGGCCCAGCGGCAGCACTCGCTCTTGAGGCGGGCGCGGCGGGCGATCAGTGGGAGGTCCGGCAATGGCGGTAGTTCTTCGCCGATCGGGATGGCCAGCGGCGGCGCGATCTGTGCCGCGGCACGACGGGCGGCCTCAATATCCGCCGCAGTGCCGGCCACCCTGACGGCCGTTTGAAGCCCTCCGAGATTCAGCGTGATCGATTCGGTTAAGAGTGCCGGCGACGGAGGTGCGGCGGCTGACGTTTGGGTGACGCCCGGTTCGACCGGCGGCGACCGCGGTTCAGCCCCCGCCTGCGTCAATAACGCGCCCAGCGTCGAGAGCGCTCGCCGTAGCTCGGGGCGCTCACGCGCCTGGGCGACGAGCGTTTCGATCAGCACGGCCAACGCCTGCGCCAGTTCTGTCTGTTGCACGTCCTCGACCTCAGCCACCCCAACGTAGCCGGCTATTCCGTCAACCGCTTGCGCCATCTCGCGATCTGCTCGAGCGCCTGGAGCGGCGTAAGAGCGTTAGCGTCAAGCCTGCTGAGTTCCTCGGCGATCTCCTCGGCCGGGTCGCGAAACAGCGTGAGCTGTGCATCCTTCTTGGTGCGCGTGCGGGCCATCTGCGGCGAGTGGGATTCGCGGGCGAAGCCGCGTTGCAGCTCGCTCAGGATTTCGCGGCTGCGCTCCACGACCGGACGCGGCACGCCGGCCAGGCGGGCGACGTGGATGCCGTAGCTCTTGTCTGTGCCGCCGGGCACGATCTTGTGCAGGAAGACGATTCCTTCACCATCAGCGCCAGGCGACTCGCGCACGGCCACGTTGTGGTTTTGCACGCCCTTGAGCAGGTCGGCCAGTTCGGTCAGCTCGTGATAGTGCGTGGCCACCAACGTGCGGCAGCCGATGCGCGTGGCCAGGTGCTCGGTGATGGCCCAGGCCAGCGACAGGCCATCGAACGTGCTGGTGCCGCGGCCGATCTCGTCCAGCACGACCAGCGAACGGGGCGTGGCGTGGTTGAGGATGTTGGCCGCCTCGGTCATCTCGACCATGAATGTCGATTGGCCGCGGGTGATCTCGTCCGAGGCGCCCACGCGGGCGAAGATGCGGTCGGCCAGCGAGAAACTCATCTCGGTAGCCGGCACCGGGCAGCCGGTCTGGGCCAGCAGCACCAGCAGCGCAACCTGCCGAATGTACGTGCTCTTGCCGGCCATGTTGGGGCCGGTGATGACGATGACGCGCGCCTCGTGCGGGTCGAGGCGGCAATCGTTGGGCACGAACGAATCGGCCAGCGTCTGTTCGAGCACCGGATGGCGGCCGTCGACAATGTGCAGGGCCGGGCCGTCGATGAGGGTCGGCTGCACGTAGCGGCGCTGCACGGCCAATTCGGCCCAGCCGGCCAGCACATCCAGCATCGACAGCGCGTTGGCGACGCGTTGCAGGTCGGGAAGACGCTTGGCAATCTGCTGGCGAATCTGCTCGAACAGGCGGGCTTCGAGGTCATTCGCCCGGTCGCGGGCGGTCAGTGCGTCGTGCTCGAACTTCTTCAGCTCGTCGGTGATGTAACGCTCGGCGTTCTTGACCGTCTGCTTGCGGACGTAGTGTGGCGGGACCTTGCTGGCGTGCGTGTGCGTGATTTCGATGTAGTAGCCGAACACGCTGTTGTAGGCGACCTTGAGCGAGCCAATGCCGGTCGCGGCGATCTGCGATTGCTGATACGTCGCCAGCCAGGCTTGGCCATCGCGGCCGACGGCGTGCAGCCGGTCAAGCTCGGGATCGAAGCCTGAGGCGATGATGCCGCCCTCCCCGACCGTCATCGGCGCGTCGGGCCGGATCGCGCAGCCGAGCATCGAGGCCAAATCGCCCAGCCCGTCCAGGTCGTCGTAGAGAGTTTGTAGCAAAGCCGTGCCGGGTGCGCCCATCGCCTCGCGGATCAGCGGGATCGAATTGAGCGTCAGGCTCAACCCCCCCACATCGCGCGGCGTCGCTCGGGCCAGCGCCACGCGAGCGGCGATGCGCTCGACGTCGGCCATGCCCTTGAGCGTCGTCCGCAGGCTGCGCCGCGTGGTCTCGTCCTGGCCCAGCGCCTCGACTGCGGCTTGCCGCGCCGTGATCTCGTCCGCCACGGTCAGTGGAGCGCACAGCAGGTGCCGCAATCGCCGCGCACCCATCGGATGGACCGTCCGATCGACCGCCTCCAGCAGACTGCCCGAGCGCGAACCGCTGCGCAGCGTCCGCTCGATCTCCAGCGAGCGCCACGTGTTGTGATCGATGTGTACGTACCGCTCGCTCACGTGCCGGCGCACGGCGGTGACGTGGCCGAGCGTCGACTTCTGCGTCTCGCGCAAGTAGGCAACGATCGCGCCGGCCGGGTTGAGGGCCAGTTCGTGCTCAGCCCAACCGAATCCTTCGAGCGTCGTGACGCCGAAGTGATCGAGCAGTGCCCGGCGCGATTGAAAATCGGAGAATTCGTGCGGACTGCGGCGGGCGATGGCCGTATTGCAAAGCTGGCGAAGCTGCGCCGCGATCCGCTCGACCGGCGTGCCGGCATCGCTCACGACGGCCGACTCGCTGGCCAGCAGGAGTTCGGCCGGCCGCAGGCGCACCAACTCGTCGAGCGCCGCGGCCTCGGTCACCGGCTCATACCCGACGAAACGTCCGCTGGACAACTCGACGACCGCCACACCGACGCAATCACCGCGCGGGTGAATAGCCGCCAGGTGGTTGTCTTCGGCGTCCGGCAGCAGCGACGGGTCGGTCAGTGTGCCCGGTGTGACGACACGGACGATATCACGGCGCACGACGCCCTTGGCCAGCTTGGCATCCTCGAGCTGCTCGGAAATCGCCACGCGATAGCCGGCCGCCACCAGCCGGCGCAGGTAGCCGTTCAGCGCGTGATACGGAATCCCCGCCAGCGGCACGGGGTTCTCGTCGTTCTTGTTGCGCGTGGTCAGCGTAATGCCCAGCACGCGCGACAGCGTGCGGGCGTCGTCGTAGAACGTCTCGTAGAAGTCGCCGATGCGAAACAGCAGCAAGGCGTCGCCGGCCGCCTTCTTCTGCTCGAAATACTGGCGCATGGCGGGTGTGTGCGACGAGCCCGCAGCGTTCGAGTCGGCTTGTTTGTTGCGCATGTCTTTTGCCGATGACCGCGAACTACGAGATTGGCCGAACGAACGGCATAATTGCAGCGTCAAATACGCGTGATCGTGACCAGGCCTCCGTCCTCGGCTCTGAGTCGCAGCTCAAAACCCCAGAGCAACGACATTCCAACCAGTGGATCGGTTTCCGCCGCGTCAATGGAAACGGACAGTGCGATGCCATCCCAGTGAACAATGGCCTCGAAGATGTCGAAATAGCTTACGCTGCCGTCCGCCAACTCTGCCCGGCTAATGCCGTCCCACCGCAGTCCGAGTCTGGCGATTACGTCCGACGGCAGGCTCAGCCAGCCGTTGAAGCCCGTATCGATGATCGCGCGAATGTCAAACTGTCCGTGGGGGCCGCTGAGCGTCAACGAAATGGCTGCCTCGCGGTCGGGCGCAACAGTTCCGAGGATCATGCAGTGCGCGTCCCGCCTCGGCCGAACCGGCGGAGATATGGGCTGCCAACCCGGACAACCCATACCTGGGCATCGGGACACTTGGTCCGGAGCTTAGCAAAGGCAGTGCGCTCGTCCGCGTCCAGTTCCCAGGTGCCCGAGACGATGTCGATCACAACGATCTTTCCGTCGTGGGCCGGTTCGACGACGGACCGGACGTCGCGATTGTAGATTTCGTCGCCGCGGCGGGCGAATTCCTCCTTGTCGCAAATCGGTTGAAGAGCGGGCATCGCATTGCACTCCTCTGCGCTTATCTTGTCAGATTCTATGTCAGCACGCCGCACACTCAAGCGCTCACCCATACCGTACCGTCAACCGCGCTTGACGCTGGCACGCCGAGTGCGGCCGACGGACGTTGTGCGCTGCGGCGTCGCCGCCTCGCGACGCTTCCGGCGAACTCGCTCGCTCCACGTGCCAAGGTCGGTGACGAAGCGGGCTGGATCGCGCGGGATCGTCCGGCCCGTGCGGTGGTACAGCGCCAGAGCGGCCTGGTCGGCGACCACGCCCGGATAGCGCAGGCCTAGCAGCAGGTCGTCGTACGTGCTTGTGGAGGCTTCTGCCAGCGTACCGATGGCATTCAGCAGCTCGCCGTACGTGCCGTCCCGCTTGAGAATCCGCCTCGCCTGCTCCAGTGTCATGGTCGCCCCTGTCAATATGAGAACACTTTACAGCCCGGCGCCAGCCCGGCGCCAGCGGGAGCCGCTGCTTCAGCGCATCGGTCAGGCTCTGCTCCAGGATGCGTCGCGGGTTCTCGTTCAAGCGACTGCCGCGATGAAACGCGATCACGCGACCGTTCTGAACGACCAAGCTGAAAGCCCGAACCACGCCCACGATCCGCTCCTGCCGCACCCAGTCCTCGTGACCCTGCCGCACGTGCCGATCCGCCAGCCCCAAATGCACGACTCCGTTCCTGAAGATTATACCCAGCACCACGCCGTCGTCAGTGCGGTGCACGATGTCCAACTCGGAGTCAGCGATGTCGATGTGTGCCGGCGCCATCGCCATGGAGCTGATCGTCGCAGAAACACGCGCCGAGCGAAATCTTTGAATCAGGGCGCAGACACGAGGCTTCGCAGGAGGTAAGATGTCGCTGTAACGCGGCTGTGGCCGGGCCGCGCGTTTCCCCAATTCGGGCCAGTGAGGCAGGCGGAACATGCGGGTTCGGTGCTTCGTTGCGCTCGGTTCAGTCCTCGTCTTGGCAAGCGTCGGCGCCGCACGGGCACTCGCGGACGCCACCGTTGCCCAACAGATTGTCGTCCACAAGGTGGTCGAGTTGCTGCCCGACGAGATCGGCTCGCTGTTCAGCGACAACGCCAGCGAATTGGAGGAGCGTTGCCTTGAGCCGGACGTGCGCTGGCCCAAAGATCCCGACCTGCGCGAGCGGGCACGCTGGCACTACGTCATGCTTGACATCGACGCCGACCAGCAGACCAAGGCGGCCCGGCTCGACGCGGCGTCGCGGTTCCCGCACGAACAGTCGGCCGCGCGAAAGCTCTAAGGCCGCAAGGGCCGGCCCGACGGCGGATCGTTGCCGTGGAAAATCGAAGGCCTCTATCAAGACCTGGTCGACGCCTTCGGCGAGGGATCGTCGCATCGCGTACTCGAGGCCGCGGGCCACCTGCTGCACTTTGCCATCGACGCGACGATCCCGTTCAACGCCACGGTCGATCGCGACGGGACCGAACAGGGCAACGTCGTGCTCGGCAAGTTCAAACCGGGCGACCGATACTTTGAGCACCAGAACCTGCGCCGCCGTTTCTGCGACGAGCTAATCCGCCGCAATCGGCAGCGCTACAAATCAGAAATCCTGCTCGGCCGCGACGACATCGAAGGAATCGCGAATCCGCGTGAGCGCAGCTTCGCCGTGCTGACGCGCGCGCTGGAATCGCTCGACGCGATCATCGAGGCCGACCAGCGCATCATCGTGGACCTGAACGTGATCGACGCCGACGACTTCGGCGAGGTGCAGCAGCGCTATTACGACCAGATGGACGAGCGCTGCGGCGAAGTGTGCGTCGAACGGCTGACGGCCGCGGTGAGGTTCGGCGCCAGCCTGATCGTCGGTGCCTGGAAAGAGGCCGGCAGCCCGCGTCTGGACGAAATTGCGAAGCGAGTCGAGACACGCGCGCTGGCGTCGCGCGGCCCGGACCCCGAGCGTGGCAAGCCCGCCGCGCCCGCACCGGCAGCCGGCAGCGAGGTGGTCGGCAGCCGCAACTCTGACGTGTATCACCGGCCCGACTGCGAGTGGGCCAAGAAGATCAGCCCGAAGAATCTGGTGAAATTCAAGTCGGCCAAGGACGCCGTCAGCGAGGGCCGGCGGGCGTGCAACGGCTGCAATCCGGGGTCGTAGCTCGCTTCGAACACACCTCAGCGCCTGGCCGATTGAGTGGCGCCTGCCGCGCGTTCGGCCTCCGCCAACAGCGCGTCGAGTTGGTCACGGTCCAGAAATTGGCCGCGCACGATGACCGCTCGAATGGTCTGCGTGTTGCGGATGTCGGCCAGCGGATCGGCGTCCAGCAACACCATGTCGGCGAGCTGGCCGACCGCAATCGTGCCGAGGTCTGGACGCCGCAGAAACTCGGCCGGCAGTGCGGTGGCCGAGCGGAGCGCCTCCATCGGCGTCAACCCGGCCTCGACCAGCAGCTCGAGTTCTTCGTGCAGTCCGAAGCCGGGCAGGACCCAATTCGGTGTGTCGGTGCCGGCCAGGATGGCAACGCCGGCGCGATGCATCTGGCCGACCAGCTCCATGTGCTTTCGGTAGACGGCCTGACACGCAATAATCTCATCGACGGATCGCCCGGCGAACCGCGGCCGACGCCAGTCGTCTCGAATCCGGGCTGGCAGATATCGCAGCCGCGCGTCGGCCTGGATCCGCCCGGTCTCCTGGTCGGCGATATTGCGCAGAACCACCAGCGTGGGAACGTGCCTTGTCCCGAGCTCCACGAACCGCTGGAAGAGCACAGCAGCCCGATCAGGCGAATACGTGTCGACGAGGTCGATCGGCGGCGCCGAAAAGAGCAACCGGTTCGTGACCAGCGGTGAGTATTCGCTGGCCTCGATTTCCCGAACGATGGCGGCCCGCAGCCGGTCTTCATCGCTTGAGCACGCCAGAAGGACGCCGCTCAGGTGTTCGATGCACGATTGGCCGGCTTCGGCCGCTTCGCCCGCGCTGGTCGAGATCGGCACATGGCCGGCCATCGGCACACCAGCGCGCTGGGCTTCGTCGGCGATGGCGCGGAACGCTTCCGGTGACAGGAAGTTGTAGACCTTGATGAAGTCAGCGCCGTTGCGCTGCATGTCGCGTACGGACCGGCGCCCTTCTTCGGCTGTACTTACCGTGAGGGCCAGATCGCCAACGACCGAGTGAGGGCCGTCAACGATCGGCCCGCAGAAGATCAGCCGCGGCCCGAGCAACCGGCCGGCCTCGATGTCCGCGCGCCATGCGCGAAGCTTGTCAAGCCGGTTGCCCGTGTCGCGCACGCTGGTTACGCCGTTGGCGATGCATAGCGGAAGAAATCCTTCGCGCGTCACCAGGTGGGCGTGCGCGTCGCACAGCCCCGGGATCAGGAACTTCCCGGTAGCGTCCACCCATGCGCCGCGTGCCCGCGCGATGCGCCGTTCGCCCGAACGGATGTTGACGATGCGTCCGTCAGCGATCACGACAGTCACCTGGGCGCGCGGCGGCGCGCCCGTCCCGTCGATGAGCGTGGCGTTGACGATTGACAGTGTCGCCCCGTTGCCGGCCGGGTTCGTACACGCGCCAACCAGTCCAAGCAGCCAGGCTGCGAGCACCGTCCGAATGAAAGGGGTGTCGGTCATGGCCGAGCGATGCCTGGTTTCCAGTACTGTCCCATCCCCGCGCGATCGGCCGGCCGCTCGACAAATCCGTAGCGATGGTAGTAGCCAGCGACGCCCGCGGCCGCCATCAGGCCGATGAATGAGTTCTCACGAGCCGGTCGAGCGACATGGCCCATGAGCGCGTCCATGATGCGCCGTCCGTGGCCGCGCCGCTGATGGTCCGGAAGGACGATCACATCCTGCAGGTAGAAATAGATTCCGCCGTCACCCACCACGCGGCCGCAGCCGACGAGGCGTCCGTCATCGTCGAGCACGCAGACAGCGTAGAGCGAGTTGCGAAGCCCCGTCACTAGCGCGTCCAAGTTCAGTTCCGGCCAACCGACGGCGCGCCGAAGCCCAGCATACTCCTCCGCTGTCGGCGTTCGCTCGATGAGTTGCATGTACTGCTCCCGCAAGCACGCTGCCCGGCACCGACGAGGCGTCCCGGGACGATTCAGGTCAAGCGGTCCGTCTCAGCCCGAAGCGGGCTCAGGATACCACAGGTGTGCGGACGTTGACGATCCGGGCAGCCAATCGGATGGCCGCCTTCATGCTGCCCGGGTGGGCCAGGTTGCGACCGACGATGTCGAAGGCCGTGCCGTGATCCACGCTGGTACGCACGATCGGCAGGCCGAGCGTGACGTTCACGGAGTCGTCGAAGGCGATGAGCTTGATCGGGATCAGGCCCTGGTCGTGATACATGGCGACCACGCCGTCGTATCGGCCGCGGCGGGCGTGCCAGAAGACCGTGTCCGCCGGTAGCGGACCTTCGACTTCGATGCCCGCCTCGCGGGCCATCAAGATGGCCGGCTCGATGATGCGGGCCTCCTCGTCGCCGAAGCGGCCCTCCTCGCCGGCGTGTGGATTCAGCCCGCACACGGCCAGGCGCGGCTGCTCGAAGCCTAACCACTCGCGAAGGGCCTGATTCAACAGGTCGATCGGCTGAAACACGCGCCCGATGGTGAACGTGTTCCGCAGCTCGAACATGCCAATGTGCGCACTGGCCAGGGCGACGCGCAGGCCGCCGCCGACGAACATCATCGTCACACGCCGCGTTTCGAAGGCGTCGGCCAACTTCTCGGTGTGGCCGGGGAAGCGGAATCCGGCCATTTTCCAGCTTATCTTGTGAATCGGACCGGTGACGATCGCGTCGACCGACCCGTTGCTGGCCACCGCGATGGCCTCGTCCAGGAAGCGCATCGAGGCGTGGCCGCCCTCGGCCGTCGGGCGCTTCAGGGCTGGCCCGAACGTGCTGTACTCGTCGAAGTCGGCCACGATCACACCACTCTCGATGCGGCCGACGTCTTCGTGACGATAGCGGAACCAGTACGGGTTGATCTCGGCCGCGTCCGCCGCGTAGGCCATCAGTTCATGCAGGCCGTACACGACGAACCGCGCCAGGCGACGCACCTCGACGTCGGCCAGGGCCTTAACGATCACTTCCGCGCCGATGCCGGCCGGATCCCCCATCGTGATGGCGATGAGCGGCCGGCGATGGCCGTTCGATACGGCCGACCCAGGCTCCGCACCGACAGAACCAGATGGCGCCGGGAGATCGTTCATGAGAATCCCCGCCCCGCTAGGAGCTCCGGCGTGATCCGCGCCGGTTCGAGTTCCGATCCATTGAACGCGTCCGAGCCAGATATTCGTGACAGTGCGTGTACGACCGTGCGCGTGACGATGTCCGATTCGACGTTGACCGAGTCGCCCGCCTTGCGTTCACCAAGCGTCGTCCGTTCGAGCGTCGTCGGAATCAGCGCGACCCAGAACGCCGGCCCCTCAACTGCGGCAATGGTCAGTGAAACGCCGTCGAGCGCCACGGCGCCCTTCGGAATCATGTACTGCGTGAGATGCCGTTCGGGCCGCAGCCAGATGATCCATTCGCCCGCCGAGCGATCGACACGCTCGACCGTGGCGCGGCCGTCCACGTGTCCCTGCACGAAGTGCCCATCCAGCCGATCGCCGACGCGCAGCGAGCGCTCCAGGTTGACACGGCCACCGTTTCGCAGCGTGCCGAGGTTCGTGCACCTCAGCGTCTCGGGCACGATTTCGAATGACAGGCGCCCATCGCCTACGGCCGCTACGGTAAGGCAGACGCCGTTGACGGCGACGCTAGCGCCAAGTGTGAGCCCCTCGGCGACCGCACCAGCATCAAGCGCCAGGCGCGCGCCGCTGCTGGTGCAACGCAACTCGCGAACGACGCCGCAGGATTCGACGATGCCGGTGAACACGTCGCATCGGTCTCCGCTCGCCTGATGCTAGAGGCGTGAAAAGACAAGTCAAGCACCGGCAGCGGGTGCATGTCCGGTCTTGCCGCCCGCCAAAGGCAGGAGGATGTGTCTGCCGTTCGCCCGTAGGGCGCGCGGTCGTTGCCAGGGACTTCAGTCCCTGGAAGGCGCTGATCTATTTTCCTCCG
>Ga0187892_10010432_pt1 | contig 11777 bp, 13 predicted proteins | sample MA1701073metaG_FD_139345 | JGI IMG/M metagenome (GOLD analysis project Ga0187892, IMG submission 139345) | Bio-ooze microbial communities from a basaltic lava cave in the Kipuka Kanohina Cave System on the Island of Hawaii, USA - MA170107-3 metaG ... | reverse complement strand
GCGGCCATCTCCTCACCGCTGCGCTCTTTGCCGCACGCAACGCCTCCATTCAACAGCTCGTTGGCGCTGTCGCCGCGTAAAATTGTTTGCGCCATGCAAAGAAATCCGGAACTAGTAGCTCAGCTGTGCCGCCGCTGGCGCTGATTGCCACGATCTGTGCGCTGAGCTTTCTCGTGCAGCGCAGCGGGCGATTGGTGTTGCTCGTCGCGTGCGGTCTCCTGGTCATCCTGACTCTCGGGTACTGGCGACAGACGATCGAAACTGCCGCGCTGGTACTGGTATCGGCCGGGTTCTCGATCCTTGTTGGCGTCCCGCTTGGGATTGTCGCGGCGCACCGACCGTGGCTGTACACGCTGCTCCGTCCGTTTCTCGACCTCATGCAGACCATCCCGACATTCGTCTACTTGATCCCTGCGCTCATGCTCTTCGGGCTGGGGTTGGTGCCGGGCGTCGTTGCGACGATCATCTTCGCCTTGCCGGCGCCCATCCGCCTCACCTACCTCGGAATACGCGGCGTTCCAGCCCCGTTGCGCGAGGCTGGCCTGGCATTCGGGGCGAGCCCGTTGGCGCTGCTCCTGAAGGTGGAGCTCCCTCACGCGCGGCCGGCCATCGTGGCAGGGGCCACCGAATGCATCATGCTGTCATTGTCGATGGTTGTGATAGCCGCTCTGGTGGGTGCCCAGGGTCTGGGTGAGCCTGTCGTGCGGGCGCTGAACACCGTCAACATAGCCCAGGGCTTCGAAGCCGGGCTCGCTATCGTAATTCTCGCGATCGTCTTAGATCGCCTCTTGCGGCGCACACGGCGCGATCGTTCGGGCGAAGAGCCATGAGCAGCGAGGCGCTGGTGTTCGAGAGTGTCGACGTCGTCTACGGAGCGAACCAAGACGACGCACGCGCCCGCCTATTGCGCGGTGTGAAGCGCGACGCCTTACGGGCGGTTGGTTACGTGACCGCGGTTGAAGCAGCGAGCCTGAGCGTGAAACCGGGAGAAGTCTGCGTGCTCATGGGTCAGTCCGGATCGGGTAAGTCCTCATTGCTGCGGTGCGCGAACGGGCTCGCGCCTATCACCCGTGGCCGCGTGCTGATCCGCGACGGCGCGCAGCAGATCGATGTCGCGAGGTGCGAACCTTCGGTATTGCGTCAGCTCCGTCAACGCCGCATCGCCATGGTGTTCCAGCACTTCGCGTTGATGCCGTGGCGCAGCGTGCGTGACAATGTCGCCTTCGGCCTTGAGCTCCAAGGCGTCCGGCGCGAGGAACGTGCCCGGCGGGTGCGCGACATACTGGATCTGGTCGGGCTCGGGGACTGGGCAGCGACCTATCCCCACGAGCTCTCCGGTGGCATGCAGCAGCGCGTTGGGTTGGCACGTGCTTACGTGACAGAGGCCGACATCCTGCTGATGGACGAGCCCTTCTCTGCCCTCGATCCGAGCACGCGACTGCGCTTGCAGGACGAGCTCCTGGCTTGGCAGCGCACCGTATCCCGGACGATCGTCTTCGTGACCCACGATGTGGCCGAAGCCCTGAAGATGGGCTCCCGGATCGCGATTCTCGACGCCGGCCGCGTGGTGCAGGTCGGTACGCCCGAAGACATTGCACTGCGTCCCGCGACTCCTTACGTGCGCGAGCTCGTGGCCGGGCTCAATCCGCTTGCCGTGTTGCGCGCTGCGAGCGTCATGCGCGCCGTCGTCCTGCAACCCGGTGTGCCGCTCGTCGTTGACGGGCGTCGGGTTGAGTTGGATGCCGAGGGGCGACCCGGCAGTGGGGTTCCCGCCATTGGCACCGCGACGCCGTTGCGCGACGTAATTGCGGCGCGCCTCGAGAGGCCCGACTTGCTGATCGTTGTCGATGATGACAACCGGGTCGTAGGAGTCATCGACGAGCGCGAGATCCTGCATGCTCTCGTTCGCCAGGTCGGCGATGAGCGGCACCGCGGGGCGTTAGAACCCGAGCCACTCACAGACCACAGAACACAGACCAAGCGTCCGCAAATTGATTAGTGGTTTGTCTGTGTTCGGACGTCTGGGTTCTGTGGTGATCCGAGACTCACTTCCTGGCGGATGCGAGCGCTACTTCCTCCGCAAGCAGTTGCGCCACACCAGGCCGCGCCAGAGCGATGGCGAGGGCGTCTTGAATCCGATCCGTGAGCCACGCCGCATGTCGATCGAGCTCGACCAGATCGGCAATCTTCTTGTGGCGCAGGTGCGCGTACACATCTTCCCACAACACGATGCCAGCCCGACGCAGCGCGGCATCGAAACGGCCCGAGTGCAGCGCTTTCCGCAGCACGGCTTCTGCCTGCTGTCGGTTGGCCCCGGACAACAACGTTGCGTGCCGCGCCAGCGACTCGTCGAAGAGCTGTCGGAAAATCGCCCGGCCGAAGTCGAGGGCCACACGTTGGTTCGTGCGGCTGGTAACAAAGGCGACTGCTTGCTGCTGCAGCGTGGGCATGAACAGGCGGATGAAGCCTTTGATCTGATCTTCGAGCATGTGCGTGGTGGCCGCGCCGAACAGCGGGTTGACGCGGCGGTTGAATCCCGCGATGGCCGTGAAGATCAGGTCGGTGAGCAAGCGCTGGACGAACTCCTGCTGCATGAGGCCGGCAGCGAACTCTCCGGCGTACGGTGGCAATGTGCGCTCAGTATCAAGCAGCGCGTCGACGTCGCCGGCGAGCTCTCGACCGAGCAGGTCTCGGAGCGAACCCTGCTGGCGCGCCAGCTCCTGTTCCACGTGCCGACCTCCGGCGATCAACATCTCGGCGAGCAGATCCCGGTCGTTCGTGCTGAGCTCCCAGGCTCGCAGCAAGCGTGGTCCTGCGGCTGGGTCGACGATTGCGCCGAGCTTGCTGCGGCTGAGGACGCGCAGCTCATCCGCCACCACCTTGGCCAACCTGCGCTTGAATATTGGCGAGCGGACCCGACGGACCCAGTAATCAACGGGTGGGCGTCGTGCTCGCGTATCCCGCTGCGTCATTCGAGTCCGTGTTTCGCATGTCTCGCGCGAGAATGCACTGGTGGCCTCCTGCCGCTGTCACGGCAGGGTCCTGGGAGATGATGGTACCATCACCCGCATTGCCTCAACGGTGAAACGCGACTACACGATGAGGCAACCCGAGGAGGTCTCGATGTCACCTGCTGATGCGGCCGCCCTTCCAAACCTGGGTGAGATCATCGGACCGATCCTGCAGCGTCTCGCGCCCGAGCAGCAGGCGCTCCTGATTGCCGTTGCCGAACGCCTGGCGGCCGTACGCTACCGCGATTGGGCGGAGCAATCGGCCAAACCGGCGGACCGGTCGCAGCTCCTGGCGTGCGCAGCGCGCGAGGAAGAGATTGCGCAGCGGGTCGAGGCCATGTACCCCGGGGCGGCGGATATCCAGCGTACCATTCTGGCCACGAACCCCGACCTCGAAGCCGTCAATCGCAACATCTTTGCCGGTCGGTCCCTGACGGAGCAGTTCGCCATACAAGCCCAGGGTGAACGGCTCGGCGCCGCAACATGGAGAGCATTCGCACACCGCCCAAGCAGCGCGGCGCATGAAGCGGTATTTTTAGCCTGTGCCGACCTCGAAGAACAAAGCGCTCGAGTTCTCGAAGCACTCCTGTCGGCGGTGAAATAGCCGGGCCGCGGGCGGACCGCGGTGCCTGCGCGTCAGGAATCGTCGCTACGATTCTGGGAGCAATTCAAAGGCTGGATAGCGCTGCGCAATCGCCACGAAGGCGTCGGTGGGTGAGCCCGCCGGTACCGGGAAGAACTTCTGCACCTCACGCCGGAAGCGGTCTAGATACGCCCGCAGGATGGCAGGCTTCTCGGCATCGACAAGCGGTCGCAGCCGATAACGCACCGCGTGACGCCCGCGCCGCAGCGTGACCACGCCGCTCGCCTCGGCGTTGCGTACCCACTGCGTGTACCCGCGTGGTGCGACGAGAAAGAGCTTTCCCCCCTCTGGCAGGAGATCGACCGGCAACGAGTACACCTTGCCGCTCTTGCGGCCGCGCACTTCGAGGACGCGCATGTCGGGAAGTCCGATGCCGAGGCGTACGAGCGCCCCGATCGCGGAGTTGAAGATCCGTTCGATCAGTGTCGGTTGCTCAAATGGGCGTGCCGGCATTTCAGAGACGGTGCCCTGGGTAGAACCCGCCCGCAAGTGGCGCAGATGTCGCTCACAGTGGCCAACGCGAATGTCGGCTTTCAGCCCTGGATGGGTCGGGAATGCGCTCCTTACGGTGAGATGGGTGACTACGCCGAAGGCGTTGCGCGACATAGCCCAGGGTTGACGCGGAGCGGCTACCCTGGGGGGGGTGGCACAGAAAGGATTCGTCCAACCCCAAAGGGACGAGCGCCATGTGTGGGACCGAGAGCGCGCAACCCCGTCAGGGTAGGTGGAGCGCGATTACTGACCCCAGGGTAGCTCCGCAACCCTGGGCTGTGTTGCACGACGCCTTCGGCGTGGCTCAGTTCAGCCACACAAGGATGCTAGGTTCGAGTTACCTTAAGCAAATGGGGCAACGTTCTGGCCGCTGTGCCGGTCCGGATCCAACCATCGACAATTCTCTTGCAAAGCCGAGGGGCGTTCGGGGTGATAAAAGCCAGTGCGCAAAACTGGCCGGCGTCAGAGCTTGTAGATGCGCCGCACGTTACCGCCCAAGTACGCCGCGCGTGTCTCGTCGCTGAGCGCACCGACTTGTGCACTGAGCGCGTGTGCCCAGCGTGGGGGGTGATCGGGATGTGGGTAGTCGGTGGCCCACATGAACAAATGCGCCCCGACGTGGTCGAAGAGCAACGGTGCGGCGGTCTCATCCGGATCGCCGGAGATGAAGCACTGCCGCGCGAAGACCTCGCTCGGCCTGGACTGAATGGCGACGCCGCGCCCAGAGATCGTCTCGAACACCGCGTCGCACCGGTCGAGAAACGGACCGAGCCATCCCATGCCCGACTCGAGCACACCCAAGCGCAGCGTCGGGAAGCGCTCGAGGGTTCCGTAGTCGAGGAAAGTGAGTAGCGCTTGTTGCACGCCCTGGCGCAGCGTCACGTTGTAGTGGAACTCGCTGGCGCGGCCGAGCTTGTCGAAGCGCACCGGCATCGACCACACCGGCTCGTAGGTGGGATGAATGGCCATTGGGACGTCCAGCTCGACGGCGGCCCGCCACAACGGATCGTGATCGGGGTGGCCATGCCCTTTGCGCGTGTGGGTAAAGGGTGCGACCCATCCGCCCTTGCAGCCGTCGGCCACCGCGCGTTTCAGCTCCGCGGCCGATCCCTCCGGATCGAGCAATGTGAGGTGGGCGATCGGCACGAGCCGTCCGTCCGTGCCGCGGCAGAAATCGGCGATCCAACGGTTGTACGCGCGGCAGTATGCCAACGTGATTTCCGGATCGATGACCTCGCACTCCCACAAGAGGTGAATGGTTGGATACAGGAGCACCGCGTCGAGGTTTTCACGCGCCAGGAGTGTCACGCGTTGTGCGGCGTCGCCCGCGCCGTAGGGGATGTGATCCATGTAGCGCCGGTCAGGCGACGGGCGGGCGTTCATATCGCCCATCGCGCCCATCAATCCCAGCACACCCTTGACGGTGCGTTGGCTCGGGCGGCCGTCGAGCTCGAGATATTCAAGTCCCTGGTCGTCGGTCTTGATCCGAATGGCGCGTCCGGCATAGGCGGGCTCGAGGTAGCGCTCCCACAACCACGCCGGTTCCAGGATGTGACCGTCGGCGTCGATGGCTCCGTCGTAGGGAAAGCGAACGCTCTCGTAGGTCGTATCCATGGCGGAGAGCCTACTGCGCCGCCGCCGAGCCATCAACGACGCAGGGGGTGCAGCACTAGGTCATCGGTCGAGCGCGAATACCGAGGAGCACCGTCGAATCACGACGGGCGCGTACTTCGGTTATTTCCGTGGGGCCAAGATGCAGCGCGGCGATAGCCTCGACATTTGCGCCGAGCGCTTGGACCTCAACCGCGCCGCGGACGACGACGATCAGGAGCTCGCAGTCCGCGGCCTCGGCCGACACGGATTGACCATGGTTGAGGGTACAGCTGTACGGATCGAGATGCTGCCAGGCGGTGCGGTGCGGAAACGTCGGGTACCAGCGTGCGTCCGCCTCTCCGGGCAATTGCGCGGTCAAGAATCCACGGGGCGCATTTCCGTCCGCAGCCGCGTCGTACGGAACTGCAGTCGGATCCGGGGGCGATTGAAAGCCGATTTCGAGCACGCCGCTTGCACCAGCCGCCAGGCCATGCGGAACACCAGGCGGAATCCACACCCCGGTCGAGGCGGAAAGCGATAGCCGTCGGTCGGGCTCGAATACCTCACCCTCACCCGAGATGACGAAGAAACAATCTTCGGCGCGCGGGTGCGTATGCATCGAAAACTCGTGGTGTGGTGGCAGGCGGACCAAGATGGCCGAGATTTGCGACACGCCCGTCTCCGGGCCGAGAATCACGACACGCTGCAATGCGCCGTTCTCCGGGACACGCTCATGGAGGCTCGTGAACGTTTTCACTTCTTCGGCGACCGTACCACGTGGCAAGTTGACCGGCGAGGCGATGGGTTTTCACGTTTGTACGCGGGTGCGCATCCGAGCCGCCGTGGCGCCCCCGGCGCAGATGTGGCATCACCATACGCGGTGGTGGACTCGGTAACCGACGTAACGCAACGGAGCGACGTGCCGCAGATTCGCACGCCGCGACTGCGATTGCGCGCCTGGCGCGACAGTGACCGGGAGCCGTTTGCGCGGCTCAACGCCGATCCGCACGTGATGGAACACTTTCCCTCCGTGCTCACGGCTGCCGAAAGTGATGCGCTCGTCGATCGCATCATGAGCCACTTTTCGACGCATGGATTTGGTTTGTGGGCAGTCGAGGTGACCGACCTGGAACCGTTCATCGGGTTCATCGGTCTGAGCGTCCCGACCTTCCAAGCCCATTTCACACCGTGCGTTGAAATCGGTTGGCGGCTCGCCGCCGAACATTGGCGGCACGGCTACGCAACCGAAGGAGCACGGGCCGCGTTATACTTCGCCTTCCATCGCTTGGAGCTGGACGAGGTCGTGTCGTTCACCGTTCCAGCCAACATGGGGTCGCGTCAGGTCATGGAACGACTCGGCATGCATCGCGATTCGACTGACGACTTCGATCACCCCAGTCTTCCGGAGGGGCACACCCTGCGCCGGCACGTCCTCTATCGCCTCAAACGATCCGAGTGGCGCGCTGCGCCGGGCTCTGCTGCGTGACCCTCAACGAACGCGGACGTCAGTCGACATCGCTCTAGAGATCCTCACTGACGATGTCTGTTGCGTCGCCCTCGCCACCTTCTCGACCATCAGCGGCATGCGACTTGACGATAAACGTCGTGGCATCGCCGAAGTAAACGTACGGGTTACCCCAGGGATCAATTGGTACCTTAGCGAGGTAGCCCCCTGGATTGGCGTTGGGCGCTTTGCCGGCGGGTGCGACGAGGAGCTGTAAGCCGTCTGCAGTGGACGGATAGAATCCGGTGTCGAGTTTGAACATGTGGACGGACTCCGCAATGGTTTTCACATCCGCCGCGGCTTTGGTGCGCTTTGCTTTGGCGGCGCTATCCATGATCTTCGCCGTGACCAGTGTTGCGAGCAGTCCAAGGATGAAAACGACGACCATGATCTCGAGGAGTGTGAAGCCGAGCTGTAGTTGTAGACGACGCATACCTGTGCCTCCCGCTGGGCAAACCGTGACACTGCGCCGTCACGCGCAATCGCGTCACGGTTGCCGAGCCGTGTCAGTCTATCGACTCAGGTGGTCGCGCGCCGACTCCACTTCGACGCCACCGAACGTGGAAGAATTCACGCAATTCAAGACAACCTAGAGGATGCTCCCGCGTGGGTCTGGGATGGTCCCATACGCTTCCCCCATGGGTCCGCTACGCGATGGTCGGTTTCGGGCTCGCCAACGTAGGCAGCGCGCTGGCTGCTCCAACCGACTGGATCCTGCCGGGTATCACGATCGGTGGGTTTTATTGCTGTTTGGCAAACAACCGCACGTACTGCCCGTACCCTTCCTTCTCGAGGTCGGCAGCCGGAATGAAGCGCAACGACGCGCTGTTGATGCAATAGCGCAGGCCGGTGGGCTGCGGGCCATCGTCGAAGACGTGCCCCAGATGACTGTCGCCACTCTTGCTACGCACCTCGGTGCGCGGCAGCAGCAGTTTGTAGTCGGTGTGCTCGACGACGGTGGTTCTATCTATCGGCTTGGTGAAACTCGGCCACCCAGTGCCGCTGTCGAACTTGTCGAGCGAGCTGAACAGCGGCTCGCCGCTGACGACGTCGACGTAGATGCCCGGCTCGTGGTTGTTCCAGTACTCGTTGCGGAAGGGCGGTTCGGTAGCTTCGTTCTGCGTCACCTCGTACTGCAACTTGGTGAGCCGAGACTTCAGCTCTGCATCGCTGGGCTTTGCACCTTTCTCATCCCCGGGCGCCGCCACTGCGGCGTGCGGCGACGCCGCCGCTGGCTCGGGAGAGCGGCTGCAGGCCCCCAAGGCAACGATTCCACCCGCGATGAGTGCCATTCTGAAGAGCGGTGGTCTGGCGGTCCGAACGTCCATGGTCTTCACAGTAACCGTTTGCCGAAAATCGACAAGCCAGCCTTCTGATGCCTGGAGCGACCAGAGCGGTTTTCCGCGCACCGCGGAGCGCGCCGTTCGGTCGGCGGCCTGCTTAGGCTGCGGCGCCGGCGACGGGTTCGCCGAGATGGTCGATGCGCGGACCGGCGGCCAGCCAGTCGCGGCCGGCACGGCGGCCGGCGTCGTACATCTCGGCCAGGAGGCTGCGCTCGAAGTAGAGGTAAGAGCCGGCGTTGAAGCGGCCGTCGCGCGCCGGACGCACGGCGTCGTACAAACGTACCTCACGATACGAGCTTTCGAGGCGCGCCAGCCGATTGCGCTCGAGGAGCAGCTTGCGATCGACGTTGTAGGCATTCTCGAGCAGGCTATCGACGGTGCGTTCGACGGCGCGGCCGAAATGCGGGAACGGTCGGCTCTCCGGATCATGCGGCTCCGTCACCAATACCGTGACAATCTCGTCGTCGCCCATGGCCACGACCGGCGCCAACGGCGTGTTGACGAGCAAGCCGCCGTCCCACAGCAAGTGCGACCCGATCTGCACCGGCGGGAAGAGCAACGGGATGCTGCAGCTTGCCAGCACCATGTCGACGGTGATGGCGTCGACGATCACATAGTCGGGCGTGCGCGTTACCGGCGTATCGGCCGTGACATAGCGCACCACGTGACCGGTGCGCGCGTCGACGGTGTTGATGGCGACGTGGATGCCCTTGTTGGGGATGCGTTCGTTTCCGAAACAGTCGACCAACCGCTGGCGCAGCTGACCGGTGTCGGCGAGAAACGGCTCCCGGATACCCTCCAAGAACTTGCTCACCAACTCGAAGCGCGCCGTGAGCAGGTATTCGACCCACAAGGCCAGCAGGCCGCCGCGCCGGGGCGGTAAGTGGTTGCGGGCACGCTGCAGGAACGCCCACCAGCGTCGGCTCGGCGTCATCCACCCCACGGCTTCCTCGAACGTCAAACGCGCCAGCGTTTGGATCGCGCTGTGAAAGAACAACGGGCTGGCAACCGCCGGCGGATCATCGGCGATGCCGTTCCAGAAGTCCATCATCTGCCGCGGCGACTTGCCCGCGGCAATCATGGCGCTGTTGATGGCGCCGGCCGATGTCCCGGACAGGACCGCAGGTCCCTTCGCGAAACGTGGGTCGCGTAGGAGCCGTTCGTAGACTCCGACTTGGAAGGCCCCGCGCGCCCCGCCGCCGGATAGAACCAGGCCGAGCCGACGTGCGGTGCGGACTTTACCCTGTGCCCCTCGCACTTCTGAAATCTGCCCCGATCTCTCGGTGACTATCGTGCTGCCGATCGTTTCGCCAGAAAAAAACGCATCCTGCGCGCCGGCGGACCCCCTCCCTCGCCCTCCCCCGTTGCCGGAAATGGCAACAGGGGAGGGGAACTGAATGGAGCTCGTGTCAGTGTTTGTCTCCCTTCCCCTGTTGCCAACTCCGGCAACGGGGGAAGGGCTGGGGAAGGGGGCCTTGTGTAGGAGGGGTGACGCTAGGGCTTCTTGCGGCGGTGCGTGACCAGCTCGAAGAGTGTCCCGGCTGCGGCGTCGGGGTGGAGGAACGCGACGCGCATGTCATCGCCCTCACGCGGCTCGCGATCGATGACCGGCACACGCTGGTGCTCGAGCTCTGCCAACGCGGCGTCGACGTCGTCGACCCGCACGCCGATGTGGTAGATCCCCGGGCCCTGCCGCGGCAGATGCCGCTGCATTGTGCGCTGCCAATCCGTCGCCTCGATCAGCTCGAGCTGCGCCGCGCCGATGTTCACCCGTACGATCCGCAGCCCGTGCTCCGGCTTGTCTTCGATTGCATCTGCGGTCAGACCCAGAACCTCGGTGTAGAAGCGTAGCGCCTCTTCGAGGTTGGTAACGGCGATACCGATGTGGTCGAGGCCGAGCACCTTCACAAGCATCTCCTCATGGCGTAAGGCGCAATGCTGAAAGCGCAAGGCCAGGAACCGTTCTTCATCACTTGCTCTGCCTGTCGTTTCCGGCCTTGCGCCTTGCGCCTTTCGCCTTGCGCTCGTTCCCTCTCGCAGATGGTATTGGACACGACTCACCCTCGACAATTGCGGGCGGTTCCAGATCGAACTTTTCGGATACCGACCAGGTCAGGCCGAAGGTGCAAAAGTTGAGAGCGTGATGACCCGACTCGCCGCCGGCGACGGCTATCAAAAATTGCTCTGGATTGGCACAGAGCGGCACGGTACCGTTCTCGATATAGCCGCGCCGCTCGAGCTGTGGCCAGTGCTTCCGATGCCACCGTTCGATCGGGGTCCGCGTGTAAAGATGCAGAAGGCGTTGCACGTCGCCGATCGACAGCCCATCACGGGCAATCTTGTAGGCGAAGTCGGGACAGAGAAGCAGCAGCATTTCGCCTTGCTCCTGCTTCACCAGCACCTTGTTGTTGCCAATCCAATCGATGGAGTGCGCCAGAACCCAGATCAGCTCCTCGCCGTTCTCGGCCCAGATGTCGGCGATGTCTTGCGTACCGGTGGCGCAGTGGGCGGTCACGACATTGTCGTGCGCCGCGAAACCGCGACGGACGTGAAACGGTTCCCACGGGCTCTTTTCTTCCCACTCGCCGAAGCACAGGGAAACGCGGCCCGGCTGGCCGAAGACCGATTTGCTCACGCCACCCGGAATCGAGCCACCGACATTGCGCATGACCAGTCGCAGCGCCCGGCCGATCGTCGCATTGGCGCGTCCGTTGTGACCCAGACAGCTGTAGCCGCACTCGACCCCCAAAGCCTGTCGCGCCGGCCCATTGATCATCAAGACCGGTGTGGCGCAGCAGGTCGTGGTGTTGAGAGCGTAGAGGTTGAAGCGCGGCTCACACACCGCCCGCACGGCCGCCACCACCGCAGGGAAGTACTCTGGCCGACAACCGGCCATCACTGCGTTGACCGCAACTTTTTCAAGTGTCGCATCACCGCGCGCCGGCTCGACGATACCAACCACCGTCTCGGGCGGCCCCGATGCATAGTCGAGCAGGGCCTGCACGCGTTCGGCGGTCGGAGGAACCAGCGGTAGTCCGTCGCCCCATCCGCGACGTTCGGCGAAGTCGAGAAATGCTTCGGTATCCGCCGGAACCGAGTGGATGTCAGACAACAGCGTGCCACGCATATCGCTAGCCCAAGCAGATGAGCGGTTTCCATTCGCTTCATCTGTCGGTTGAATGCTAATCGTT
>Ga0187892_10010431_pt1 | contig 11779 bp, 12 predicted proteins | sample MA1701073metaG_FD_139345 | JGI IMG/M metagenome (GOLD analysis project Ga0187892, IMG submission 139345) | Bio-ooze microbial communities from a basaltic lava cave in the Kipuka Kanohina Cave System on the Island of Hawaii, USA - MA170107-3 metaG ... | reverse complement strand
ATTGTAGATAATTATTTCATCCGAGACGGGGCCGAGAGTGGCGATCATGCGCGCCCCACTGACGTAGATGCCGGCGTCGGTTTCCTTGATGACGCGCAAATGCAGTTCGGATTGTTGCGACGACGGTTTGGAACGGTCGTTCTGGGGCGAAATCAAGGCATGGCTGAGAAAGAGGTCGTGGTCGCGGACGTATTCGTAGTATTTGACTATATTCTCAGCGAAGTGGTCGCCGCCTTCGGCGAATATTTCGCGCGCTTCCCAGAAGGCGAGAAGGGTCACATTGAGAAAATCCGGCGAACGTCCCAAGAGACCGAAATTCATTTCGGCCCAAATCCGATAGGCGTCTCGCCGGCGCACAAGATCCTCGATCGAGCGCGCTGGCATGAACGCCATTCCGGCTCGCCGACCCGTTTCCGGAACAATGTACGTCAATCGATCTTGTAATGCCGGATCGGACTGCGTGTCATAAAGGCGCGCTAGCTCGCGCACGGATCCGACGAAGGCAGGATGCGACACCACGTCCAACACGCGCTCGTTCCCCACCCATACATCGCGCGGACGTGATTTGAGTCCCTCTATGAAGCTGCGGCCATCACGGATCCCCATAGAACAACGTCCTTAATCGAATTTGGCGAGCTAAGGCCGGGAGCCGAGATGCCGCCAGCAAGGTTCCAATCGCATACAAATATTCTAGAATGTTAGTTTTGATGTCAAGCGGTTTGCTGCTGGAAATTCTGAGAATTAAAATAAGATTCTGCCTTGATTTCGCCCCCCGTTTTCCTCTTATATTCTAGGATGACCTGGAGGGCGGCCGGGACGCGCGCGGCTGGTTCGAGGCATTTCCATGGCGGTTTCGGCGACATCTCGGCGAACGAGCAAAAATCAACGTAGGGGCCTCGCGGCCGGCACACGCGTTTACGACTATCTTAAGTCGCAGCTGCTGGAAGGCGCCTTCCATAACGTCGCACGGCTGCCGGTCGAGGACATCGCCGCCGAGCTCGAAGTCAGCCGGCAACCGGTCATGGACTCGATCAAACGACTCACGGTCGAAGGATTTCTGGAAATCATTCCTCAAGTCGGAAGCCGCGTCCGTCGCCATGAGACGCGAGACGTTCAAGACTTTTTCCATCTTTTCGCACTGAGCGAGGCTTATCTGGCGCGGCTCGCGGCGGAGCGCGCGGAAATGGAAGACATTGTAAATTTGCGCCTCATTTCCGCGCAAATCGGAGCCTTGACGCGGCTCAGAAAGTCGACTCTCGAAATCGGCAAGCTTTATCGCATTCTGAATCGGAAGTTCCACTATGAAATCCGAATCGTCGCGCGATCCAACGCCGTCGGAGAATTGGTCGAGACCTTGCGCGATCGATCCGATTTTTTCCTCATGTCGGATCGCGGCGGCGGATTCGCCGAGCGGGTGGAAACGGCTCACGCCGAGCACGAAGCGATCATCGATGCCATTGAAGAGCGCGACGGCTCAAGAGCGGCCGAAGCAATGAAGACGCACATTCTTGCCGTCGAAGGAAGTCTCCATGACGTCACAGCCGCGTCCGTGTCTCGCAACAAGGCACTGCGTCGAACGAAACGGCGCAGAATGGATTAGAGTTGGCAAGAGAGTCTGATCGATGAATTTCAACCGCATCGTAACGGGTCATAATTCCGAGGGGAAATCAGTCTTCCGCGACGACCTCCGACAGCCTAGGATCATCGCTTTCGAGCATGTCAGAGGGATGGTGGTCTCCCCCGTTTGGAGCACGCAAGCCGTTCCCAACGCCGAAGTGAGCGCCGATCCGATCCCATCGATGACTTCATTCGTGCCGCGTCCCGGAGAGACACGTCTGATCGTGGCACAATTTCCCCCCGATGCCGTGCTCATGACCATCGTCGACCCTGTTGCCGCGGGCGCAGAATACGCACAGCGCATGCCGGGGCTTGCCGAAACATTCGAGCCGGACAATCCGGGCATGCACAGGACGTTGTCCGTCGATTACGGCATTGTGATCGATGGCGAGCTGTGGCTCGAGCTCGACGAAGGGGTTGAACGCCACGTTCGCGCCGGTGACATTGTTATTCAGAACGCGACGCGGCATGCCTGGCGCAACAAGGGGAGCGCGTCCGCAACGATCGCCTTTGTCCTGATCGGTGCGCGCGAATTCTAAGTCGCCGGGGTGATGGGGCCCGCGGCATAGACCTTCATCACGGCAACGGTGCATCCAACCGCGTAGATGGGGATCGGCTCGTAACACAAGAGCTCCCCTGTACTCCCTTCGACGGCCCCGGCCAGCGCAATGTAAGTCCGAATTTCGAATCCTCCCTGGCCGGCGTCGCGATACGTCTCTTGGTCCGAATAGGACAGCAATGCCTCGCGGTCGTTTCTGACAAAACGATCCAAGAATTGTTTGTCCCACTCTTCATTGATCTTGCCGGAGTTCGGCGTCGCGGGCCAATGAGAGATACCGCCCGTACCGACGATGGCGATCCGCTCCGGCACTTCATCGCAGGCAATTCGCAACGCTCGGCCGAACTCATACGCCCGATGGAGGGGGGTCAGCGGGGGGCCCTGACAATTTATGTTCACAGGCACGATGTCGAGATCGTAGCGCGGAGTGAGAAAATGGAGAGGCACCATGATGCCATGATCGAATTTCCATTCTTCGGCGTAGGCAACATCGACGCGTTGTATCACGCGTTCAATGAGACGGCGCGACAGGCCTGCGTTTCCTGGAATCAGCGTTCGGGGAATACCAAGCCAGTCGGGATCCTCGATCGGCCCTTCGTATTCGTCGGCCATTCCCACACAGTAAGCTGGCATGTTGTTCATGAAAAAATTGGCGAAATGCTCGGCGGCGATGACAATCAACGCGTCCGGTGAGGTGACTTCCAGTGCATCGCGCATCCGCGCGAAGCTGTCGAAAAGTATTTGCCGCGCCTTGGGATCCGCCCGTGCCGTTCTACCGGTGATTCCCGGTGCATGGCTGCACACGCCGGCAAAGACGACGCTCATACGGCGCCTCCTTCCCCATCGTCCACGGTCGCGTAGAAACCCGACTTCACAGGCCCGTATCTACTCACCCCCTCGCGCATCGCCGCGATATACTCATCCCAGGAAAATCCGTGCAACGCAGCAAAGTGCATGAGAATTTGTCCGTTGACACCCATGACGTAGAGTTTTCCGATATCGGGCTCGCGCAGCGCGCTTTTTTCTTCTTCCGTCAATCTGAATTGCGCCAAGACCTCGTCGAGGTCGTCGTCGATGCGCTTCCGCATCCTCGAATCACGATTGAGCTCGTACATGAGCTTTTGAACGTAATAGAGGCTCAAGAGTCCAACCCGACCAGCATTAGAAACCTCTCGTCGCTCACACGCCAAGCCTGGCTATCTTGTGTGAACCCATGGCGACGCAAACGTTCTTGGTTTCCATGTAGAAATCGAAGCTATAGTCTCCGCCGTCGCGGCCAATGCCGCTCGCCTTGACGCCACCGAAAGGGGACGGCAAGTGACGGACGTTGTCGGAATTGACCCAGACCATGCCGACATCCAAGGCGTGCGCCATACGCTGGGCTCGGCCGACATTCTCCGTCCAGACATAGGCCGCCAGGCCGTAAGGCACGTCATTGGCGACGGCAATGGCCTCGTCCTCGGACCCGAACTCGATGGCACACAATACCGGCCCGAAAATCTCCTCTTGTGCAACGCGCATTTTGCCGGTGACGCCCGTGAAGAGCGTCGGCGCAACATAGTTTTGCCCGTGGCGCGGAAGCGCGTGACCGCCGACGGCAATTGTCGCGCCGTCCTTCTTGGCGATGTCAAAGTAACCCACAACCTTGTCGAAGTGAGACTTATGGACAAGCGGGCCGACCTCGGTTTCGGGATCGAGCGGATGACCGACTCGAATATTGCGAACCCGATCGCAAAGCCGTGCGAGAAAATCGGCGGCGATGTTGTGATGAACGAGAAGTCGACTGCTGGACGTGCAGCGCTCGCCGTTGAGGCTGTACAACATAAAGATCACCGCATCGAGAGCGCGGTCGAGATCGGCATCGTCGAAAACGACGACGGGATTCTTGCCGCCCAGCTCGAAGTGGACGCGCTTCAAAGTGGAAGCGCCCTGGGCCATGATTCGGCAACCCGTCGCCGACTCACCGACAAAGCCAACGGCCTTGATTGCCGGATGCTCGGTTAGAGCCTTACCGGCCTCCTCGCCGAGGCCATGAACGAGATTCCAGACCCCGTTTGGCAGCCCGGCCTCGGTTGCGATCTCCGCCAGCAAGGTCGCGGTCAAGGGACTCCACTCGGCCGGTTTGTGCACCACTGTACAACCGGCGGCCAAGGCGGGAGCGATTTTCCAGGTCGACAGCATGAACGGCGTATTCCAAGGCGTGATGATCCCGACCGCACCGATCGGTTGACGAATTGTGTAGTTGTGGTGGGTGTCGGCGGGAAGCGACAGGCCGTCATTGGCTTGCGGTGCGCGATCGGCAAAGAAGCGGAAGTTCTCGGCCCCGCGCAATGCCGCTTTGCTCATGTAACGGATCGCCTGTCCCGTATCCAGGCATTCGACAAGAGCGATCTCTCTCGCTCTTCGTTCAATCAGATCGGCGATCCTGTGCAGGACTTGGCGGCGCTCATGCCCAGACGCGGCCCGCCAATTCATAAAGGCTTGCTGCGCAGAGCAAGCCGCGAGATCGATGTCTTCCGCCTGACTGCGGGCGATCTCACCCAGTTTCGAATTGTCGATCGGCGTCGAATTCTGAAAAACCTGCCCGGCGATCGCCGCGCGCGGCACACCGTTGATCCAATTCAGTGTCGGCGCCGAACGGAAGCGATCGAGGTGCCGCTCCGCGTCCCGCAAATTCTCGTCAAGCTCCGGCATGTCTTACCGGTCCTCCGCTTTTGCCATGAGCCTGTCGTGAAGGTTGTTCTTTCGAAAGCTGACGTTTTCGTGGATTTCCTGGATCTCGAACGAGATTGCCAAGGGGCTGGACCGGTAAACCACGTCAAGCTCGCTGCACAAAGCATGAAAGATCTTCTCGCCCGCCCGTCTCCGGGTCTCTACGTCGCGTCCCTCGCGAATCCTCGCCACGACGTGGATGTACGCATTTTCAGGATCGCCGTCGGCCACGCGATATACGTCATGACGATGCGCGCGCGTGCGCACACCCCCTTTCGGGAAGACTCCCGTGGCGAGCGCGGCCTCGTGAACCGCCGTCACGAGACGCGACACATCGATCCGCCTTTCGAGATTGGCCGAGTAGTCGAGGATCAAATGCGGCATGTCGGGAATTCTCGGCTCATCCGGCCGTTATCTTCCGGATTGACAGGAGCGACATAATAGTTAACCTGTTAATTATTGGCTCAAATGCCGAGCCTGTCAAGCACCTGGAAGAGACGCCAAAAGCGCCATGGAACAGGGAAAATCAGGTCTCAAAACGGAGCGTCTGTGGGGATCCTTCCCCCCGCTCGTAACTCCATTCAAGGACGGAGCCGTCGACTACGATACCTACCGGCGCCTCGTGAGTTTGCATGTCGAAAACGGTTCGCACGGCATTCTCGTCAACGGCACGACGGCGGAGCCATCGACATTGACGGTGGAGGAGCGCAACCGAATCGTCGACCTTGCCATCGAGACAAACGCCGGGCGGCTCCCCGTCGTCGTGGCCACCGGTTCTCAATCTCTGGCGGAAACAAGAATACTGACCGACCACGCGCTTTCGGCGGGCGCGGACGCGCTTCTCATCGTCACGCCCTATTACATTCGACCGCCCCAACGGGGACTCATCGACTATTATTTGAAAGTGACGCAGGACTGCGCGATTCCCTGGATGATCTATCATATTCCGGGACGCACGGCGGTCGGCATCGAGCTCGATACGCTGCGCGAAATTAAGGGACGTTCTCCGACCTTTGTCGGCATGAAACACGCATCGACGGATCTCAGTCTCGTCTCACACTGCGTGGCCGAGTTTGGTGATGAATTTCGACTCTTTGTCGGCCTGGAGGAGCTGAGCCTGCCGATGATGACGGTTGGAGCCTGCGGCCTAATGAATGCCGTCGGCAATCTCTGTCCCAATCTGTTGTCGCAATTATGCGAGGCCATCCGGCGCAACGATCTCTTGGTCGCTCAGGAAATCCATCACAAGCTGTTTGAGATCAATCAGTCGGTGTTTTTCGATACCAACCCTATCCCCTTGAAATATATGATGAAACGGATGGGACTCCTGCCGGCAAACGAACATCGATTGCCGATGGTGCCGGCGACCCCAGAACTCGAGTCCCGGCTCGACGGCGTGTTGCGACGCTGCGGTCTTGTCGAGTGAGAGTCTGATGCGCCTTCTCAGCTTCCAGATTCAGAATCATCAGACTTTCGGTGCCGTGGTTGACGATGGCATCGTCGATTTGGGAAAGCGACTTCGTCATTTTTCCGACCTCAAGACTCTCATCGAACGCAACGGTGAACCACAAGCTCGTGACGAGATATGCGGCGCGAATGCCGACTTCGCGCTATCCGATGTCGTTTTCCTCCCACCAATTCCGTCGCCGGGCAAAATCCTCTGCGTCGGTGTCAATTATCCCGATCGGAACGAAGAGTACCGCGACGGCTCGGAACGGCCGCGGCGCCCCAGCATCTTCGTCAGATTTCCATTTTCTCTTGTCGGTCACGAGCAGGACATCGTCCGTCCGAGAGAATCCGACAAGCTGGACTATGAGGGCGAAATCGTCATCGTCGTGGGTCGGCAAGGACGCCGGATCCCCGAGGCGGATGCCGAACAGCATATCGCCGGATTCACGTTGATGAATGAGGGAACTCTACGCGATTGGACCCGGCACGGTAAGTTCAATGTCACTCAAGGCAAAAACTTCGATAGAAGCGGCTCCATCGGGCCCTGGATGGTTACGTCGGATGTTATTCGATCGTACGCCGACCTTCATCTTCAAACGCGGGTCAACGGGGAAATCCGCCAGAATGACACGACCGCCAATCTGCTTTTTCCCATTCGTTTCCTTGTCTCCTATATTTCGACGTTCACAACGTTGATTCCCGGCGATTTGATCGCCACCGGTACCCCGCCCGGAGCCGGCGCGAGATTTGAGCCGCCTCGGTATCTGATGCCGGGAGACATTGTCGAGATCGAGTCACCGGAGATCGGTCTGTTGAGAAACACGATTGTGGCGGAAACACAATATTGATTGCGAGACTTTGAATGGAGGGCAAGTCTTCCACGAAGCGGTCCGCGGACGTCACGAAGTCGTTGTCTCCGGCCTCAAACATGGATCAATTGCGCTCAACTGACACAATGGGCTCTTCGATGCGCCCGTTCTCGCGATCGTTACCCATGTCTCTTTACCTGACACGCGATGCGGTGATGCGCGGCTTCCGCAAGCAATTGCGGCAATTCGACCTCAATGAACAACAATGGCGCACGTTGCGTGCGCTGGCCGAGTCGGATCGGATCGAAGTCGGCGAGCTTGCTGACCGTGTTTTGATCCTGAAACCGAGCTTGACGCGAATCTTGCGAAATTTGCAGAAACGGGGATTGATCAGCCGTAGGCGGTCGAAAAAAGATCAGCGTTATGCCTTCATTTCGATCACACCAAGGGGCCGCGCCCTTTTCGCCAGAGTGGCGCCGAGCTCCGAAAAGGAATATGCCCGCATCGCCGAGAAATTCGGCGAGGATCGGCTCGAACAATTATACCGGTTGCTGGACGAACTGAGGCAGTCATTGTCGTAGTCGAGCACCAATTCGGCTACGACTTGCCGAGCCCCGAGCCGACGAACACGCGGTAGGTCTCCGGATCGGTAATACCTTCCGTGACGAAGGCAAGAGCGACGCTCTCATCGTCCATGGCCAGTGCGGCAGCCGCTTCTTTGTCGCCTCCAATCGCAAGCAAGGCCGCCAATCCGGCAATTCCCGTTTCACCGATCTCGAGAGCCGGATCCCCCGGCAAACCGCTCGAACAGACTTGAAGCGCGCGGCGGGCCCAGTCGTCGTCGATGGTAATCGCAAAGTCGGCCAGTTGCCGCAAGATCGGCCACGCCACTTCGGATACTTCGCCGCAGGCGATGCCGCCCATCATCGTATTGTGCGGTCCCGGAATCGCCACACGCGATCCGGCCTTCAGCGATTGAAAAACGCAGTCCGCTTGGTCGGATTCAACCGTTATGAGCGCCGGCCCTTCTTCGCCGTAACGGTGCCAAAGGTAAGAACCGACTGCCGCCGCAAAACCCCCGACTCCCGCTTGGACGAAGACGTGGCTGGGGCGCATCGGCTCCAATTGACGACACGCCTCGTCAATGAGCAAGGTGTAACCGTGCATGATGTTTCGGCAGTGCTGTTGAAATCCCGCGGGCGCCGTATCTTGAATGATGGTCCATCCGTTTCGTAAAGCGTCTCCGTACGCGCGCGACACGGCATCGTCATAGGATCCCTCAATCCGCACAATAGTTGCGCCATAATCTGCAATTGTGCGTTCTCGGCCCTGCGATACGCCTGCCGGCAGGTAAATTGCGCAACCAACACCGAGAATTTGCGATGCCCACGCCAATGCGGTGCCGTGATTGCCGTCAGTCGCCGCGACGACCTTGAAATTTTTGTTCGTCGATTGCGGCGTCTCCGCCTGACGTGTCCCGTCAAATATCTGCTCCAATCGACCGTCATAGAACCCCTGCTCTCGAACCGCGGCGGCCAGGGCGTAGACGGCGCCCAGCATCTTGAAGCTCTTGAGCGGCTCTCTCTTGGATTCGTTCTTTGCATAAATCTTCGCAATATCAATCTTTTCTGCCAATCCCGGCAATTCTTCGAGTGGCGTGCATCGGTAGAAAGGCCAATTCGAAATCGCTTGCCGCGCGAGCGACGATTCCTTCGCGTCGAGCAGAATCGCCGCGAGACCGCCGCTTTCCGAGCGTCGGGCCGAAAGAATGTTACGCTCTATGTTCAAGCGCAAAGGTCAGTCCTGTGAGGCGAGAGCATCGAGACTTTGGCGGATGATCTGTTGCGAACGGTGCCACACCATCTCCTTCCAGTTGTCATCGGCGGGATAGAAATACTCCATGAGCTCGGCCTTGATTTGTCGTCCCAATTCGGTATCGGGGTCGCCGTAATTCTTGAGCCATTGCGCGCGCCGCACCACACGGAACTCTCGTTCCAAATCATAAGTGCCGTACTCAACCGTGATCGGCGTGACCTGAGCGGACCCGAGGGTATTCTTGCAGCCGTTCGCGGTGGGTCCGGCGATGCCGCCCACCGCCATGACGGTCGGCCCGAACCAAGCCGTTGCCCGAGCGAACAATTCGTCCTCGGGCTTGCAGAATGCGATCATGGAAGCATAGGCGTAAGGCCCAAGACCGGTATGGTAGTCCAATTGAATAACGTGTCGCGATTTCCCGGCGTGGCGATTCAGAATTTCGACGAGCGTTTTGCGCGACCAAGCCGGTTCTCGACCGCCATAACACATTCCCTCGGGCGACTGGTACTGACCCCCGAAGAGGGCCTCGGCAAAGCCCCTATCGCCGTACCGTTGGCGAAATTCGGCGATCTTTGCCTCTGCGGCCTCGTAGGCGGGACCGGCAAGGTCGGGGCACATGAGAGCCTCTTCGATTTCCGCGTAAAGGGGCGCCTGCGGCAGTCCGGCATCGTGATCGATGAAGTTGCGATTGAGGTCGACGCCCTCTTCCGTTTCGCGCTGCCGCCAAGCGGCACCATAGGGATTGAGCATATGAACGACCAGCACGCCCACTCCTTCCGGCATACGAGTGGGTCCGCCGGACGCGATCCAACCCACTTGGCAACCGGAACCGCAGAAACCCTCCACGCCATGCGTGCCGGATAAGACGACGAGCACGCGAGACGCATTGCGCGGGCCGAACCAGGCGACATCGGTCGAAAGGACGTCGCCTTGCGGCGATTTCGCAGGGTTGACGTAACTTTCCGGTTCCGCCCATCCTTTTCGGCACGCGTCGCGAAATTTACTTCGTGCCTCCTCATAGCGATTGGAAAAGTAGACAAGAAAATCGGATTTCCGCATTGACCAGCTTTCAGCGACGCCCTGTCCCTGAGTTTGCCGCCTAAACGTGAATTTCAACGGCCTTGAGCTTGGTATAGGTCTCAAAACCCTCGCGTCCGGCCTCGGCGCCGAACCCGGACTGGCGGACCGGCTCGGCTCCCATGGGAAAAGCAAAGGCACCCGGATCTTGGGGCGCAGCCAATACGGTCACTCGCCCTACGTTTAGTCGGCGGATCATATGATGGGCGGTCGACATGTCACGGGTCCAAACCGTCGCCGACAGGCCGTAAACGGTACTATTTGCAAGACTTGCTGCCTCGTCCATCGTCTCGAAACTCATGACCGACAGGACTGGACCGAAGATGTCGTCTTGCGCAATCCGCATATCCCCCTTGACCTCGTCGAAAATGGTCGGTTCGACGAAGAAGCCGCCGCTTTCCTGTCGCGATTGGCGTCCGCCCCAGCGCAATTCCGCGCCCGCCTCGACGCCATCGCGACAATAGGCCAACACCGACTCCATGCGAGCTTGACTGGCCAGAGGCCCGAACGTCGTCGCGGGATCCAGTGGGTGACCGATGTGAAGCGTCTTGGCGCCGTCAACGATCTTCTTTACCAGCTCGTCCTTGATTGACGCGTGCGCAACAAGCCGGGTTCCAGCAACACAAAGCTGCCCCTGATTGGCAAATATCCGCCCCGCCGCGTCTTGCGCAACATGGGCGAGATCGGCACAATCGTCGAACACAATATTAGCAGACTTGCCGCCGCATTCGAGCTGCAGCGGCTTGAGGCTTGACGTTCCCGCTTCTCGCATGAGCGCGCGTCCGGTGGACGTGGATCCGGTAAAGGCAATGAAGTCCACGTCCTTGTGAGCGGCGAGCGCGGCACCCACCACGGGACCCAATCCGGGCACCACATTAAATGCGCCCGCGGGAACGCCGGATTGGACGGCGAGCTCGGCCAGCCGAAGGGCTGACGATGAACTCAGTTCGGACGGCTTCAGAACGACGCAATTTCCCGCGGCCAACGCCGGCGCGATCTTGAGGGCCGCGTTGGGGAGCGGGTAGTTCCATGGCACGATCGCTCCGACCACGCCGCGCGGTTCGCGCCGTTGATATTGAACGAGGCTTGGCGCGCTCGGCGCGGAGCTCGCATAGGCCTTATCTATGAACTCAGCATAGTAACGGACGATATACGCCGCTGCGACGGCGTCGCCGATTGCCTGGCCGATCGGCTTGCCCATTTCCATACAATCAAACAGCGCCAAGTTTTCGCTGTTGGCCTCAATGGCGGCGGCAAAGCCCAACAAAACGGCTTTGCGAACCATCGGTGGAAGGTCGGACCAATTTCCGGCCTCGAACGTTGCACGGCAAGATCGCACCGCGTCATCAATGTCCGTCAACGATCCCTTGGGCAGCGAATAGAGGGTCTTGCCGTCCGCCGGCGAAACACGATCCACACTCTCCTCGGACCGGGAGGTGACGCGCATGCCGCCGATTACCGGTCGAACGTCAAACTTGAGTTTGATCGATCGATCGCGCCATTCCTCGAACGTCGTCATGAGCATTTCCTCATTGATGCGACACTTGCCAAATCGATGTCCGCGATCCTGATCACTCCGAAAATGCACCGACGGCGGGGTGACGGGCACTCCAAGGCAAGGCCGCTTCGAGCTGACCGGCAAGCGAGAATAGAGTCGCTTCCTCTCCGTATCGCGCAGCAAAGTGGATGCCGATGGGCAGACCGCCGGCACTCTGGTACAACGGCACGCTCATGGCCGGTT
>Ga0187892_10010430_pt1 | contig 11780 bp, 9 predicted proteins | sample MA1701073metaG_FD_139345 | JGI IMG/M metagenome (GOLD analysis project Ga0187892, IMG submission 139345) | Bio-ooze microbial communities from a basaltic lava cave in the Kipuka Kanohina Cave System on the Island of Hawaii, USA - MA170107-3 metaG ... | reverse complement strand
TCGCCCTTGAATTCCTCGTGCGGCGCCCAGATGACGGGTTTCTTGCCGCGCGCGCTCATCGGCACGAACAAGAGACCGTCCGAACTTGGCGTGAGCCTGATCGATTGATTGCTTGCGAAGTCGAACAGCCGCTCGGTCAGCGCGTTCTTTTCCAGTGTGCGGCCGCCGCTCCCGTCGTCGGTGAGGGCGACGGCCCCTCTCGGTCTCTCGAACAATCCCCGGTACGGCGCCATGACCGAGTCCGGAGAAAGCATGCGCGGATTCCAGAAATGGGCATAGTGCCATTCGTTGCTGAACTTGAGCCCGACCCGCATCAAATCCGGCCCGATGCGCCGTGTGCCGAAGAGGTGCGGGACGTCGAAGGCGAATTCCCCCGACTCCGTGACCGGCCCCCAACGGCGCGTCTCGCCGGTCACCGGGCGGACGAATTGGGAATGGCAATACCAGCAGCCCTCGCGCAGGTACACGTCGCGGCCGCGCTGTTCGAGCGGCGTGTAGTCCGTGGCCCGAGACAGCATCCATTTGAGCTGACCGAGGTCGGTGCGGACGACGGACGTCACCCGCGTCGTGCGCGCCGAGGGCTCGAAATAGGGCAGGAAGCCCTGCGTCACGAGCGCGAGGAAGAAGCAGAAGACGCCCGCCACAAGCGTGACAAAGCGCGCGCTCATATGGCTGCTCCACCGGCCGGCAGCGGGGCCGTGCCGACGGCTCTCCGTTCGGTCGCCGTGGCCGGGGCGAGCGCCGTCATCATCATGTTGATGACGAGCAGCGTCATTCCGATGTCCATGCTAATGCCGGAAAGGGTGCGAATGAACCAATAGGGTCGCATCGGCAGGACCGTGTCGAGCCATTCGGTGCCGGCCATCCATTGGAAGCCTTGCTGCACGCCGCCCGCGGTCAAGACGAGACCCATGGTCGAGATTCCGACGGTGATTAGCCAAAATGCCCAGTTGCCCAGCCGGAAAGACCACAGCTCGCGGCCGCAGACTCTCGGCCAGACATAGACGAGGCCGCCCATGGCCCAGACGACGAACGTGCCGAACACGGTCAGGTGCGAGTGGGAGATGACGAAATCGGTGAAATGCGTGGGCTGCTGGATCGAGCGCAAGGCCTCGGTCGACCCTTGGAAACACCCGAGCAAATACATGATCGAGCCCATGATCAGGAACTTCGCCGGGAGGTTTGTCCCGAACGTGCTCCAGCGGCCCATCATGGTGCCGAAAAAGTTCACCAGCACCGTCCAGACCGGAATGATGAGCAGCATGGAGGTGACGATCGCGATCGTCTCGGCCCAGTCGGCGATCGGGCTGTAGAGATAATGATGGATGCCGACGAAGGGATAGAACAGCGCGAGCGACCAGAAGCCGACGAGCGAGAGCTTATGCGCGTAGATCGGATTGCCGGCGCTGATCGGCAGGAAATAGTAGATCAGGACATAGCCCGCGGGCGTGAGCCAAAGTCCTACGATGTAGTGAATGTAGAGGCCGTGAAACGCCGCGCTGTTGATGCCCGTGATCATGTAGGGAAGCAGGATCCCGAGCACGAGGTTCATCGTCGTCCAGACATAGGCGCCGATCAGATACCAAAGCGCGACATAAAGCGGCGGCTCCAGCCGGCCGCCAATGGCGATGAGGAACTGCGCGGTGATGATCGCCACGGCGATGAAGAGCGGGATTTTGGCCCAAATCGGAAACTCGCCCGCTTCGAGGCCGTTATTGTCGCCGAACGGCAGGGATATGAGCGCGGCCACTGTTACGATGTTCCACACCCAGGCCAGCGGCACGCCGTATTGCGGCCATGGCACCCGCACCCCGCAAAGCCGCGGCACCAGGTAGTAGCATTCGCCGATAAAGAGTGCCGAGAAGGCGCCGAAGATGACGCCGTTGACGTGGACCGGCCGCAGCCTGCCAAACGTCAGCTCGATGGACGTGCCGAGATAGTCCGGAAAATTGAACAGCCCCGAGAGCAACACGCCGATCGACGGCGCGACCAGGAGCCAGAACATGCCCCAATAGAGCCAGACCCGCACCACCGGCCAGTCGACCAGTGCATCCAGGTCGACGCCGGCGAATTTGCCACGCAGCACCGTCGCGGTTTCAGACAACGCCCGAACCCCTCCAAGCGGCTAATCTGAACAACGCTTTTCCGAGCCGTACCCTCTCTTGGACCAGGCTTTCTACGTGCTCTCTCGTCACACCGTAGTGGCACCCAGCTTAGAACCAGTCCAATTGCGAGTAAAATAAAATCTGAGCTTGACGGCATGTACGCTTGCCGCCTCGGAACGCGTCCGGCACCCTGCCGTCGAAAAATCCGTACGGCGATCAGGGTGCCCAAGCGAAACTGGCACTCAGTGTTCTGAAGAAAATCGGGTTCGCAGGATGTCCGTTCCCCGGCACCGTCCCCACAGGGTGCCATAATTTGACCCCTAAGCTCGCCTTTAGAGTCCGATCACTGGAATTGGGGGGAAGCACCGATGGGGCACTCTTTGCGTTTACACCCGACGCGGCGAACCTTCATCGCTTCTGTCGGCGGAGCGATCGCCGCCTTCGGCGGCGCGTCTGTTCTATTTCGGCACGCCTTCGCGGCCAGAGTGCCCGAGGGACAAGCCCTCAAACCCGGGGACTTTTCCTGGAACCCCGAGCGCTCGCCGTCGGGACCGGTGGCGATCGTCGTGTCGATTCCAGACCAGCGCGTGACGGTCTATCGCGGCGGGCAGGTCATCGCCTTGTCGACATGCTCGACCGGCAAGCCCGGCCACGAGACCCCGACCGGGACATTTGCCATCCTGGAGAAGGCCAAGGTGCATGCCTCGAGCACCTATAGCGGTGCGCCCATGCCCAATATGGAGCGGCTGACCTGGTCGGGCGTTGCGCTCCACGCCGGCGAGTTGCCGGGCTATCCGGCTTCGCATGGCTGCGTTCGCCTGCCGCGCGCATTCTCCGAGCTGCTCTATACCGTCACCCACATCGGCACGACCGTCACCATTACGAGCGCGCATGTTGCGCCGCCCGCCGTCCGCCACGACGGCGTCGTTCTGGCGAAGTATCATCCGTCCGAGAACGAAGCCGCGGCGGCGGCGCTCAAGAGCAAGACGCTGCCGGCACCGCACCATGCCGACAACAAGACGCCGCCCGTGGCCGTGATCGTCTCGCGCGCCGACAAACGGATTGTCGTGGTGGAACACGACCGGACGATTGCCGAGGGGAAGGCATTCATCGCCGATCCCAATAAACCGCTCGGCTCGCACGTGTTCGTGCTGGCGGGCCACGGGACCTACGGTCAGGGTCTCGTCTGGCATGTCATCTCGCACAACGTGACGGGCGGCCCCGTCACCGGCGCCGACGATGCGCTGATCGAGCGGATCAGCGGCGAGCCGCCGGTGATCCAAGCCATGAAGGCTCGCATGCACCCCGGGATGGTCCTCGTCACGACCGACGAGCCGATCACGGCCAAGACCCGCAGCGCGCCCGGCTTTTCGATCATTACCGGAGACTCCGGCTAACGGCTCCGCCGGACGGAGTTCCTCTTCGCCTCAGGGACAGTCGCTGTCTCTCACGAAACGTGCTTTCACCCATCCTCGTGTGACCTTCTCGCCGAAATAGTGCGTCACGGGGCACCATCGGCTGCTCCATGACAGGCTCTTGGGCCGGCACGCGCCATCGAGATGAATGATGCCGTGCTCACCGGGGACGAGCCTGTCGGCGATGAGAGCCGACGGCGATGGCGAGGCGCGAAGATTTAGGGCGTCGCCGGCGCCTACGTTCACAACGACGAGACAGCCCGGCCCGGATGTCGCCGAGGCAGGCGAGAGGCCGCCGAGAAGGAAAAGCAAACTGAAAAATCGTCGATGAATGGCTTCGCCTCCTGCGACGATTGAACGGCTCGAAGAGAATAACAATTCAAGGGACTCTAGCAGCTTCAGTGGCGCCATGTCGCGATTGGGCGGGCAATCCGAAAATCATAGCGGTAAGGCTTGCTGGGCTTTACGAGACTTGCGCCTCACGCTAGGCCCAAGCGATCGATGACCTGCTTAAGGGGAACTGCCATGGAAACAGCAACATCCGTGTTTCTCGCCAAGCTGATCGGACCGGTTCTCCTCGTGGTCGGTCTCGGGCTCGTCATGAACCGCGCCGTCTATCGGGAGGTGGCCGAAGAAGTGCTGCGCAGCCGAGCGCTCACCTACGAGTCCGGGCTGCTTGCGCTGACGGCGGGACTTGCCATCGTGCTCAACCACAATGTGTGGACCATCAAAGCCTGGCTGCTCATCATCACCGTTACGGGCTGGCTGCTCGTGCTTCGCGGCCTGTTGCGCATCTTGAGGCCGCAGCAGACCAGCGATTACGTCACGCAGCTTATTGCCCGCTGGCCTCCGATACTGAGCCTAAGCGGCGCCCTGATAGGCTTCTTCGGTGGTGTTCTCATCTGGCACGGCTATTTCGAAGACGCTGGACTTGCCGTGAAAGTGAGTTGACCTACTTTCGCGAGAGGCGTTGCAATTCCTTGCAGGAGCGATCCGTGGCCCTCACGATCCTCTGATCGGGGAGGGCTGCTCTCGTGTGCAGACAGGACGCATGTCCATGAAAAGCGTTGTCCTTGTGCTTATCCTTCTGGCGCTTCTAGCCGTATCCGTCTGGTGGGCTATCTATGCCTGGAACGCGATTGACGTCGAGATGAGCATCCACGGCTACGTGGCCATGACTCTCGGCATCGTCTTCTCGCTCATCGTCGGCTGCGGGCTGATGGCCCTCATGTTCTACAGCAGCCGCCACGGCCACGATGAACCACCGGACCACGGTTGAGCCAAAAGTGCTACCGTGGGCGGTCGAGCGTCTGAAGGAACTCGACTCCACTTCCGAATGACGCCGGCGTAAGCCTGCAATTCACCGGTGGTTCCACGAGTCTGACTGGCATTCCGATGGCAGAACGAGTCGACACAAGAGGGGGAATGCCCCACAGGCGACACGGACCCGACGAGCGGCCGAAAGCTCTCGAAGCTACCAAAGCGTTCAACCCCGGTTTGGCAATTGCAGCCCTCGGCGTCGTCTACGGCGATATCGGGACCAGTCCGCTCTATGCGTTCCGCGAGTCATTGGCCGCACATCCAGCTGGTCCCACCGAGGCGAACGTACTCGGCCTCCTTTCACTCATCTTTTGGGCCATCACCATGGTGGTCACGACGAAATATGTCGTCTTCGTCATGCGCGCCGACAACAAGGGCGAAGGCGGAATCCTGGCCTTGCTCGCGTTGGCGCTCCGCTCCGCGGGAAAGTCTGCACGCACGCGCCGCTTCTTGACGGTCGCTGGATTGCTCGGTGCGGCCCTCTTCTATGGAGATGCAATCATCACGCCCGCTATTTCCGTGCTGAGCGCGGTCGAAGGCTTGGAAGTGACGACGCCCTTTTTCAAGCCGTTCGTGGTCCCCATTACGCTCGTGATTTTGATTGCGCTGTTCGCGTTTCAGCGTCACGGCACGGGCCGCATCGGCAAGTATTTCGGGCCGATCATGACGGTGTGGTTCTTGCTTCTGGCGGCTACGGGGATTTGGCATATCGCCACGTACCCGCAGGTGCTGGCGGCGATAAATCCGATCTACGCGGGCGATTTCATCGTTCGCCACGGTTTTGTGGCGTTGCTTCCATTAGGCGCCATCGTGCTGGTCGTGACTGGAGCGGAGGCCCTTTACGCCGATATGGGGCATTTCGGCGTCCAACCCATTCGAACGTCTTGGTATGGCCTGGTGTTGCCGGCACTGTTGCTCAACTATTTTGGGCAGGGCGCACTTGTGCTGACAACCCCGGCTGCGGCTGTGAACCCGTTTTTTCTGATGGTCCCGAAATGGGGCCTCTTGCCGCTCTGCATTCTCGCCACCGCTGCGACCATCATCGCCTCGCAAGCGGTGATCTCGGGAGCCTATTCGCTGGCACAACAGGCTTTGCAACTCGGATATTTGCCGCGGCTGGAGATCAGCCATACTTCGGAAGCCGAACGCGGCCAAATCTATCTGCCTGCCGTGAACTGGATGCTGCTTGGTGCGATCGTTGCTTTGGTGCTGTGGTTTCAGTCCTCGAGCAAGCTCGCCGCGGCCTACGGCATCGCCGTCATCAGCACAATGTTGATAGACACGCTGCTCCTGTTTTTCGTCGCGCGCTACCACTGGCAGTGGCATGTTTCCAAAGTCGCGATCGTCATAGGCTTTTTCCTCGCGGTCGATCTTCTATTTTTTAGCGCGGCCAGCTTGAAGATCTTGGAAGGCGGATGGGTTCCGCTTTTGGTCGGCGCCGTGGTCTACAACGTCATGTCCATCTGGCGCAGGGGCCGAACGATCCTGTTCAAGACCCTCTACCCCAAACCCCCGTCATTGACGGAATTCATCGGCGGCCTTTCCGAGTCACTGCCTCTCCGCGTGCCGGGCACCGCCGTGTACCTTGCGGCGCCGGGAGAAGGCGTGCCCCACGCCCTCATCCATAACCTCCGCCATAACCAGGTGCTGCATGAGAGGGTCATTCTTCTGACCATCTTGGTGGAAGATGTCCCCCGCATCGATCGCGGGGATCGCTATACGGCCGAAGAACTGCCGCTCGGTTTCCATGTCTTGACGGCGCGGTTTGGGTTCATGGAATTGCCCGATGTTCCAAATATATTGGATGAGTGCCGATCGCTAGGATTGTCGTTTGAAATCAACAAGACCTCGTTCTTCGTCAGCCGCTTGCGGGTCATTCCCGCGGAAAAACCTGGAATGGCGATGTGGCGTGAGAGGCTGTTTGCCGCGATGCTCAGAAATGCAGCGCACGCCACGGACTTTTTCAGGATTCCAAACAGACAGGTGGTCGAGCTCGAGCTGAGGGTGGAGATTTAGTCACGACTCGTGAGTGGGTCGAGACGTCCGCGCACGCGGCCCCTATTCAACCGGCATGGCGCAAACCGCGACCCCCGTCCATGAGATCGCGCTTCGGAAATCGCTGCGATCTCATGCGCTTCAATCCTGGTCGGCGCGCCGCCGCGTGTTCAACCAAGCTCCCGGATTTATGTCCAGAGGCGTTCTTGCGTCTTCATCTCACCGTCACCGCACTGGCAGCTGGCACTTGGGGTATATGCCTGTCATGCCCGGCGGGCACTTGCGGACGATCGGCTTGCAGTCGGGGTAGACCCCCGTCGTTCCGGGCGGGCACTTGCGGACGATCGGCTTGCAGTTTGGGTAGATGCCGATCGTTCCCGGCGGGCACTTGCGCACGATCGGCTTGCACCTGGGGTAGATGCCGATCGTTCCCGGCGGGCACTTGCGCACGATCGGCTTGCACCTGGGGTAGACACCCGTCGTTCCGGGCGGGCACTTGCGCACGATCGGCTTGCAGTCGGGGTAGACGCCGATCGTTCCCGGCGGACACTTGCGGACGATCAGCTTGCAGTCGGGGTAGACGCCGATCGTTCCGGGCGGACACTTGCGCAGGATCGGCTTGCAGTCGGGGTAGACGCCGGCCGTTCCGGGCGGGCACTGGCGCAGGATCGGCTTGCAGTCGGGGTAGACGCCGGTCGTTCCGGCGGGGCACTGCTGCCGAACGTTCGGTTCGCTCCCCGAAGGCTCCGGCACATAGATAGGCCGCTTGCATATCCGCCGATTGAACCGGTCGATCCCAACCTCCGTGAGGCCAGGTTGGCAGACGCATTCACCACTGGCATAGTCCGGCTGCGTCCCCTCACTGCACGACCACACGCAGTAACCGTCGGGGGTCCTGACATGGTATGGGCCCGGGCACGGCCCAGCGCAAATCCGCCGGCCACGGTCATCAGTGGCGACCTCCTCCAGGCCAGGTCGGCAGATGCACGTGCCAGACGCCGGATCGGGTTGCGTACCGCGTGCGCACGACAAGACGCAGCGACCGTCCCTAGCCAGAACGTAATATGGACGGGGGCATTCTCGCGTGCCGCAAGTCCGCCTGCCACGGCTGTCGATCCCTAGCTCTGCGAGGCCGCTATCGCAAACGCATTCGCCGGATGCATGGGGATGCGTACCCTCGCCGCATGACCACTCGCAGCGACCGTCAGGAGTCCACGCGTGGTATGGCCCGGCGCATGCAAGCGCCACGCAGACCCGCCGGCCGAACCGATCGGTTCCAGTCTGTATATGGCCCGGTCTGCAGGTGCAGGTACCCGTGGCATCGTCCGGCTGGGTCCCCTCGCTGCACGACCACACGCAGTAACCGTCGGGGGTCCTGACATGGTATGGACCCGGGCACGGCCCAGCGCAAATCCGCCGTCCGCGGTCATCGGTTGTGACCTCTTCCAGGCCGGGCCGGCAGATGCACGTGCCAGACGCCGGATCGGGTTGCGTTCCGCGAGCGCACGTGAAGACGCAGCGACCGTCCCTAGACAAACCATGATATGGGCCCGGGCAATCCTCCGCCGCCGCGGGATCGCAAAAGATTGCAGATCCGAACAGGATCCAGAGTGAGATGAGGATATTGGCTACCCAGTGAGTCAGCATTGATTCGCCGGCTTTGGGCAGATGCTCCGAGCCGATGCCTCTCGGACAAGGCACCGGCGACTCGCACGGGCATTATACCTCTTTTTGACGGTACGGTGGAACACGAAGCTCATTCATTTCGGCTCCGTTCGTCTGCAAAGCCGACGCTGTCGCCCGATCACCACAATCGCGCTAGCCTCCCAGACGGTGTTCGCGTTCTTTCTTTGACCAGACGCTGCACAGATGGCAGACACACCCTCTGCGCTCAAGGGAGAGGACTAAGATTCGCGGCAATGTCGGCATTCCCCCTCACGTTTTCCTTGTCATTGCCCGGCTTGACCGGGCAATCCAGTAATCACTGCGGTCTGGGGACAGCCAAGTATGGTGACTACTGGATTCCCGCTTTCGCGGGAATGACACCTGGAAATCGTGCAGGCTCGGTTCGCCCCTCGCCTAGGTCGCGTATTCGTCTCACGGGTGAACTGGTAGCGGTGGACCGTTCCGGTCGATCCTCCAGACGGTGTTCGCGTTCTTTCTTTGACCGGATGCTGCACAGAGGGCAGCATGAGAATCCCGGTGTGATGCGGCATAATGGTCGCATTTCAAGGCACTATCTAGGCTCAGGACCTTGAGAAAAGCGGAGGAGACCATGTTTCGGCTTGCAGCCCTTGTAACGATTTGTATTGCCCTCCTATTTGCCGCTCTCGGACCAACTCGGGCAGGCCAATACGGCACTGCTGAGGAAGCCAAGGCCATGCTCGATAGAGCACTTGCCGCGGTGAAAGAGGATAAAGCGAAGGCACTCGATATGTTCAACAATGGCGAGGGCGGCTTCAAGGACCGTGATCTTTATGTGTTCTGCGCCAACGCGTCGGACGGCATCGTAACGGCGCATCCCTACGGGAATAAGGGGAAACAGCTGCGGGAAATCTTAGGCAAGAAGGGCTATCCGCTCGGTCAAGAGATCATGCAGAAGGCCACCGAGGGAACGACACGAGAGGTTACTTACTGGTGGCCGCGCCCCGGCACGGAAGAGCCTCTCGAGAAGACCGCCTTCTACACGAAGGTCGGAGACCAAATTTGCGGTGTCGGCTATTACAGGGGAGACTGAGACGGCCCTGCGTGGGCGTCTCGCGTACCGGTCTCGGTCCGCCCAGAGGCAGTCGGGTCACATGGGGTAAGTCGGCGTTTCTATTCCGTCTCGACGCGGCGCGTCTCGTGGCCCTTCGGATCGGTGCGGGATTTCAACAGAAGCGCGCCCTCGACGACGAACGGTTTGAGACCGTCGCCGCCAGCCGCAATGTATTCGAGCAGATCGGCCCGCATTCGCGGGTCCCAATAGGTTCGCAGATGATTGCGAATGCCCTCGGCGCGCGAGGCCTGGCGAAGCGCTCATTCCTCGCGCTTCGTCCCCGCAAGCAACGGCGCAAGCTGTTTCGCCTCGTTGAACAATGCGCTGATCAAAGGCGTAAGAGGATCCCGGTGCGGCACCACCAGCCCGATCGAGTGGGTCGTTTCAGGCTCTACGATGGGAATTGCCCGGACCGTCTCGGTGAGGCCCAGTCCCTCTGCCAGGAGAGCCGGCATCACGCTCGCCCAACGCCCCGTCCGCACATGCGTGAACAGCACGATCATTGAATCGGATTCGAGCGTAGGCGCCGGTTCGGCACCCGTGCCCCGAAGGAGGCCATCTATGATGCGCCGGTTCTGCATGTCCGGCGTGAGCAGGCAAAGAGGCACGCGGGCGACCTCCGCCCAGGTCACCGTCTCGCAGTCGCCGAGCGGGCTGTCGGAGGAAATCAGCAGCCGATACTCTTCATTATAGAGCGGGACGGTTTTGACGCGTCCGAGCGGCTCGTTGTCCAAGTAGGTGATGCCGGCATCGATTTCCAAGTTTTCAAGCAGGCCGAGAACCTCGATCGAGGTACGCGACAAAACGGTGAAGCTCACATCGGGATGGCGCCCGCGATAAGGCGTGGTGATCATTGCCACCATGGGGAGCGCGGTTGGGATCGCTGCAATTCGAATATGCCCGGCGAGGCCGTGCTTCAGCGCCTCGATCTCCTGACGCATGGCCCGCGAATCGCCCACGATCCGGCGTGCCCAATCGAGCACGCGCTCCCCTTCAGGCGTGAAGCCTTGGAAACGCGACCCGCGCTGTACGAGCAGAACGCCGAACATATCCTCGAGCTGCTTGATGCCGGCTGAGAGCGTCGGCTGGCTGACGCCGCAGGCTTCGGCGGCGTGGCCGAAATGCCGCTCGCGCGCGAGCGCAATCATGAATTCGAGCTTTTCGTGCATGGCGCCCCAGAAACGGTCGCGAGTCCGCGATTGTGATGCGTGGGCGCCTCCGCATCAACCGTCTTAGCCAGGACGATCGACGAGGTATCCGGCCTCTTCACCCGTGTATAATTCTCCGTCACCCCAATTTTAGGGGCGTTACCCCGCTGTGGATTTTCGCACTCTGAGAGCGCAGCATCGTTCCCACTCTCTCCGCAAACGTGGTGCCAATATGCGGGCATATATCCCAAGAGAGCCGTTGAAGTATCGCATGCGGTTAGGAGTCCTCCTAATCGGTGCTGCTTTCCTGCCCTTCAGCATCGCCGCCCGCGCAGGCGATCCCGCGGCTCGGACACAAAGCTATCCAAGACCTGAGATGAACGGCGCAGCCGTGGATTGGTGCCGATCATGGGCCGCGGATTGCGGTCAAGCCGGCGCTGACGAGTTCTGCCGTACTCAGGATTTCGAACGCGCAAGCAAATGGCGATACGTTTTGGTGGATCGAACCTGGGTGATTGGCGCGAATCAATTTTGCCAAACGCAAGGCGGCTGCGGCGCATTGGTCGATGTGATCTGCATTCGCGAGGCGACGTCGCCTTCCAATCAACCAAGCTCTCTTCCGGCACGGCAACAGTAACGATCCTGCAATCTCACGGTGACTGGCGCGATGAGCTTGGCAGCTCATTGGGCGTCACTGAGGCCGGCGACCCCAACCTTCGACTGCGTTGACGCTGCAACGAAACCTGCGGTAAGCAGGCCCATGCTTCGATTGGAGAGAACCATGGACTGCGATGGACGATGGCGCGGATTGCTGCCCGGACTCCTGATGAGCTTTTGCGTCTCCTATCAGCCGGCCATCGCGGGCGATGCGGAAAGTCCTAAGGACGACATCGCGGCACAAATCCGGGAGCAGGGTTACGACTGCGACCAACCGCAAAGCGCCACGAGGGACGTCGAAGCCTCGAAACCCGATGAGGCCGTGTGGCTCCTGACTTGCGAGGACGCGAGCTATCGCGTTCGCCTCATACCGGACATGGCG
>Ga0187892_10010428_pt1 | contig 11784 bp, 9 predicted proteins | sample MA1701073metaG_FD_139345 | JGI IMG/M metagenome (GOLD analysis project Ga0187892, IMG submission 139345) | Bio-ooze microbial communities from a basaltic lava cave in the Kipuka Kanohina Cave System on the Island of Hawaii, USA - MA170107-3 metaG ... | reverse complement strand
CGCCCGCGTCCGGCAGGCGCTCGCAAGCTCGAAGCTCGGCGCCCTGCTCTGCTTCGACCAGCACAACATCCGCTACACCACCAGCACTGTCATCGGCGCGTGGGCGCGCGACACGCTCACCCGTTACTCGCTCATCACCGGCACCGGCGAGCCCTATGTATGGGACTTCGGGTCCGCGGCCAGGCATCACCGGCTCTACGCGCCGTGGCTGAAGAGCGACCACTGCCGCGCCGGGCTGCTCGGCTTGCGCGGCGCGGTCGGCGACGACGCGCTCTTCCGCAGCGCCGCCGAAGAGATCAAGTCGATCCTAGGTGCGGAAGGCGTGGGCGGCATGCCGCTCGGAGTCGACGTGGTAGAGCCGCCCATGCTCTTTGAGCTGCAGCGCCTGGGAATCGAGGTGCGCGACGGCCAGCAAGTCATGCTCGATGCGCGCGAGATCAAGAACCACGACGAGATCACGCTGCTCAACATGGCCGCGGCCATGGTGGACGGGGTCTACCAGGACATCGCCGAAGCGTTGAAGCCCGGGGTGAAAGAGAGCCAGATCGTGGCGCTCGCCACCAAGCGGCTCTACGAGATGGGCTCCGACTGTGTGGAGTCGATCAACGCCATCTCGGGCGAGCGCTGCAACCCGCACCCGCACAACTTCACCGACCGGCTCATTCGACCCGGCGACCAGGCGTTCTTCGACGTCATCCAGTCCTTCATCGGCTACCGCACCTGTTACTACCGCACCTTCAGCGTCGGGCGCGCAACCCCCGCGCAGTTCGACGCCTACAAGAAGGCGCGCGGGTGGATGGACGAGGCGATCGCGATGCTCAAACCCGGGATGTCCTCCGACAGGATCGCGCAAGCCTTCCCCAAGGCGCAGGAGATCGGGTTCGAGAGCGAGCTCGCGGCGTTCGGGCTCAACTTCTGTCACGGGCTCGGCCTCGGCCTGCATGAGCGGCCGCTGATCTCGCGGCTCAACTCGCTCGAGCGGCCGATCGAGCTGAAGGCCGGGATGGTATTCGCGGTAGAAACCTACTGCCCGGCGAAAGACGGCATCTCCGCGGCTCGCATCGAGGAAGAGGTGGTGCTGACCCCGGGCGGCGCCAAGGTGATCAGCCTTTACCCCGCCGAAGAGCTGCCGATCGCGAATGCGTACTAGACGCGCTCAGGAAAGGGAATCCCTCATGAAGGACGACCTCCCGAAGCCGACGCAGCTCGCGCTCTACAAGATGCTGGTCGAGCTGCGGCTGACCGAAAAGCGGGCGTACGACCTGTTTCTCCAGAACCTGGTCAAGGGCACGAGCCACCTCGGGCTCGGCCAGGAGGCGGTCGCCGCCGGCTTCGCCCTGGCAATGAACAAGGACGACTACAGCTTCTGCACCTACCGCGGCCACAATCACACGCTCGCGCGCGGCGCCTCCATGGCCGCCGTTCTCGGAGAGTTGATGGGCCGGGAGTGCGGGCTGCTGGCGGGCAAAGGCGGCTCGATGCATCTCACGAGCGTCGAGCATGGCGCGATGGGCTCCTACGCCATCATCGGCGCGCACATCCCCGTGGCCGCGGGCGCCGCCTGGACCGCGCAATATCGCGGCACGGGGCAGGTCGCGGTTGCGTTCTTCGGCGACGGCACCACCAACATCGGCGCGTTTCACGAAGCGCTCAACCTGGCTGCGGTATGGAAGCTGCCGGTCGTGTTCGTGTGCGAGAACAACCTCTACATGGAATACACGCCCATCCACAGCGTCACCGCGGTCAAGAATCCCGCGGCGGACCGCGCCGCCGCTTATGGCCTGGAATCCATCATTATCGACGGCAACGACGTGGACGAGGTCTATCGCACGGCGCGGCAGGCCTTCGCCAAGGCGCGCGCCGGGGACGGCCCGTCGCTCGTCGAATGCAAGACCTACCGGCACTCGGGGCATTCGCGAGCCGACCCCGCTCACTACCGTCCGGCCGAGGAAGTCAAGGAATGGCTAACGCGCGACCCGGTCACGCTCTACCGCACCCGGCTGACAGGGCTCGGCATCGCGGCCTCGGTGCTCGATGCGATCGATGCCGAAGCGCTGAAGGCGGTCAACGAGGCCACTGAGATCGCAAAGGCATCGCCCCCGCCGGCGATCGAGCTTGCGTATCGCGACGTCTGGGCGAACGGAGGGACGGAATGGCGGAACTGAGCTACCGCGACGCGGTCGCCGCCGCGATCGCGCAGGAGATGGAGCGCGACGAAAGCGTGGTGTTCCTCGGTGAGGACATCGCCGCGGCCGGCGGGGTATTCAAGACCACCGTCGGTCTGCTCGAGCGCTTCGGACCGAGGCGCGTCAGGGACACGCCGATCTCGGAGCTGGCAATCCTGGGGGTGACGATGGGCGCGGCGATGACGGGGCTGCGGCCGATCGCCGAGATCATGTTCTCCGACTTCCTCGCCTGCTGCTGGGACTACGTCGCCAACGAGATCCCCAAGACGCGTTACATGACCAACGGGCAGTTCGCGATGCCGCTGGTGATCCGCACAGCAAACGGCTCGGGCTCGCGCTTCGGCGCCCAGCACTCTCAAAGCGTGGAGAACTGGGCGATGGCGATCCCCGGCCTGAAGGTGGTCGCTCCCTCCACGCCCGCGGACCTGAAGGGCCTGCTCGCCGCCGCGATCCGCGACCCCGACCCGGTGATCTTCTTCGAGCACAAGGCTCTTTACGCCTTGAAGGGCGAGGTCCCCGACGGCGAGCACGTGGAGCCGCTCGGCAAAGCGAAGGTGCTGCGCGAAGGAAGCGACATCACCATCGTGGCGCTGGCCGCAATGGTGCATCGCGCGCTGCAGGCGGCCGATGTCTTGCAGAAGGAGCACGGCATCTCGGCCACGGTAGTCGACCTGCGCTCGCTGGTGCCGCTCGACACGCAGACGCTGCTCGCGGCGGTTTCGAAGACCGGGCGCCTGTTCACGGTGGAAGAAAACCCGAGGCTCTGCGGCTGGGGCGCCGAGATCGCCTCGATCGCCGCCGAAGAGTGCTTCCACGACCTCGATACGCCGATCGTGCGCATCACCACCCCGCACATTCCGCTGCCGGCAGCCGACCAGTTGGAGGATGCGGTGGTGCCCTCGGTCGAGCGCATCGTCAACACGATCCGCAAGTTCGCGGACTTCAAGAGCACGGCTCTCGGTGGACTATAACCTCGCCTCGATCCGCAAGGACCTCTACATCGGCGGCGCCTGGCGTGCCGCCGCCGACGGCGCGCGCCTCGACGTGACCGATCCTGCGACCGAGGAGCGCTTCGCCTCGGTCGCGGACGCGACCGTGGAGGATGCTCTTGCTGCCGTGCAGGCAGCCTACGCCGCGGGCCCGGTGTGGGCCGCGCAGCCGCCGCGCGCGCGCGGTGAGATCCTGGGCCGCGCGTTCCAGCTTCTGATCCAGCACAAGGAAGCATTCGCCCGGCTGATGACGCTCGAGAACGGCAAGGCGCTTTCCGAAGCCCGCGCCGAAGCGGCCTACGCGGCCGAGTTCCTGCGGTGGTACTCGGAAGAAGCGGTGCGCGTCCAGGGCGAGATCTCGACCGCGCCGGGGGGGGCGAACCGCATTCTGGTGCTGCGCCAGCCTATCGGCGTGGCCGTCTTCGTCACGCCTTGGAATTTCCCCGCCGCGATGGCGACGCGCAAGATCGGTCCGGCGCTCGCCGCGGGCTGCACGGTGGTGCTGAAGCCCGCAAGCGAGACGCCGCTGACTGCGCTCGCCATGGCGTCGCTCTTCGAGCAAGCGGGGGTGCCGTCGGGCGTGATCAACGTCATCCCCTCGCGCCGCTCTTCCAAAGTGGTAAGCGCGATGCTGCACGATGCGCGCGTGCGCAAGCTTTCGTTCACAGGGTCGACCGAGGTGGGTCGCGTGCTGCTGCGGGAGGCGGCCGACCAGGTGGTCAAGTGCTCGATGGAGCTCGGCGGCAACGCCCCGTTCATCGTCTTCGCCGACGCGGACCTCGAAGTCGCCACTGCCGGCGCGATGGTGGCAAAGATGCGCAACGGCGGGGAGTCGTGCACTGCCGCGAATCGTTTCTATGTGGAGCGTCCGGTAGCGGCCGAATTCGCCGAGCGTTTCGCCGCCGCGATGAGCAAGGTGAAGATGGGGCCCGGCCTGGAAGACGGAGTGCAGCTGGGCCCGCTGGTCAACGCCGACACGCGCGCAAAAGTGGCCGGGCTGGTGGACGACGCCCGCGCGCACGGCGCTCGCGTGGTCACGGGCGGCAAGGTGCCGCAGCGCCGCGGCTACTTCTATGAGCCCACCGTGCTCACTCAGGTCGAAACCGAAGCCCGCATCCTGAACGAGGAGATCTTCGGCCCGGTCGCGCCGATCGCGACCTTCGAGGGCGTGGATGAAGCCGTGAGGCTCGCCAATTCGAGCGATTTCGGCCTGGTCTCGTTCGTGCACACGCGCGACTTGGCCAAAGCGCTGGCGGTGGCCGAGCGCATCGAGTCCGGCATGGTCGGCATCAACCGTGGGGTGGTGTCCGACCCGGCTGCCCCGTTCGGCGGCTGGAAACAGAGCGGCATCGGTCGCGAGGGTGCGCATGACGGCCTGCTCGAATACCTCGAAACCAAGTACATCGCCGCTGACTGGTAGCGCTGAACAAACGCAAGATGGACGTGATCATGCCGCAACTCGGCGAGACCGTGCTCGAAGGCGCGGTCTCGACCTGGTACAAGAAGGCGGGCGATCCGGTCAAGGTCGATGAGCCGCTGTTCGAGGTGGAAACCGACAAGGTGACGGTTGAAATCCCGGCACCGGCCACAGGCGTGGTGAGCGCAATACTCGTCGAAGCCGGAGTGTCGGTGAAGGTGGGCACCAGGCTCGCTGTGATCGAATCTGCCGAAAAGCAGGTCCAGCCCGAGAGCCCACCGTCCGAGACGGCAGCGCCGGTGTCCACCCCGGCGACTGTCTCCGCCGAAGCGAGGCACAGGCTTTCCCCGTCGGTGCGGCGCCTGCTGCGCGAGCACGGCATCGACGCGGCCGAAATCCAAGGGACGGCGCGCGGCGGCCGCATCACTCCCGAGGATGTTCGCGCGTATTTGGACGGCGTCGCGCGAAAGGCGGTCGCCACACCGGCCTCCGCCGAAGCGCTGAAGCCTCTTCCAGCGCACGAGGCTCCGCGACCAGCGCAGCCTCCGGTTGCCCCGGCAGCGCTCACCGCGGCCGGTAGGGACGATGTGGCGGTTCCGATGAATCGGATTCGCCGGGCGACCGCAGCGCACATGGTGCGCTCGGTCGCCACCAGCCCTCACGTCCTTCAGGCAATCGAAGTGGATTTTTCCGCGGTCGAGAGCTGCCGCAGGGCGCACGGCGCCGCGTGGAAGGCGCAGCGCGGTTTTTCGCTCACCTATCTGCCGTTCATCGCCCGCGCCGTTTGCGCGGCGATTGCGAAATTCCCGCACGTGAACGCCACGGTCGGGAACGAGGAGCTGATCGTGCATCGGCGGGTGCACCTCGGCATCGCGGTGGACCTCGACTTCGAAGGCTTGCTCGTGCCTGTAGTGCGCGATGCGCACCATCAGAACCTGCGCGGCCTCGCGGCTGCGATCAACGAGCTCGTTTCCCGCGCGCGGCAGGCCGCGCTCAAGCCCGACGAGCTCTCGGGCGCAACCTACACGATCTCGAACTCGGGTCCGTTCGGCACTCTGATCACCGCGCCCATCATCAGCCAGCCGCAGGTGGCGATCCTCTCGACCGACGGCGTGCGCAAGAAGCCGGTGGTAGTCGAGGCAGCCGGCGGCGACGCGATCGCGATCTGCCCTGTGGGCGTCATCGCGCAGAGTTTCGATCACCGCGCGTTCGACGGCGCGTATTCGGCCGCCTTCCTGCGCGAGCTGAAGCTCATCCTCGAAGGCCGCGATTGGCTGGCCGAGCTCGGCGGATAAGGAGATCACCATGGCAGACACCAATCTCAGGAAAGCCAAGCTCGGCTGGATCGGCACCGGCCGCATGGGCTACGAGATGGCGGAGCGCCTGGCGAAGGCCGGCTGCGACCTGACGGTCTACAACCGCACGCGGGCCAAAGCCGAGCCGCTCGCCAAACACGGCGCTCGCATCGCCGCGAAGCTCTCGGAACTGGCCGATCGCGACATCGTGTTCGCGATGGTCTCGACCTATGACGATCTCAAGGAGGTGCTGCTCGGCTCTGCGGGGCTGTTCGCGCGCCCGGGCGCATCGCCCCCCGGGCCGACGCCGGGCGTCCTCGTCGATTGCTCCTCGATCTCGCTCGAGGGCTCGGCCGAATTGCGCCAGATGCTCGCCAAAGCCGGCACCGAGCTGCTCGCCGCGCCCGTAAGCGGCAACGCCAAGGTCATCAAGGCAGGCAGGCTTTCGATCGTCGCCTCCGGGCCAAGACAGGTATTCGAGGAGGTGCTGCCCTACCTCGAGGCGATCGGTCCGGGAGTGAGCTATGTGGGCGAGGGCGAGCTCGCGCGCATCGTCAAGATCTGCCACAACGTGTTCCTTGGGGTGGTGACGCAATCGCTGTCGGAGATCACCGTGCTCGCGCAAAAAGCCGGCGTGCCGCGCCACGCCTTTCTCGATTTCATCAACAAGAGCGTGATGGGCTCGCTCTTCACCCGCTACAAGACGCCGGCTTTCGTCAATCTCGATTTCAAGGTCACGTTCACGCCTTATCTCATGCGCAAGGACATGGACCTCGGGCTCGAGGCGGCACGGCGCTTCGAGGTGCCGATGCCCGTCGCCTCGATCACCCGCGATCTCATCCAGGCGCAGATGGGCAATGGCCTGACCGAGGAGGACTTCTCGACCCTGCTCGTGCAGCAGGCGAGGGCTTCCGGCGTCGAGCTCAAGCCCGAGAAGGTCGCCGTGGGTGACGGCTTGTCCTGAGCATGACCGATCAGCTGCGAAAAAGCGCGCTGGATTACCACCGCTTCCCGCAGCCGGGAAAGCTCTCGATCGCGCCGACCAAGGCGCTCACGAGCCAGCACGACCTTGCGCTCGCCTATTCCCCGGGAGTCGCCTACGCGTGCGCTGCGATCGCCGAGGACCCCCTTGAGGCGGCGCACCTGACTTCGCGCTCGAACCTGGTGGCCGTTGTGACGAACGGCTCGGCGGTGCTCGGGCTGGGGAACATCGGTCCGCTGGCGGGCAAGCCGGTCATGGAAGGCAAGGCGTGCCTGTTCAAGCGCTTCGCCGGCATCGATGTCTTCGACATCGAAGTGAGCGAGCACGATCCCGAGCGGCTTGCGGACATCGTCGCGGCGCTCGAGCCCACATTCGGGGGCATCAATCTGGAAGACATCAAGGCTCCCGAGTGCTTCACGGTGGAGCGCCGGCTGCGCGAGAAAGTCAAGATCCCGGTGTTCCACGACGACCAGCATGGCACCGCCATCATCGCCGGCGCGGCCATCTTGAATGCGCTCAGCATCGTGGGCAAGGACATCGCCGCGGCGAAGCTCGCGGTCTCCGGCGCGGGCGCCGCCGCGATCGCGTGCCTGGATCTGCTGGTCGAGCTCGGGATCCAGAAGGACAACATCCACGTTTGCGACAGCCGCGGCGTGATCTATTTCGGGCGCGATTCCAGCACGGAGCCGAATAAAGCGCGCTACGCGCGCGACACTCGCGCGCGCACCCTCGCCGACGCGGTCGCCGGCGCCGACCTCTTTCTCGGCGTGTCCGTCGGCGGCGTGCTCACCAAGGAGATGGTGCGGGCGATGGCCGACAGGCCCATCATCCTGGCGCTCGCCAACCCCGACCCGGAAATCCGGCCGGAGGACGCGAAAGCAGCCCGGCCGGACTGCATCGTCGCCACCGGGCGCTCGGACTATCCCAACCAGGTCAACAACGTGCTCTGCTTCCCGTTCGTGTTCCGCGGCGCGCTCGATGTCGGCGCGAGCGCGATCACCGAACCCATGAAGCTCGCGGCGCTCAAGGCCATCGCGGCGCTCGCGCGCGCGGAGCAGTCGGACATCGCGACCCGGGCCTACGGCGGCGAGCCGCAACGCTTCGGTCCGGATTACATCATTCCGCGCCCGTTCGACCCGCGGCTCATCCTTCGCGTCGCGCCGGCCGTCGCGCGCGCCGCAATGGACAGTGGAGTGGCGACGCGCCCGATCACGGACCTGGATGCGTACCAGCAGAGCCTCGCGCGGTTCGTCTTTCACTCGGGCGTGGTGATGCGGCCCGTGTTCGGCGCGGCGAGGCACCGGCCGGCACGCATTGCGTATGCCGAAGGCGAGGATGAGCGCGTTCTGCACGCGGCGCAGATCGCGATCGAGGAGCGCCTGGCGAAGCCGGTTTTGGTCGGACGCGACGCAGTGATCGAGGCGCGCATCAAGCATCTCGGGCTCGGGATCCGCGCCGGCAGCGATTTCGAGGTGGTGAGCCGGCCGGAGACGGATCCGCACGCCTCGCCAACGCGGGTCGGTGCTGCGCTTTTGGAGCGCGGCGAAGTCGACGCTCTGCTCTGTGGCACGGCTGGCGGCTATCGCGAGCACTTGGCGATCGTGGCGCAGCTCATCGGCCCGGAGCCGCAGGCGGCTCTGTTCGCTGCGATGAACATGCTGCTGCTGCCGAAGCACACGCTGTTCATCTGCGACACCTATGTCCACCACGACCCGAGCGCGGAGGAGATCGCGCGGATCGCCGTGCTCGCGGCGCAGAAGGTCCTTCGGTTCGGCATCCGGCCGAAAGCGGCGCTGCTCTCGCATTCCAATTCCGGCGACGATCCATCGGCATCCGCAGCGAAGATGGCGTGGGCATGCAAGCTGATCGAGCGGCTCGCGCCGGACCTTCAGGTTGCCGGCGAGATGCACGGCGACGCAGCGCTCGAAAGCGAAGCCAACCTGCTCGTCATGCCGAATCTGGATGCGGCGAGCATCGCATTCAACCTGTTGAAGATCACCGGCGGCGAAGGCGTTACGGTGGGTCCCATCCTGCTCGGCGCCTCGAAGCCGGCGCATATCCTCACCCCGACCGCGAGCGTACGGCGCATCGTCAACATGACCGCCTTCGCCAGCGTCGATGCCCAGCCATCCATGAGTAAAAAAAGGAGTTGAGATGACAACGAAGGTCGTGTCGCAGGAAAACCTGGATACGAGCAAGCCCATCGTGCGCAGGAAGTCCGTGTCGGCGCGCAACCAGGCGACGATGAAGTCGGTGATCGATTGCGGCGAGTTCGGCACGTTCGTGACCGATGAACCGGTGCCGCACGGCGGCACCGGTGAAGGGCCCTCGCCTCTGCAAGCGGTGGTGGGTGCGCTGTGCGGCTGCGAATCCGTGACCTTCAACCGCACCGCGCAGGAGCTCGGATTCCGCTACAGCGGCATCGAGTTCGAGGCGATGTTCACGATCGACATCCGCGGCCGGATGGGCGACCAGAGCGTGCGCCCTCATTTCCAGTCGGTCCGCGTTCAGGCGAGCGTCGACACCGAGGAGTCCGAGCAGCGCCTGGCCCAGGTCGTCGAAGAGACCGAGCGCCGCTGCCCGGTGTTCAATCTGCTGCAGGACGCCAAGGTCAACGTCGAGATGCTGTGGGTAAGGCGTGCCCGCCAATGAGCGCCAAACAGCCCATCGGCTTCGTGGATCTCGCGAAGATCACCGACCCCGCGATGCTGGCCGAATTCGAGCGCGCGGCGCGCGAAGGTGCACCGCGCCCCGAGAGCCACGCCATTCGCGCGCGCGTCCCGGCGGTGTTCTGGGCGTTCGCCAACGCCTGGCAGGACACGTTCGTCAACGGCGTGTGCGATCACAACATCAAGGAGCTGTGCCGGCTCTACGTCTCGCAATCGGTCGATTGCCACTACTGCGGCAACCAGCGCTCCGAGAAGGCATTGAGCGCCGGAATGGTCGAAGACGACGTGCGCGACCTGCTCAACTTCGAAAGATCGGCGCGCTTCGACGAGCGGCAGAAAGCGGCGCTCGCGCTGGCCGAGGCGATCACCTGGGGGCTCGACGCGGACGAAGCGTTCTGGGAGAGGCTCCATCGCCACTACTCGGACCCCGAGCTGGTGGAGCTGGGCTTCTTTATCGGTCTCACCATGGGACAGCAGCGCTTCAACCGTCTGCTCAAGCTCGAGCACCAGCAGATTCTCGGCGGCACGATTGGCGGCCTGGCGCCATCGCCCAAGGCCGGTGCCAGCAGAAATTAAGGAGGCCGAACGTGGAGAACCGCAGGTTCCTAGTCGCGATATTCGCAACTCTAGCGCTGGGTGCGTTGGCCCCCGTATCCGCTCAGGCTCAGCCGTATCCCAGCAAGGTGGTCAGGATCGTGGTGCCGTTTTCCCCGGGCAGCGCCACCGACATTCTGGCGCGCATGGTCGGGGAGAAGCTCAACGCACAATGGGGTCAGCCGTTCATCGTCGAAAATCGTCCGGGGGCCGGCGGGACGATCGGCACGGGCTTGGCGGCCAAGTCGAAACCCGACGGCTACACGCTCGTCGTGGTATCGGCGGGTCACGTCGTAAACCCTGCCATTTATGACAACCTTCCTTACGACACCTTGCGGGACTTCGCCGGCATCATTCCGCTCGCAAGCCTGCCCAGCGTACTGACCGTGCCGCGGAGCCTGGGGGTCAAGTCGGTGCAGGAGCTGGTGGCGCTCGCCAAAGCGAAGCCCGGACAGCTCAACTACGCATCCGGAGGCGTGGGCAGCGCTTCGCACGTCAATGCGGAGAAGTTTCGCACCGCGACCGGCATCGACGCCGTGCACGTTCCGCTGAAGGGCGCTCCCGAAATGATGACCGAGATGCTGGGCGGCCGGCTGCAGTTCGGATTCCTGCCGTTGATCGCCGCAACCCCTATGCTCAAGGACGGCAAGCTGCTGGCGCTCGCGGTGAGCGGCGGCAAGCGCGCCCCGGGGTTTCCGGACGTTCCTACGATCGGCGAAGCGGGCGTGCCGGGAGCGGAGTTCAACTTCTGGATCGGCATGCTCGCGCCGGCCAAGACCCCGCGCGACATTGTCACCAGGCTGAACGTGGAAATCGCGAAGATCGTCCAGCTTGCGGAGATCGCGGCCCGTTTCGCGAGCCTCGGTGCGGAGCCCTTCGTGCTTAGCCCTGAGGTATTCGACGCCTTCATCAAAGAGGAATTCGCCACGCTCGGCCCGATCATGAAAGCGGCAGGCGCCAAGGCCAAATAGCGAGGAGCAGAGCCATGGATAAGGTGTTTCAGAGGTTGGGTAGCGTCCTGGTCGCGATCGCGGCCGTCCTGCTGGTGGAAACCCGCCCGGGCTTCGCACAAGCGCCCGGCGCGCCGCAGTTCGACATGACCAAGATCTCCGACCAGGTCTACAGCTTCCGCTTCTTCATCCACCGCAACATGGTCGTGGTCACGAGCGACGGCGTGGTCGTGACCGATCCGATCAGCCCGGTGGCGGCGCAGCACATGATGGGCGAGATCCGCAAGATCACCGACCAGCCGGTGAAGCTCGTGATCTACAGCCACAACCACTGGGATCACATCGCCGGCGCCCGGATCTTCAAGGACCAGGGGGCAAAGATCATCCAGCACGAGCTTGCGGCGAAGCACACCCGACCCCACCCCGCGGTCGTGCCCGCCGACGAGACCTTCTCGGGCGACAAGCACGTCGTGACGCTGGGCGACCAGGCCATCGAGCTGGTCTATCCGGGGCCGAGCCACGGCTCGGGCCTAGTCGTCATGCGGCTTCCCAAGGAGCGCATCCTTCACACGATCGACGTGGTGACGCCCGGTCGCGTGGCGTTCCGCACGATGCCGGATTTCTCCCCGCAGGACTGGATCGCCGCGCTGAGAAGGATCGAGCAGCTCGATTTCGACCGGGTCGTTCCCGGGCACGGCCCGG
>Ga0187892_10010425_pt1 | contig 11787 bp, 11 predicted proteins | sample MA1701073metaG_FD_139345 | JGI IMG/M metagenome (GOLD analysis project Ga0187892, IMG submission 139345) | Bio-ooze microbial communities from a basaltic lava cave in the Kipuka Kanohina Cave System on the Island of Hawaii, USA - MA170107-3 metaG ... | reverse complement strand
TGGCCGACACGCACAGCCGCAGGTCGCCCCGGCGGACGTAGAGCTGCACGCTCTCGCCGGTCACGTCCCGCAACCGCTCCAGGGCGGGACGGGCCACGGCCGGGAGGGACAGGGCGGCCAGGCGGGCGCCCAGGCGGAACCGTCCCTCGCCGTCGCGGTCGACGAACCCGTGGACTTCCAGGGCGGTGGCCAGGCGGTGGGTCGTGGCCCGGGACAGGCCGGTGGCCTCGGTGAGGGCGGCCAGGGGCAGCGGCCCCCCCTCCAGGGCGTCGAGCACGGAAACCGCCTTGTCGAGCACGCCCACACCGCTTACACTTCTCATATGGCAAGACTAGCGTCTCAACATATGAGATTCAAGACGTTGAGCGGCAAGGTGTGGGAACGGCACGCGGTGCATGCCGGCGAGGGCGAGCCCGACCTGCTCTACATCGACCTGCACCTGATCCACGAGGTCACGTCGCCCCAAGCCTTCGACGGCCTGCGCCTGGCCGGCCGGCCCGTGCGGCGTCCCGACCTGACGCTGGCGACCATGGACCACAACGTGCCCACCGTGGGCCTCGACCTGCCCATCGCCGATCCCATCTCGGCCCGCCAGATCGAGGTCCTCCGGCACAACTGCGAGGAGTTCGGGATCCGCCTCTACCCCATGGGCCACGGCCGCCAGGGCATCGTCCACGTGATCGGGCCCGATCTCGGGCTCACCCAGCCGGGGATGACGATCGTGTGCGGCGACAGCCACACGTCAACCCACGGGGCCTTCGGGGCGCTCGCCTTCGGCATCGGCACCAGCGAGGTCGAGCACGTGCTGGCCACCCAGACCCTCCCCCAGCGCCGGCCCGGCACCATGGCGGTCACCGTCGACGGCGACCTGCCCGCAGGGGTGACGGCCAAGGACGTGATCCTGGCCATCATCGGCCGCATCGGCACGGGGGGCGGGGTGGGCCACATCCTCGAGTACCGGGGCTCCACGATCCGCGGCCTGTCCATGGAAGGCCGCATGACGGTCTGCAACATGTCGATCGAGGCCGGGGCCAGGGCGGGGATGATCGCCCCCGACGACACCACGTTCGCCTATCTGGAGGGCAGGCCGCATGCCCCGACCGGGGCGGCGTGGGAGCGGGCCCTCGACGACTGGCGCTCCCTCGCCACCGATCCCGAGGCCACGTTCGACCGGGAGGTCACCATCGACGCCACCACGTTGTCACCCCACGTGTCGTGGGGGACCAACCCCTCCCAGGTCGTGCCCATCGACGGCGCCGTTCCCGACCCCGACGCTATGGCCGAGCCGGCCGCCGCCGAGGCCGCCCGCCGGGCCCTCACCTACATGGGCCTGCGGGCGGGCACGCCCGTGCGTGACATCGCCGTCGACACCGTCTTCATCGGCTCCTGCACCAACTCCCGCATCGAGGACCTGCGGGCGGCGGCCGGCATCGTGGCGGGACGGCGGGTCCGTGCCGGCCTCCGGGCCATGGTGGTGCCCGGTTCGATGCTGGTGAAGGCGTCGGCCGAGGCCGAGGGGCTCGACCGGGTGTTCACCGACGCCGGGTTCGAGTGGCGGGCGGCGGGGTGCTCGATGTGCCTGGGCATGAACCCCGACAAGCTGTCGCCCACCGAGCGGTGCGCCTCGACCTCCAACCGCAACTTCGAGGGCCGCCAGGGACGGGGCGGCCGCACCCACCTGGTTTCGCCCGCGGTGGCCGCCGCCACCGCCCTGGCCGGCCACTTCGCCACCCCGGAGGACGTGTAGATGGAAGCGCTGCGCACGGTCACCGGACGGGCCGCCCCCCTGGCCCGATCCGACGTCGACACCGACCAGATCATCCCCAGCGAGTGGCTGAAGCGGGTGGAGCGGACCGGCTTCGGCCGAGGACTGTTCTCCGAGTGGCGGTCCGACCCGGCCTTCGTGCTCAACCAACCCCAGTACGAGGGGGCGACGATCCTGGTCACCGGTCCCAACTTCGGCACAGGCTCGTCGCGGGAGCACGCCGTCTGGGCGTTGATGGACTACGGGTTCCGGGCCGTGGTCTCCCCCCGCTTCGCCGACATCTTCCGCACCAACTGCACCAAGGCCGGCCTGCTCCCGGTGCAGGTCGACGACGAGGTGGGGCGGGCCCTGCTGGCGGCGGTCGAGGCGGTCCCCGGCCTCGAGCTCACCATCGACGTCGAGAGCCGGACGGTCTCGGCCCCCGGAGCCGGGATCGACGCCGCCTTCCCCCTCGACGACCACACCCGCACCCGGTTCCTGGAGGGGCTGGACGACATCGCCCTCACCCTCCGCCACGACCACGCCGTGACCGCCTTCGAGGCGACCCGCCCCGACTGGATGCCGGTCACCGCCTAGGCCCGGGGGCGGGGGCTCCGGCGGCGACCTGCTACCGCTCCGTTGACCGGTAGCGAGCCGGTCTGGCGCGGCCCGAGGTCACGGCGGGAGGGTGATCGTGTCCTGGCGGCGCAGGCGCCCCGCCCGCCCCGACGGCTTTCATCGTGACCTCGACATCGTCGTCGGAAAGGACATCGTCGGAAAGGACATCGTCGTCGGAAAGCAGCTCGCCATCGCGCAGCGATCGGCGCAGCCGCCTCCCGATAAGCGTGTCGAGTCGTGTCGGCGGTAGTCCCCCACCCGGCTTCTTGGCCGTCAGATCGGCGGCGGACAGGACATGTCCGGCGACGAGGGGCCCGGCTGCCACCAGAGAACGGCCGAACAGCGCCCGCATGGGGGCAAGATCTGCCGCCACTGCGTCCTTGTCGACGGGGGAATCGAGGGCGGCCTCCAGGTAGCGCACGCCGGAGACGAGCAGGCGGAGGTCCTCGGTCGTCACCGAGGCGGCCACATCCGGCCCGAACATCTCGCGGCTGAGGGTCACGTGGACTTCCAGCACCCGTGCGCCCAGGGTTGCCGCCGCCAGCCCCGGAAAAATCGTCCCGGAGTGGTCCGACAGGCCTGCCGCGCACTCGTAGCGCTGCCGAATCTCATCGAGGACGTTGAGCCCGAGCCGCTCGGGCGTGGAGGGATAGGCCGAAGTGCACTGGAGAACGGCCAGCGGGCCGGCTCCGTCGTCGCGCAGCCGCTCGACGGCGCCGTCGAGCTCCGCCCAACTGCTCATCCCGCTGGACAACAGCACGGGCCAGCCGGTGCGGGCCATGGCCGCGAGGAGTTGCGGATTGGACACCTCACCAGAGGCCACCTTCCAGGCCCCTACGCCCACCCGGCGAAGCAGATCCACCGCCTCGAGCGAGAACGGCGAGCTCAGGAACTCGAGTTGGCGCTCCTCGGCGTGGCGCCGCAGCCCCTCCCACGCGTCGGGGGTGAACTCCATGCGCTGCCAGTACTGGTACCGGGTGTCGTCCTCGTAGCTGAACCGCACGCGCCATGGCTCGTCGGTTCGGCTCTCGGCTGCCGCAATGTGGGTCTGGAACTTCACCGCGTCGGCCCCAGCCGCGGCGATGGCGTCGATGAAGGCATGAGCGGTGCCGAGGCTTCCGTCGTGGGCCTGGCCGACCTCGCCGACGATCATGACCCGGTCGTCCCAGTCGAGCACCCCGACAGCGTATTGTCCCCCCTGGTGCCAGCGCCGATCAGGCCGACCGCCGAGGAGGCCCGGAGGGAGCGCATAGCCGGCCTGGCCTACGACTACGCGGCCCAGCCCAAGCAGAGCTGGCGTGAGTGCAACCTGTGTGGGGATGCCGGACGCCCCGTCGAGGTGGCCCGGCGTGACCGATACGGGTATCCGGCAAGGCTGGTGGTGTGCCAACGCTGCGGGCTTGGCTATCTCTCCCCGCGCATGGGCGCAGCCGCCTACACCCAGTTCTATTCTGGCGTCTACCGTCCGCTGGTGTCCGCCTACCACGGTCGACGCATCGACGCCGAGACGGTGCAGGCCGAGCAGCGCCAGTATGCGTCCGGCCTGGCCGCCTTCATCGCGCCCCACCTTGCCTGCCGACCGCGGAGCATCCTCGATGTGGGCGGCTCCACCGGCGCCGTCGCCGGTGTGCTGTCTGACCGCTTCAATGCTCGCCCGACGATCCTGGACCCTTCCCCTGCTGAGCTCGCCGTGGCCCAGGCGGCCGGCATGGAGACAGTGCCGGGGTTCGCGGAGAGCTTCGATCCGGGCGCGCGGCGCTGGGACCTGGTGCTGCTGTGCCAGACCATCGATCACCTGCTCGACGTCGCGGCCACGCTCGCGGCGATGCGGCGGCTGACGAGCCCGGCCGGTCGGGCCTTTGTCGACGTCCTGGACGCCAGCCTGGTCCTGCAGCGGACGGGAAGCATCGAGGCTACCGCCAAGATCGATCACCCCTACTACCTGACTGGTCCGACGGCGGCTGCGTTCTTTGCTGTCGCCGGCTTCACCATCGTCGCTCAGCGGCTCTCCGACGACGGGCATCGAGGCTTCCTGCTCTCCCCCGGGCCTTGCAGCGACCCCGATTGGGCGTCGCTCGAGGCGGCGGCGGGAAGGTTCGTCGCCGACGTGAGGGCCAACTGCGCCCAAGACGCTGGGGGGAGGCCTTGAACCGGCGGTGAGCACGAACGACCCGGCCCAGAAGAGGTACCCGCCAGCGCTGCGTGGGCGATCACCACCGAGGCGGCGGAATGCCCATCAGGTCAGGCCCTCGCCCAGCACCGGCGCGCCCGTTCACAGGAACTCGACGTTGGCTGCTGGGCTCAAGCGGTGCCGGGTGTCGAGCACGTGGCTGGCGCAGGCTCCGACGAGGTCGTAGTCGAAGTCGTCGTGATCGGTGAGAAGCACAACCAGGTCTGCCGCGGTCAGCTCGTCAGCGCTACACGGCACATCGAGCACCCGCGGGTCGGTGCGGCTGTTGCGGACGTGAGGATCCGCGGCCCGGACATCAGCGCCCAAGGCCGCCAGGCGTACCGCCACTGCCACCGCCGGCGACTCCCGGGCGTCGCTGGTGTTGGGCTTGTAGGCCAGGCCGAGCAACAGAAGCCGAGACCCGTGCACAGCCAGACGCCGACGGTTGAGCGCGAGTACGACCCGCTCCGCCACGTAGTCGGGCATGTGGTCGTTGATGTCCTTGGCCAGCGCGACGAACCGGAACGGTCGGCCCAGGACGCGCTCGACCCGCCAGGAGAGGTAGCTCGGATCGATGGGCAGGCAATGGCCCCCCACCCCGGGACCAGGTGTGAAGGCCATGAACCCGAACGGCTTCGTCGACGCCGCCTTGATGGCCTCCCATACGTCGATGCCGAGGTCGGCGGCGAAGATCGTCAGCTCGTTCACCAGCGCCACATTTACGTGGCGGAAGGTATTCTCGATCAGCTTGGCCAACTCGGCCTCCATGCAGCCGACGACCGGGAACGTCTTGTCGACGAGGGTGTCATAGAAGGACTGCACGGCCACGAGGGAAGGCCCATCGATACCCGACACCAACTTGGGCGTGTTGACCAGGTCCCACACGGGGTTGCCGGGATCGATGCGCTCCGGGCTGTAGCCGAGGTGGAAGTCGGGGCCGGCCCGCAGGCCGGACTTCCCCTCGAGGATCGGCGCCACCACCTCCTGGGTGGTACCCGGATAACTCGTCGACTCCAGCACCACCGTGGTCCCAACCCGCAGGTGCTGGCCGACGGCGGCGGCGGCCTGCTCGATGAAGGAGAGGTCGGGCATCCCATAGCGCAGCGGCGTCGGCACGGCGATGACGGCGACATCGAAACCGTCGCAGCACCCCGGATCAGACGTGACCCGATAGCGCCCGCTGTCGACGGCGCTCGCCAGCGCGGCGGCGCTGACATCCTCCACGTAGGAAGTGCCGGCAACCAGTTGGGCGACGCGGGACGCGTCGGCCTCGAGGCCGGTCACGGAATGACCCATCTCGACGGCACGCATGGCCAAAGGCAGGCCGACATAGCCCTGGCCGACGACTACCACCTTCACACTTCCGGGCCCCCTATCCCGTCGTTCCCGCGCTCGCAGGTCAGCGGATCGCCACGTGCTGAGAGTCGTCGATGGTGCAACGAAGCCACCCTCGCCGAGGTCGATCCTCGGCGTCGGAGCTCGTTCGCCGTCAATGCCGTCGCGTATCCCACGCCTGTGGGTTGAGAAGCTGCTCGACCTTGTCGCCGCGGAGGACCGCGAGCACGATGTCGACTGCCATGGCCCCGCTGGCTACCCAGACCCCGTGGGTGCTGGGCCCACTGTGAGGGGTGAGCACGACGTTCTCGAGCTCGGCCCAGCGCCGATCGACCATGGGCTCGTTCGTCCAGGCATCGATTCCGGCCCCGGCGATCTGCCCGGCCTTGATGGCCTCGTAGAGGGCGTCCTCGTCGACGAGGTTGCCCCGGGCGGTGTTGATCAAGAAGGCGGTCGGCTTCATCATCGCCAACATGGCCGCGTCGACCACCTTCTCCGTCTCGGGCATCGACGGGAGGTGCAGCGTGATGAAGTCGCTCTCGGTGAATACGGCGTCCATCGACGTGAGCTCGATGCCGTGCTCCTCCACGAACTCCATCACCGGGTACGGCTCGTAGGAGATCACCCGCATCTTGAAGCCCAGCGCCCGCAGGGCGATGTCGCGGCCGATACGCCCGAGCCCCACGATGCCCAGCGTCGCCCCCCACACGTCCACGCCCCGCCGTACCTTCCATTCCCCCCGGCGCATGGCCCGGTCGTGGCTGGAGATGCGATGGGCCAGGTCGAGCATGAGCCCGAAGGCGTGGTCGGCCACCCCCCAGTGGTTGGTGCCCGGGATGGTGGCGACGAGTATGCCCCGTTCGGTGGCGGCGTCGACGTCGACGGCGTCGAAGCCCACCCCGTAGCGCACGACGACCTTCAGTTCGGGGCAGGCATCGAACACCTCCGCGGTGTAGGGCTCCTGGCCGGCTATGACCGCGGAGCAGCCCTTCAGGCTGGCGATCACCTCGCCGGGAGGCGTGGAGCGCCTCCCGGATCCGAAGCGCAGGTCCATGCCTGCGGCCCGGAGGCGCACCGGGATCTGACCCAGCTCTTCTTCGGGCTGGGTCAGGTTGAGCGCTACCATCATCATCGTCTCCCTCGTCAGGTCATCGACGCGGCCGGGAGCCCGGCCGGGTCGTAGTGCAGCCGCTTCTGCACGGGCGGATTCACCACGGCCAGGACAGTGGCCATCTGCATGCCTGCGGTGCCGTCGCCGAACAGGAGGTTGCGCTCATAGGGACCGTGGAGCACCTGGACCCGGGCGGCTTCGGCGATCTCGAGCGGGTCGTGGGATGCGAACACCACATTGGACCCACACTCGCGGAGGCGCTGGCGGGTGCCGACGCTGACTGCGGGCGTACCCAGGTAGGTGCCCTCGCGAAGGGCGGCCGAGGAGTTGCCGATCATGCAGGCGCAGTGCGCCATCAGCCGGACGAAGTCCTCGGAGGCGACGTTGCGGACGAAGTGGCATTGCTCGGCCAGGCCCTGCTCGCGGAAGCGGAGGATGCCCTGGGCCATCTCGGCGCCGCCGGCGTCGACGTTGGGCCAAAAGACGAGCGCCTGCATCCCGAGGGCCGAGACGGCATGCAGCGTGGCGGACATCTGGTCGAGCCCGGCCCCGTATTCGGTGGTGACCGGGTGCTGCAGCACCAGCAGATAGGGCGCGTCGGGGTCGATCTCGGCCCCAACGCCCCCGAGCCCGGTCAGGGCGTCACGATGCGTGCCGAGGGGGGTGCGGGCGGCGAGGTCCATAGCCGGGCAGCCGACGTTGAACACGTACTGGGGATCCTCCCCCATGGCGACGATCCGCCGGGCGCTGAGCTCGGTGGCCGGGAAATGGACGTGGGACAGCTTGGTCACCGCGTGGCGCACACTCTCGTCGATCGAACCGGACACGTCACCCCCCTGGGTGTGGGCCACGGGAATGTTCATGTAGGCCGCGGCGATGGCGGTGGCGATGGTCTCGAAGCGGTCGGCGACGGTCACCACGATGTCGGGTTCCAGCATCTCGAACGCCGTTGGCAACTCCAGCAGGCCCAATCCGGTCGACTTCGCCATCGTCGCCGGCGTCTGGCCCTCGATGACCAGGCGAATCTTGGCGTCCGGTGAGAACCCGGCCTCATCGAGGACATCGACCGCCCCGCCGAAGCGCTCCAACAGGGCCGAGGCGGTGGCCACAACCTGCAGCTCCAGATCAGGATGGTCGCGCACAGCCTCCAGCAGGGTCAGGATCCGAGCAAGGTTCGCTCGGCTGGCGACGACCACGCAGATCTTCCGGCGCTCCCCGCTGATGGCACCTGAGAACGCGTGCGTAGGCGAGATCATCGGGACGGATGGATGGACGGGCTGGCCACCCGACTCCGGCGGCCCGTCTGTCGGAGGGCGACACGCCGCCATGAGGTGCTTCCGGCGATGTGGATGCGATCACAGTGCGCGGGCGTCGAGGCACCATCAGCGCGGGACCGGCAATGAACGTGAAGCCCGACGGACATATACGCGTCTACATCAACGTCGAATGTTGTTCACATCGAGCCGTCCCGGAGCCAAGGTTCTGGAGTCCGATCCCCACGCCGACAAGCAGGCGCATCAGGATTAGCCCCCTACCAGGTGGCACTGAATACCTGCCGTCATGAAGCCCACGGCCGCTCCACGCTCCTATAGAGATATCGACCGGCACTGTACCCGAGGAGGTCTGGGTGAAGTCCAGTCGGGCAGAGCATGGCCCGGCCGCCCCGGATGTCGATGAGCCAGCTCCGGTGCCACGAGGCGGCTACCGTAGTGGTATACCCCCTGACCTGCGGGAACCGGTGGGCATCCGTCCCATCCCGGCGGCCGACACGGCGACCCTGCGGGGTGAGGTGCTTCGGCCCGGGCAGCCGCCCGACAGGCGGGTCTACGCCGGGGACGACGATCCCAGGACGCTCCACCTGGGCGCGTTCGACGCCGGCGAGGTGGTGGGCATCGCCTCCCTCTACCGGGAGGACAGGGCAGACGGTCCCGCAGGGGGCTGGCGGCTGCGAGGCATGGCCACCTCGCCAGCCCACCGCGGGCGGGGGGCGGGCCGGGCCCTGCTCGACGCGTGCGTGGACCACGCCGCCGCTCAGGAGGGTTCGGAGCTGTGGTGCAACGCCCGGATGGTGGCGGTCGAGTTCTACCGGCGGGCGGGGTTCGCGGCGGTGGGCGAGCAATTCGACATCCCCGGGATCGGCGGCCACGTAGTCATGAGGCGAACCCTTCAGAGATAAGTTGAGGACAATGCTCGACACCGAGTTGATCGACGCCTTTCTCCGGGGGGAGTCGGCCCACGGGTTCGGCGAGACGCTGCACGTGGAGCCCGAGGTGCTGATCCTCGACGGGTACTGGCACGCGTGCCTGCGGGTGACCGGCGACTGCTTCATCCTCCGCAACGAGGAGCCCCCGGGCGACACCGCCGTCCTCGACCAGATCGCGGCAGCGCTGCGGGCAAGGGGCCTGGAGCGGGTGGCCGACGACCTGCCCGGCATCACCGTCCTCACCATGGAGAAGGCCAGCCTGGGCTACGTGTCGTGGCAGGTGTGGGCGCCCGACCGTCCGGCCGCCGAGGCGGCCGTGGCCAAGGTCGTCGGCGAGCACAGCTTCCTCGTGCAAGGCGAGTACTACCCCGACCCCGAAGCCGACGCCGACTACGAGTCCGAGTACCACGGGGCCCGCCGCCTGGCCGGCCTGCCCACGTCGCTGGTCTTGAGCGTGGGCGTGCCACCCGACCGGCTTTCGACCCTCGGCACCGCCCTCGAGGACTGCCACTTCATCGAGAAGAAGCTGGGCGAGATCGAGGCCGACGCCTGCTGCTCGCTCATCCCGACCCTCATCCTGGTCGACGCCACCAGCCAGCAGGGCCAGGAGTTCGTCATGCAGATCCGCACCGCCGCCTGCGGTCGAGTCCTGCCGCTGGTGGCCGTCACCCCCGACGGCTCTGCGCCCCTCGGGGCTGACGCCGGCCTGGTGGCCGACGCCGACCCCACTACCTGGGCCCCGCCCATACGTAACCTCCTGCCATAGCGCCGGGACCGCGATGGGGGCAGAATGGGCCCGTGCGGATCGGCATCTCGGGCAAGGGCGGCGTAGGAAAGACGACGATCTCGGCGGTGCTTTCCCGCACCCTGGGGCGGCGGGGGCGGCGGGTCATCGCCATCGACTGCGACTCTGACCCCAACCTGGCCGCCAACGTCGGGCTGGGCGAGGAGATGGCAGGCATGCTGCGACCGTTCCTCGACCAGTCGGGCGAGGTCCGATTCGTGCCCCGCGACCTGTCACCCACCACGCTGCTGTCGCAGTACGGCTACCACGGGCCCGACAACGTCACCCTCATGCTGGCAGCCCGGGCCGAGAAGGCGGGCTCGGGCTGAACGTGGAGCTCCCATGTCACCGTGCGTGACTTCATCGACCAGGTCGAAACCGAGCTGCCCGGCACCGCCGTGATCTGCGACATGGAGGCGGGCCTCGAGCACCTCTCCATCGGCAGTCTCCGCTACATCGACCTGCTCCTCGTGGTGGTGCAGCCCACCTTCAAGACCATGATGACGGCTGACCGGGCCTACGGGCTGGCCCTGGAGCTGGGCATCCCCGAGGTCCAGTTCATCGCCAACCGCATCCGCCGGCCCAGCGACATCGACCAGCTGGAGGCGTTCGCCCGCGACCACGACAGCCGCATCATCGTCACCGTTCCCGAGGACGACATGGTCAAGGTGGCCGACGCCCGCAACCAGTGCCTGATCGACGTCGCCCCCGACTCGCTCACGGTCCAGGCCGTGGGCCGCCTGGCCGACCTGCTCGAGGACCGGTTCTTCCCGGCCACCGCCGGCGTCTGAGCCGGCCCGGCTAGGGCCCTACCTCGGCGTTGCGCACCTCGGCGCGGCTGCGGACCCGGACGACCTTGTTGACGGCGTTCAGGTAGGCGCGAGCCGAGGCCTCGACCACGTCGGTCGACACACCGCGTCCGGAGACCTTGACCCCGTCCGCCTCGACCTGGATGATCACGTCGCCCAGGGCGTCGACCCCGCCCGTGACCGACGACACGTTGAAGTCGAGGAGGCGGCCGTCAACGCCGGTGGCGGCCTTGATGGCCTGGCAGGCGGCGTCGATCATGCCGTCGCCCTCGGCGGTGGCCTCCTGCTTCTCGCCGTCGCGCAGCACGACGACCCGAGCCCGGGGCGTGCCCACGGTACCGCCGCTGACCTCCAGCTCCTCGAAGGAGAAGGCGTGCTCGATGCGGGTGCCCATCTCCTCGGCCACGATGGCCTCGAGGTCGGCGTCGGTGAGCTGGACCTTGCGGTCGGCCAGCTCCTTGAAGCGGGCGAAGGCGGCGTTGACCGTCTCGTCGGGGGCGTGGATGCCGAGCTTGTCGAGGGTGTCCTTGAAGGCATGGCGGCCGGAGTGCTTGCCCAGCACGATCTGGCTGCCCACCTGGCCGACAGCCGAGGCGTCGATGATCTCGTAGGTCGTGCGCTCGGCCAGCACGCCGTGCTGGTGGATGCCCGACTCGTGGGCGAAGGCGTTGCGCCCCACGACGGCCTTGTTGTACTGCACGGGGTAGCCGGTGAGGCGGCTGACGAGGCGGCTGGTGCGGGCCAGCTCCTCGGTGTTCACGCCGACCTGAATGCCGGGGAACTGGTCGGGACGGATCTTGATCGCCATCACGACCTCTTCCAGGGCGGCGTTGCCGGCCCGCTCGCCCAGGCCGTTCACGCACACCTCCACCTGCCGGGCCCCCGCCTGCACGCCGGCCAGGGAGTTGGCGGTGGCCAGCCCGAGGTCGTTGTGGCAGTGGGTGGACGTGATGTAGTCACCCGTCACCTGCCGGCGGATGTACTGGATCAGGGCGCCGAAGTCCCACGGGATG
>Ga0187892_10010424_pt1 | contig 11789 bp, 17 predicted proteins | sample MA1701073metaG_FD_139345 | JGI IMG/M metagenome (GOLD analysis project Ga0187892, IMG submission 139345) | Bio-ooze microbial communities from a basaltic lava cave in the Kipuka Kanohina Cave System on the Island of Hawaii, USA - MA170107-3 metaG ... | reverse complement strand
CGGTGGAATGAACGGCCGCCCGCAGATCGCAAGACCCAGGACCTGGCTGCTCCGAACCGGATGGCGCCGACACGGTCTCATCGATCTGGACGAAGCGTTAACCGAGCCTGCGTAGAAACGAAACCATTCCGTTCATGTCGCAGGGCCCGCCACGCCAACCGGATCCGGCCCGCCCCCACTGCCACGGCCCTCCTCTACCTCCAAAGCCGTACCCGCTTCCTCCCGTTCACCACGCGAGCGACGTGCGCCCCCGGATCAGCGGCAGGTCGAGGAAGCTTCGCACCCCGGGTGGTGCCGCGCAGAGCGGCGCGATCGCGTTCACGGCCTGGAGCGCGGTGGCCACGTCGGCGGCGTGAACGTGGTCGGCGATCGGCGTCTCCTTCGCCCGTGCGAAGCTCGCCGCGTTCGTGAAATGCGCGCGGAGCGACGGCGCGCCCTCGAGCGTCACGGTCCAGCCCTCGCGCGGCCGCGGCCACGCATCGGGGTAGCCCGGTCCGACGGTCCAGAGCGCCTCGATCTCGAGCGCCGGCCGGTTTGCAACGATCCCGCGCCAGCGGTAGCGCTGCCCCGAGACGGTGCCGACCTCGATGCGGCCGCCCGTGATCTCGCTCGCGGCGCTCGCGGCCACGAGCTCCTGCTCCACCTCCACGCGCTCGAGCTTCGCGCCGAGCCCGGCCGCCAGCAGATGGAGCTGCTCCTGGAAGATGCCGCTGTTGAAGCGCGCGAAAGCGTTCGCCTCGAGCGTCGCGTCCGCAGGCTTCGCGCCGAAACGCATGTTGTCGAAGGTGATGCGCGGGCTCGCGTAGAGGCTCCAGTTCGCACGCTCCTGCACGTGGAGATGGTCCACACGGCGGGTCATGCCGGAGAGCACGAGCGGGAGCACGCAGCCCACGAAGCCCGGGTGGATGCCCGTGCCGTGCACCGACGCCTTCCCCTTCGCGCAGGCGGCCTCGAGCTTTGCGAGGTCGGCGGGCGGTAGCGCGGGCGGGTAGAACAGGAACGGCGTCGCGACCACGTTCTTGCCCGACGCGAGGAGCGCGCACACCTCGTCGAGCGAGGCGTGCCGCGGCGCGTAGACCAGGCAGTCGGCGGCGAGCGCCGTGAGTGCCGCGCGGTCGCGCGTCGCGCGCACGCCGGTCGCAGGCATCCCGCAGAGCGAGCCGGCGTCGGCGCCGTCCTTCTCCGCGCTGTACACGAGCACGCCCGCGAGCTCGAGCTCCGGGCTCTCGAGGATGGCGCGAAGCGCCTCGTGGCCCACGTTGCCGGTGCCCCACTGGATCACGCGATACCGCCTGGACATGCGAGCCTCCAACCTATTTCGGGACGGCGAGGATGGCCCAGTCCGCGGCCGCGAGGCCGCTCGCTGTCCCGACGAGCAGCGTGCGTTCGCTCTCGGCCCCGAGCGCGGTGAAGCACGGCCCGCGCTCCGCCTTCCAGCGCGCCGCCTCGGGCAGGAGCACGTCGAGGCGCGCTCCGCTCGGTAGGCGGAGCGCGGCGCGCGCGCCCTCGAGCCGTGCGCTCACACCGGGCGCGAGCGGAAGCACGAGCCGCGCGCGCGCGGCCGGCAGGTCGAAGCGGTCCTCGATCCGCACGCCCTCGTCCTCGAGGCGGAGCATCCGCCGGTGCAGCACCTCGGGGGTCGCGAAGCCGGCGCAGACGCCTTCCACGCTCGCGCCCGGCTCCACGCGCACCAGGCCCACGTCGGGGCGGCCGCCCACGCGGTCGGCGCCCCAGAGCTCGGCCTGCTCAGCCTCGTCCACCTCCACCGTCGCGTGCGAGCGCGTAGCGCGCGCCGTGTCGCGGCGCGGGCCCTCGGCGAAGTCGGCGACGCCGGTGTCAGCCACCACGCGCTCGCCGAACGCGGAGAGCTCGAAGGAGAGCGCGTCGCAGTGGGCGTGCACGGGTGCCCACGGCGGAGCCGGCGGCGCCGCCGTGAAGATCACCACGAAGGGCCCGCGCTCGAGGCGCACCACGCCGGCGGCGTCGAGCACGCCGGGCCGCGCCGGCTTCCTCACCGCGACACCGAGCGCCGCGGCGTAGGCCGCGAGCGCGGCGAGCGGCGGCGCCGCGCCGAGCGCGGAGTCGCCGAGCAGCGCGATCTCGCCGTCGGGATGCGTCCAGACGGCGTGCGCGCCGAGCATCGCGCCGGCCTTCTCGGCGAGGAGCGCCTCGAGCTCGGCCGGAGCAAAGCCCGGCGCCGAGCGGAGGGTGTTCAGGAGGTCGAGCACGCCCTCGAGGAGCGCGGCGTGGAGGAGCGGGCTCCGCGCCTCGTGCGCGCCGTCGCGCCCGAGCTGACGCTCGAGCTCCGCCGCGAAGCCCGGCAGGTGGCGCCGCCAGCGCTCGGTCTCGCCGCCCTCGAGGAGCGTCCCCGCGCAGGCGAGCGCGAGGAGGTTTCCGAGCGAGAGCCGCTCGCGCCGGTCCGCCGCGAGGCGCGCATCGAGCGTCGCGAGCTGGTCCGCGAGCGCCGGCAGCACGCGCCCGTGGCTCGCGGTCGCGGGCGGGAGCGCGCCCGGCGTGGTGAGGCACTTGAGCCAGGCGAGGACGCGCCGGCTCGTGGGCCCCGGCTCCCAGCCCGGGCCCCGCGCGTTCGCGGCGATCCAGTCGAGCATGGCGAGCAGGCGCTCGTCCGGGCGGAGCGCGTCGGAGCGGAGCCAGACCGAGGCGTGGAGCTCATCCTGCGCGAGCCGGCCCGCGCCGGGGTCGTGCCAGGCGAAGCTGCGGCGCTCCGACGGGGAAGCGGGCGCGTGGCCCGGAACGCGCGCGGCGCGGCGCGGCGGCGGTAGCCACGGCACGGCGCTCTTCGAGGCGACGAGGTGCGGCGTACCCTCGGCGCGGCGCACACGCGGGCGCGGCGGCGCGACCTTGCTCCAGGCCGCGGCGAGCCACTCCTCGCGGCGCCAGTACCAGGCGGTCCGCGCCAGGGTCCGGAGCGGGGGCCGCGTCACCTCCCCTGCTCCTCGAGCGCGAGCGCGTAGAGCGCGCGGCGCGGCGTGCCCGTCTCGCGCGCGAGCCGCGCCGCGATGTCGCGCGCGCTCGCGCCGCCGGCGAGGAGGGCCCGCACGCGCTCGCGGACGGCGTCGGCGCCCGGCGCCGCCGCGGGCGGAGCGCCCTCCACCACGAGCGTGACCTCGCCGCGCGCGCCCGTCGCAAAGCGCTCGGCGAGCTCGGTGAGCGAGCCCCGCGCGCTCTCCTCGTGGAGCTTCGTCAGCTCGCGCGCCACGCACGCGCGGCGCGCGCCGAACGCCCGCGCGAGCTCGCGGAGCGTCGCGGCCACGCGGCGCGGCGATTCGAAGAAGACGAGGGTCTCCGCGTGGCCGGTGAGCGCGGCGAGGCGCGCCGCCCGCTCCCCGGCCTTGCGCGGCAGGAAGCCCACGAACGTGAAGGACTCGACAGACAGGCCCGACGCCACCAGCGCCGCCAGCACGGCGGAGGGCCCGGGCACGGGCACGACGTCGTGTCCGGCCGCGATCGCCTGCGCCACGAGGCGTCCGCCCGGGTCCGAGACGAGGGGCGTCCCCGCGTCGGAGACGAGCGCGACGCGGCGACCCGCCGCGAGCGCAGCGAGCGCCTCGGCGGCGCGCGCCGCCTCGTTGTGCGCGTGGAGCGAACGCGGGCGCGCGGCGACGCCGTGGCGTTCGAGCAGCACGCGCGTGTGCCGCGTGTCCTCGGCCAGGACCAGCTCCGCCTCGCCGAGCACGCGCAGCGCGCGGAGCGTCACGTCCTCCAGATTGCCGATCGGTGTGGCGACCACGTAGAGCGTGCCCACTAGACTGAGTCCGCCTCCGGTCCCACGAGGCGGCCATGCGCGACCGGCGCTCCCTCGGGCTCGCGGGCGAGCAGCTCGCGGTGGAGCATCTCGCGCGCGCAGGGTATCGCATCGTCGCGCGCAACGTGCGGGCCGACGGCGTGGAGATCGACGTGGTCGCGGAGCGCGGGCGCCTCGTCGTGTTCGTCGAGGTGAAGACGCGGCGCGGGCGCGGCTTCGGCGCGCCCGAAGAGGCGGTCGATGCCGCGAAGTGCGCGCGGCTCGTGCGGGGAGCCCAGGCCTGGCTCCGCGCCCACCGGCCGGCTTCTGCCCGCGCGCGCTTCGACGTGATCGCGGTCGAGCCCGACGCCGACGGGTGGCTCCGCGTGCGCCACCTGCCCGGCGCGTTCGACGCGGGCGATTGCTAGGGTCGGCCGTCATGGCGGAGAGCGGCGCAGCTCGGCGCGTGGAGAAGCCGTGGGGTCACGAACTGATCTGGGCCCACACCGAGCGCTACGTCGGCAAGGTGCTCGTGATCGAGCCCGGCAAACGCCTCTCGCTCCAGAAGCACTTGCGGAAGGACGAGTCGATCTACGTCGTCGCGGGCCGCCTCCGGCTCCACCTCGAGGACGACGCGGGCGTGGTGCGGACCCTGGACCTCGGTCCGGGCGAGCACCGGAGGATCGCGCCGGGCCGCATCCACCGCTTCGAGGCGACCGACCTCCGGGTCGAGCTGCTCGAGGTCTCGACGCCCGAGCTCGACGACGTGGTGCGCCTCGAGGACGACTTCGGCCGAAAGGGCACGAGCCAGGCCTAGAGCAGCGAGGGCCGGTCCGGGAGCTCGTTCCGGTCGCCGCCCTCGTGGGGAAAGTGCGCCGCGAGGAGGCGCCCCACGCCGCGCACGCCGGCGACGGCGCCCTCCGCGAAGCGCCCGCCGCGGAAGTGCGCCTCCATCTCGCGGGAGACCACCTCCCACTCGGCCGGGGAGACGCGCTCGGCCACGCCGCGGTCCGCGACGATCTCGACGTCGTGGTCGGCGAAGAGCACGTAGATCAGCACGCCGTTGTTGCGCGCGGTGTCCCACACGCGAAGCTGGGCGAAGGCGTCGAGCGCGCATTCGCGTGGCGCGGCGTCACGCCAGAGTCGCGCGAGGTCGAGCGCGGTCTCGATCGCGAAGCAGATCTCGCCCGCGTGCGCCCCCTCCAGCTCGGCGATCGCAGCCTCGATCTCGGCGAGGACCTGCGGCGTGAAGCGCCGGCGCGTGGCCCAGGCCGGCAGGAGGAGATGGCGCAGCGTGCGCCCGAGGCGCATCGCTACCAGCTCCCCGAGGCGCCGCCGCCCCCGAAGCTGCCGCCGCCGCCCGAGAAGCCGCCGCCGCCGCCACCGCCGCCCCCGAAGCCTCCCCCCCCGAAGCCGCCCGGTATCCAGCGGCCGTGGCCGCCGCGTCCGCGCCGGCTCGCCCAGTGCCGCCGTCGCGCGAGCAGGAGCCCGAACATCAGCGTGAAGAGGCCGAAGCCGAGGGCGAAGGCGAGCTGGCGGGTGGCGAACCAGCCGAGGCCGGCCGCGACCGCCGCCGCGACGAAGGCCCCGGGCGGGCCGAGGAGCGCGCGGAGCACCCCCGCGAGAACCGGGAGCGCCAGCAGCACGAGGGGCCCGAGGCTCTCGATCGGGAGCGCGTCCCGCTGCCAGCGCGGATCGGGCGGCGGCAGCGGCTCGCCCTCGACGACCGCGAGGATGCGGTCCAGGCCGGCCTCGATCCCGCCCGCGAAGTCCCCCCCGCGGAAGCGCGGCACGATCGTCTCGTCGATGATGCGCTTGCTCGCGAGGTCGGTGAGCGCGCCTTCGAGCCCGCGCCCCACCTCGATCCGGAGCCGGCGGTCGTCCTTTGCGACGAGGAGCAGCACGCCGTCGTCGCTCGCCTCGCGCCCGAGCCGCCACGCGTCGACGACCCGGATCGCGTAGGACTCGATCGCCTCGGGCTCGGTGGTCGGAACGATCAGCACCGCGACCTGCGCGCCCTTCGCTGCCTCGAAGCGCGCGAGCTTCGCCTCGAGCCCGTCGCGCTCGGCGGGCGTCAGCGTCCCGGTCTGGTCGGTGACGCGCGCCTCGAGCGCGGGAACCGGCTGGAGAGGCTGGGCCGAAGCGGCCCCGAGGAGGGCCAGCACGAGGGCGAGCGGGGCGCCGAAGCGCACCGCGAGCCGGGTCAACGCGGCTGGGCCTCGCCGGTGCCGAAGTCCACCGTCGGCGGTCGCGCGATCTCCGACTCGTTCTCGACCGTGAAGGTCGGGCGCACGCCATGTCCGAACAGCTTCGCGGTCAGGTTCGTCGGGAAGCGGCGCACCGTGCCGTTGTAGGCCTGCACGGCCTCGATGAAGCGGTTCCGCGCGACCGCGATGCGGTTCTCGGTGCCCTCGAGCTGCGCCTGGAGGTCGCGGAAGTTCTGGCTCGACTTGAGATCCGGGTAGCGCTCGCTCACCGCGATCAGGCTCTTGAGCGCGCCGGTGAGCTCACCCTGCGCGGCCTGGAACTTCCGGAGCGCCTCCGGGTCGTCCAGCATCTCGGGCGTGATCTGGATCGAGGTGGCGCGCGCGCGCGCCTCGGTCACGCCGACGAGCACCCGCTCCTCCTGCGCCGCGAAGCCCTTCACCGTGTTCACCAGGTTCGGGATCAGGTCGGCGCGGCGCTGGTACTGGTTCACGACCTCCGACCAGGCAGCCTTCACTGCCTCGTCCTGGCTCTGGAGCGTGTTGTATCCGCAGCCCGGGAGGCCGAGGCAGGCGAGCACGCCGACGGCGACGAGGTCGCGGCGCATGGCTACTCGTCGGCCGGCGGCGTGGCCTCGGGGGCCGGCTCTTGCGCGAGCGCCTCGGCGGCGGTGCCGGCGACACCCTCCTCGGGGATCAGGAGCGAGAGGTCGCGGATCTTCGAGCGCAGCCGCGCCTTCTTGCCCTTGAGGTCGCGCAGGTAGTAGAGGCGCGCGCGGCGCACGTGGCCGCGGCTCTTGATCTCGACCTTCTCGACGCTCGGCGAGTCGAGCGGGAAGATGCGCTCGACGCCCACGCCGTACGAGATCTTCCGCACGGTGAAGGAGCCCGACGCGCCGCCGCGCCGGCGGCGGATCACGACGCCCTCGAACACCTGCGTGCGCTCCTTGTCGCCCTCGCGGATCTTGACGTGCACGCGCACCGTGTCGCCGGAGCGGAAGGGAGGCAGGTCGCGGCGCGCGGCGCCGCGCTCGATCAGGTCCAGCGAGTTCATCGTTCCTCTCCTTCCGTCAGCAGGTCGGGCCGACGGCTTCGGGTTCTCTCCAGACCGCGCTCGCTGCGCCAGCGCGCGATGCGAGCGTGATCCCCGGAGCGCAGCACCTCGGGCACCGAGAGACCGCGGTACTCGACCGGGCGCGTGTAGTGCGGGCCTTCGAGCCGGTCGCTCTCGAAGGACTCGCGGAGGGTCGAGTCGGGGTTGCCGAGCACGCCGGGCACGAAGCGCGACACGGCCTCGACGACGGCCATGGCCGCCACCTCGCCACCCGACAGCACGTAGTCTCCGATCGAGATCTCTTCGTCCACCGCCAGCTCACTCACGCGCTGGTCCACGCCCTCGTAGCGCCCGCAGACCAACACCAGATGCTCTTCCCGGGCCAGCGCCCGCGCGCGCGCCCCGTCGAACGGCCTGCCCTGTGGCGTCATCAGCAGCACGCGCGCCCTCCGCCCCGGGCCCTTCGGCCCCGCCAGCGCCTCGATCGCCTCCACGAACGGCTCCGGCTTCATCACCATCCCAGGGCCGCCGCCGTACGGAATGTCGTCCACCGTGCGGTGCCGGTCCTTCGTGAAGCGCCGGAGATCGTGCGCGGTGAGCGAGAGGAGCCCCCGCTCGATCGCGCCCCCGAGCACGCCCGTCCTGCGGAACGCCTCGAACAGCTCCGGAAAGATCGTGATCACCTCGATCCGGAGCATCGGCCTTGGTTCTCCTCGTCAGGCGGGGTCGATGAGCCCGGGCAGGTCCTCGATCACGATGCGGCGCGCGGCGACGTCGAGCGTGCGCAAGAGCGCGGGAGCGAAGGGGATCAGGCGATCACGCCCATCGGCCCCCTCCACGACCAGGACGTCGTGGGCGGGAGCACCCCAGACCTCGCGCACGCGGCCGACGCGCCCGCCGCTCGCGAGCTCCACCTGGCAGCCCACGAGCTCGAACGCGTAGAGCTCGCCCTCCGGCGCCGGAGGCAATGCGCTCGCCTCGATCAGCACGAGGCGACCGCGCAGGGCCTCGGCGCTCTCGCGCCCCGCGACCCCACGCAACGAGAGCCGGACCTCCCCGGCTCGACCCCTTCCTCCTCCTTCGATCTCGCAGCCGAGAGGCGCGGGGTCATCGGCGCCCCGCCCGTCGGCCAGCTCCACTCGCTTCGCTCTCAGCAGGTTCTCGGGCCCATCCCCGAACCAGCGAACCCGGATCTCCCCGCGCAGGCCGTGCGCCCCGACCACGCGGCCGAGCACGATGCGCGTCAGTCGACGATGTCCAACCGCACGTCGCGGCCGTGGCGCGACGCCGCGAGCACGGCGCGCATGGCCTTCGCGACGCGGCCCTGCCTCCCGATCACGCGCCCGCGGTCCTCCTCCGAGGTCTCGAGCTCGAGCAGGCGCCCGCCCTCGAGCACGTTCACGCGCACGACCTCGGGCTGGCCGACCAGACCCTTCGCGAGGAACACGACCAGCTCGGCGCTCGGGTTCGACTCCGCCATGCCTAGGCTCCGGTCGCCGCGGCCGGCGCCAGCTTGCGCGCGCGCCGCACGAGCGAGCGCACCGCGCCCGAGAGCTTCGCGCCGTTCTTCTGCCACGCCTCGATGCGCTCGCTGCGAAGTGCGATCAGCGGCGGGGTCGGGAGCGGGTCGTAGGTGCCGAGCAGCTCGAGCGGCCGGCCGTCGCGCTTCGCACGATGGTCGACCGCGACGACCCGGTAGTAGGGACGGTTGCGCTTGCCAGCGCGCGCGAGCCGAATGATGACCACGAGAGCCTCCCCGCGTCGCCGGATTCCGTCGAGAAATCGCTGGACTAGGCCGCGGAAAACGGGCGTGCAGGGTACGTGAGCGCGCCGCGCGGGTCAACCCGCCGCCTACGGGCGGCGGAGCCCCCGGCGCTCCTGCTCCTTCTGCTCGGAGCAGGTCGGGCACGCGTAGCGCTCCTTGTGCGGGGTCTGGAGGCGCTCGTAGCCCTGGTCGATCGCCACCCGCCGGACGCTCGCGACCCGCTCGCCGCAGAAATCGCAGACGAGGCCCGGGGATCCGGGCGCGGGCGTCGGGTCGGAGCCGCGCTGCATGGCGCGGATCCTAACGAACGCGGAGGCGGATCTCCGTCGGCGCGTCCGCTCCGAGCGCGCTCGCGAGCTTCGCCAGCACCTCGGCGCGCCGGAGCGAGAGCTCCTGACTCCAGACGGGCGAGCGCGCGCGCACATCGAGGGTCGCGCCGCGCCGGTCCACCAGCTCGAAGTGCGGCGCGAGCTCGGGCCCGAGCGCCGCCTCGAAGGCGCGCGTCAGGCGCAGGCTCGCCTCGAGGTCGAGGCCGAGCTCGTCGAGCACGCGCGAGAGCGTCCCCCCGAGGCGCGCGGGGTCGCGCGCGCGGACCGGCGGACGCGAACGCGGCCTCATTCGGGCTCCAGTGTTCGGAACAGCAGGCCCGTCGGGAGCTTCGGATGGAAGAAGGTGGACTTCTGCGGGAGCGTCTCGCCTGCCTCCGTCACGCGGAACACGTCGTCGGGCCGGAGCGGGTTCAGGTAGAGCGCCAGCGCGCCGCGCCCGCTCCGCACGTCGCGCGCCGTCTGGAGCGCGGACTTCGGGAAGTCGACCGCGCCGTCGCGCACCGCGGCCTCGTCGAGGCCGAGGAGCCCCTCGAGCACCTCGCGGTGGAGGACGCGCACGGTCAGCTCGCCGTCGGCGGGGCGCGAGAAGATCCGGAGCCGCCCCGAGCCGTCGTCGGCCGCGAAGGCGTGGCGATCGGCGAGCTTCGCGAGGTGCTCCTCGAGCGCCGCGGGGAGCGCCTCGGCGGAGGCGAGCGGAACCTCGCGCTCCTCCCAGCGGAGGCGGCGCCACACCGCGTCTCCCGGCGCGGGCCCCTTCCGCACCAGGCGGTGGATCGGGAGGAGCAGGCTTCCCGGCGCGAAGGCGTTCGCGAAGTACGCGAGGATGCGCTCGTGCGGCGCCTCGGGATCGCGCTCCCCCGCCTTGCGCCGCTCGTCGCGGTACGCGAGCGCCGTCTCGTAGCGGTGGTGCCCGTCCGCGATCACGACCGGGCGCTCCGCGAGGAAGCGCTCCAGTGCGGCCACGCCGCCCGGCTCGCGGAGCAGCGCCAGCCGGTGCGCGATGCCTCCGTCGTCCGTCGCCTCGACCGCCGCGGGGCTCGCGAGCGCCGCCTCGAAGACCGGCTCGAGCGCGCCCGCGCGGTCGTCGTAGAGCAGGAACACGCTCGACAGGTTCGTGCGCGTCGCGCGCAGGATCTTGAGGCGGTCGGCCTTCGGGCCCGCGAGCGTCCGCTCATGCGGGCGCACGATGCGCTTCGCGTAGTCCTCGAGGCGGAGCGCCGCGAGGAAGCCGGTGCGCGCGAGCGCGCGGCCGTCGGGCGCCGTGAAGCGCTGGCGGAGCACGTAGCAGGCGGGCGCGGCGTCTGGCACCAGCACGCCGGCCGTGCGCCACGCGGCGAGCCGCGCCGCCGTCTCCGCGTAGTCGGTGCCGGCCTCCTCCTGGACGCTCTGCGTGAGCTCGAGCCGGAGCGCGTTGTGGGGGTCGCGGTCCCAGTAGAGCGGGCGGTCCTCGGGAGCGACCACGTCGTAGACGGGCGCGAGCACGCGCGAGAGGTCGATGTGGCTCGCGTAGCGGAGCGCCCGGAAGGGCTTCACGTCGGTCACGGGCCGGCCTCCGCTCCCCGGAGCGCCGCCGCGATCGCGGACTTCGAGACGGGGCCCTCGCGCAGTACGACGGGCTCGGCGCCGGTGGCGTCCACCACGCTGCTCGGCGGGAGACCGCCGGCGTCCTCGCCGGCGACACACGGGATCTCGGCGCCCACAGCGTGCACGGCCTCGGCGCGCGTGCGGCAGTCCGGCGCACCGGCGCGGTTCAGGCTCGTCGCGGTGAGCGGGCCGATCCCGCGCTCTGCGGCGAGCGCCGCGAGGGCGCTCGCGACGGGGTGCGGCGAGCAGCGGAGGCCGAGCGCGCCGCCGGGGCCGGCGACGCCGTCGGCGAGCTTCGCCTCGCAGCGCACCACGAGCGTGAGCGGTCCGGGCCAGAACGCGCGCGCGAGCCGCTCGGCCGCAGGCGTGAGCCGCGCCCCGAGGCGCGCGAGATCGGCCGGCCCGGCGACCAGCACCGAGAGCGGCTTCGCGGCGTCGCGGCCCTTCCAGGCGCGGAGCCGCGCGAGCGCGGCGTCCGAGCGGGCGTCCGCGCCGATCCCCCACGTCGTCTCGGTCGGGAACGCGACGAGCCCGCCGCGCGCCACGTGCGCGAGCGCGGCCTCGGTGGAGAGCGGAGCCGTCACGCGCCGAGCGCCCGCGCCGCGATGTCACGCCGGAGCTGGCGGCCCTCGAAGTGGATGCGGTCGGCCGCGGCGTACGCGCGGGCGCGCGCGGCGGCGACGTCGGCGCCCCGCGCCGTCACGCCGAGCACGCGACCGCCCGCGGTGACGAAGCCCGCGCCGGCGCGCTGCGTGCCCGCGTGGAACACGACCACGTCGGGGTCGGCCTCGGCCGCGTCGAGGCCGGAGATCGGCCGGCCGGTTTCGATCGCGCGCGGATAGCCCGCGGATGCGAGCACGACGCAGACCGCGGCGCCCGCGACGCCCACCGCCCCGGGCTCGAGCGTCCCCCGTGCCGCCGCGGCGAGCACCGGCGCGAGGTCGCCCTCGAGCGCGAGCACGAGCGCCTGTGTCTCGGGATCGCCGAAGCGCACGTTGAACTCGACGACCGACGGCGCGCCGGCCGGATCGATCATGAGGCCGACGTAGAGCACCCCCTGGTACGGCATGCCCTCCGCGCGGAGGCCCGCGAGCGTGGGCTCGACGAT
>Ga0187892_10010423_pt1 | contig 11789 bp, 5 predicted proteins | sample MA1701073metaG_FD_139345 | JGI IMG/M metagenome (GOLD analysis project Ga0187892, IMG submission 139345) | Bio-ooze microbial communities from a basaltic lava cave in the Kipuka Kanohina Cave System on the Island of Hawaii, USA - MA170107-3 metaG ... | reverse complement strand
TCGGGCACGCAGCCGGTACGGCGTTCGGGCACGCAGCCGGTACGGCGTTCGGGCACGCAGCCGGTACGGCGTTCGGGCACGCAGCCGCCACGGCGTTCGGGCACGCAGCCGGTACGGCCCGTACGGCCGCCGGAGCGGCTGCGGCCCGTGCCGGTCGAGCCGGTCGAGGCCCGGGTTGAGCGTCGGGCGGCTCGCCGGCCGAGGCTGCCGGCGTGGGTGCCCAAGGTCGTGGGCTTGTTCACGGTGGCCCTGGCCGTGCTCGGGTTCACGGGAGGCTGGCCCGGGAAGCTGGCCCTCGACGGGCCGGGCGTGTCGATGTTCCTGCGAATCGCGATCGACCACCTCCACCACGGCGGGGGGGTGCCCTACTGGCTGCCCGAGATGTGGACGGGGGCGCCGGTGTGGGCCCTGGCCCCCTCCTTCCCCACCCTTGCCCTCGCGCCGCTCGGCATCCTCGTCGGGGCCGACACGGCGGTGAAGGTGGCCACCCTGGCAGCGCAGGTGGTGGGCGGCTGGGGGGCGTACTTCCTGGCCTCGTCGCTGTGGCGGCCGGCCCGACCGGGCCCGGCGGGCCCGGCGGGCCCGGCGGGCGACCGCACCATTCCCGACGGTGCCTCCCTGATCCCCCTGGCCGTCGCCGTCCTCTACGCCCTCCACCCCATCTTCCTGTCCCACGGGGCCCTGTTCGGGCACGAGACGTCGCTGTGGGTCATGGCCATCACGCCCTGGCTGGCGTGGAGCCTGCGCCGGGCCCTCCAGCGCAACCAGACCGACGACGGCGAGGCCCCCCGCCCCCGCCGCTACGCGGTGCTGGCCGGGCTGCTGGCGGCGGTGGCGGTGCTGCAGCAGGCCGAACATGCGTACGCCCTGGCCCTGCTGTGCGCCTTCCAACTGCTCATCGAGCTGGGCAAGGCCCGGGCCGCCGGCTGCGTGCCCGAACGCCGTGGCGGCTGCGTGCCCGAACGCCGTGGCGGCTGCGTGCCCCACGCCATGCGCCACGTGCTGGGCCAGGCCTGCCTGGTGGTGATCGTCGCCCTGGGAGCGGTGGCCTTCTGGCTGGCCCCGTTCCTGGTCCTGAGCGACTCGTTCATCCTCACGCCGCCCGAAACGGTGCGGACGGTGCTGGAGGAGGGAGTGGGATCGTTCCTCGGGCACGAGCCGGGCACCTTCCTGTCCCGAGCCGAGCCCCTCGTCGGCACGGTCACGTTCAGCGGCGACCTGCTGACCGGCAACGTCTACCTCAGCTGGGTCTGCCTGGCGCCCACGTTCCTGACCGCCTTCCTCCTCGGGCGCCACGACGACGACGGCCACCTCAGCGCCATCCTGGTGGCGGGGATGATCGGGGTGTGGCTGTCGACGGCGGGCGTGCCGCTGGCCGACAGCGGCCCCGCCCAGCGGTTCGAGCTGTTCCCGTTCCTCGTGGTCGGCGGCCTCACCGGCCTGGTCGTGGGGAGCTGCCTGCGCCGGGTGACCACGGGCCGGGCCACGGTGGTGGCGGGACTGGTCGCCACCGTGCTCATGGTCAGCGCGCCCTACGTCACCCCCTTCCTGGCCCTCCAGCGGGTCGTCCCCCTCCTCGAGAACATCCGCTTCCCCCGCTTCTACCCCGTGGCCGCCCTGGGCCTGGCGCTGGGTGCCGCCTACCCTCTGCGCTTCCTCGGGCCCTGGGCCCGCCGCCACCGCCGGCCCTCGCTCGCCCCCGTGCTCACCGCCACCGGGGCCCTGGTGCTGGTCGGCGCCTTCCTGGTGGACATCCACCCCTACCGCAGCTTCTACCGGGTCGGGCCGCCCGCGGACGACGCCGCCTACCGCCAGGTGGCCGCCAACCTGGCGGCCGTCGGGGGCGACTTCCGCGTCGCCACCCCGCTGTTCGGCGACGCCCGCCACGTCGACTCCCTCCAGGGCGCGGGCGTCGACCTGTCGGTGGGGTGGCCGCACCCCCTCGCCTCCAAGCAGGCATGGCGGCTCACCGGCGAGGCCGTCATCGCCCCGCCCAGCTACCGGGAGTCGGCCCTGGGCCTGGCTGCCACCGCCTACATGGCCGTCGAGCAGGTCGTCCCCGACGGCCCCGGCCGCCAGCGGGTCGAGGGCGTCTACCTCGAACGCAACCCCGCCGCCCTGCCCCTCGTGCGGGCCTACGACCAGGCCGTCGTCGTCCGGGACGAGGCCATCGCGGCCGAGCTGGCCGTGTCCCTGGCCCACCGCAACGTCGCCGTGGTCACCGCCGGCCCGGACGCGGCGGCCGTGCTCGGGGACATGTCGGTGGGCGAGCTCCTCCCCCGCGACGCCTGCGACGACCGGGAATCGGGCAGCGGGCCCCTGGCCGGCGAGGTGGCCATGGCCTGCGCCCTGCACAACTGGATCGGGGTGTTCGCCCCCTTCGACGCCGTCCCCGTCACCGCCGGGATCGGCTTCGACGTGCGGTCGCCGGCCGACGGGCTGGCCGGGATCAGCCTGTGGCTCGACCGCCCCCCGGCCGGCACCGAGGTGGTCCTCGCAAGTCCCGACGGCGAGGAGGTGGCCCGGGCCGCGTCGGGCCTGCGTGACTGGGACGACAACTCCATGTACGCCTTCCGCTTCCCGGCCCTCGACGGCTCGGCCGGCCAGCGCTACCGGGTCTCGCTGTCGTGCCCCGGCTGCGATGTCGCCGACGTGCCCCGGCTGTTCGTCAGCCAGGGCCCCCGCGGCGAGGGCAACCTCGTCCTCGATGGTGAGGTGCACACCGACCGGGCCGCCGCCTTCTCCCTCGTCCATGAGGGCTTCCCCGTGGCCGAGACCCCCTCCACCGCCCTGCGGGCCACCGAGATGGGCCCGGGCCACTGGCGCGTGGGCGTGGCGGGTGACAAGCCGTCGCTGGTCGTGGTGGCCGAGGCCTGGTTCCCGGGGTGGACGGCGACGGTGGACGGGAAGCCGGCCCCCCTGGTCAAGGCGGACGGTGCCTTCCTGGGCGTGGTCGTGGGCCCCGGCGACCACCAGGTGGAGCTGCGGTACACCGAGCCGGCGGTTGCCACCGCCGGCCGGGCCGTCACCGCCGCCACCCTCGCCGCCATCGTCGTAGCCGGGCCCCTTTCGGGGGCCCGCCGCCGCCGCCGGCGCCTTCGCGCCGAGAGTACGCGGGCATGAGCGTCCGCACGCCGTCGCGAGTCGACGACGCCGCCGCCGCCGGCAACGGCCGGGTCGACCGCCTGCCCCCGCCCGGCCGGGTCGGCGCCGTGCCGGTGCGGCTCCACCCCGGCCCGGGACCGGCCGCCGCCCCGACCTCCACCCCGACCGGCCCGCCACCGGCCTCGACCAGGGTCCCGCCCCTGCTGGTCACCCTCGGGGCGCTGGCCTTCCTGGCCCTGGCCGTGGCCGCCTTCACGCGCCTGTGGGCCGACGGCGGCCTGGTCCTCGACGGGCCGGGAGTGTCGCTGTTCGTGCGTCTCAGCCTCGACCACTGGGACGGCCTGGGTGTGCCCTACTGGTGGTCGGACATGTGGTCGGGCAGCCCGGTGTGGTCGCTGGCCCCGTCCTTCCCGGTGCTCATGCTCGTCCCCCTGGCGGCCGTGGTCGGGCCGGACGAGGCGGTGAAGCTGGCCTCGGTGGCGGCCCAGGTGGTGGGGGCGTGGGGGGCGTTCGTCCTGGTCCGCTCCCTGTGGCGGCGCACGCCGGCGGCCGTCGTGGGGGGGCTCGTCTACGGCCTGCACCCGCTGTTCGCGTCCCACGCCCTGTTCGGCCACGAGACGTCGCTGTGGGTCATGGCCGCCACCCCCTGGCTGGTGTGGAGCCTGCGCCTGGCCCTCCGCGGCGACGGCGCCCTGTACGTGGCCCTGGCCGGACTGCTGGTGGGCTTCGCCGTGCTCCATCAGGCCGAGCACGTGTACGCCCTGGCGATCCTGTGCGCCAGCCTGCTGGTAGTGGAGGTGGCCCGGGCCCGCTTCACCCCAACCGGTCCCCGCAGTGTGGGGGGGGTGCTGTTCCGGGCCGTGGTGGTCGTGGCTATCGGCCTCGGACTGCTCGCCCACTGGCTGCTCCCGTTCGTCAGCAGCCACGAGAACTTCGTCCTCACCACGCCCGACAGCGTGCGGGCCGTGCTCGTGGAGGGCATCGCCGGCGACCTGGGCCGGGAGATGGGCCTGTTCGTCAACCGGGCCGAGCCGGTGCAGGGCAGCGTGGGCTTCGACCGCGACCTCCTGGCCGGCAACTTCTACCTGAGCTGGGTGGCCTTGGCCTTGACCCTGCTGACCCTCCCCTTCCTCGGCCGCCACGACCGCGACGGCTGCCTCACGGCCGTCCTGTTCTCCTCGGCGGTGGGCGTGTGGATGTCGACGGCGGCCGTGCCCCTGGCGTCGAGCGGGCCGGCCGAGCGCCGCCAGCTCCTGCCCTTCATCGTGGTGGGGATCCTGGCCGGGCTGCTGGTCGGCAGCTTCATCCGCCGCCTCAACCTGGGACGGGCGGCGGCCGTGGGCGGCGTCCTGACCGCCGCCCTGCTGGTGGGCCTGCCCTACTTCGCCCCGTTCCTGGCCCTCCAGCGGGTGATCCCGTTCCTCGAGAGCATCCGCTTCCCCCGCTTCTACCACGTGGCCGCCCTGGGCATGGCCATGGGATCGGCTTACGCCGTGGTGCTCGTGCAGCGCTGGGCCGAGGGGCGGGACCGCAGCCTGGCCCCCGGCCTGGCCAGCGCCACCGGGCTGGCCGTGATCGGCCTGTTCGTCTTCGACGCCCACCCCTACCGCAGCTACTACGACGCCGACCCGCCCGACCGGGAGGTGGCCTACGCCGACCTCGACGCGCGCCTCGACACCCTGGGCGTCACCGACCGGCTGGGGCTGGGCGGCTACGGCGACCCCGGCGCCGTCGACCACGTCCTGCAGACGGGACGTGAGCTGGCGACCGGCTGGCCCCACCCCCTCGCCGCCGCCGACCTGTGGCGGCTCAACGGCGAGTCGTTCTTCGGGCCCACCGGCTTCCGCGACGCCGCCCTCGGCCTGTCGGGGGTGTCGCAACTGGTCGAGGAGCACTTCGTGAACCCAGAGGAGGGCGGGCCCCAGGTCGGCGAGGTGCGGCTCGTCCCCAACCCCGACGTGCTGCCTCTGGTGCGGGCTTACGACACCGCGGTGGTGGTGGGGGACCCCGACGTCGCCCCCGTGCTGGCCGCCACCCTCGCATCCCGCAACGTGGGCGTGGTGACAGGCGGGCCAGGCGCGGCCCGAAGCCTCGGCACCGCCTCCCGTGCGGTGGTGCCGGCCGGCTCGTGCCGCACGCCGTCGGTCAGTGGGGCGGGTGACGTGGCCGGCGACCTGGCCATGTCCTGCGCCTACGCCCGGTGGGTCGGGGTCTACGCCGACATCGCCTCCGTCTCGCTCCGCAACCGGCCCGGCGCCGTGTTCGAGGCCCCGGCCGACGGGCTGCGGGGGCTGAGCGTGTGGCTCGACCGCCCGCCCCATCCGGCCGCCCTCACCCTGTGGGAGCTGGCCGCCGACGGCCGCTCGCTGGGCCGGGAGGTCGCCACCGTGTTCACCAGCGGCTTCGACCACTTCGGCATCGCCGCCTTCACCTTCGAGCCCATCCCCGACTCGGCCGGCAAGCGCTACGTCTTCGAGCTGTTCTGCGACACCTGCGAGGGCAGGGACGGCTTCCCGCGCCTGGCCACCGCCAACGACAGCCGAGCTCCTGCCAACCTCCTCCTCAACCGCAACCGGGTCGGGAGCCGGGTCGCCGACTTCTCCCCGCTCTACGACCGGGTGCCCACCGCGCCCCAGCCTTCGACCACGGTGGAGGCCCGCCGCCGCGGGTTCGGCCGGTGGGAGGTGGAGTCGTCGGGCCCCAACCCCGCCCTGGTCGTCGTCTCCGAGGCCTGGTTCCCGGGGTGGATGGCCACCGTCGACGGTCGCGACGTCCCCGTCCTCAAGGCCGACGGCGCGTTCCTGGGCGTGGCCGTGGGGCCCGGCGACCACGAGATCTCGTTCTCCTACGACCCTCCCGCCACCGTCACCCTGGGCCGGGTCGTCACCGGAGGGACCCTCGCCGTCTCCGCCCTCCTGCTGGTGGCGGGAGCCCGCCAGCATCGCCAGCGCCGCCGGGCGCGCCGCCGGGCCAGCTCACGGCCGGCGGGCCACCACCTCCACGTGGGCGCCCCAGCGGCTGGTCCAGGGGGGGAGGCGGTCTTCGAGGCCGGTCATGGCCAGCCAGGCCCGCCGGCCCGAGCGGGGGAAGGCCCAGGCGGCGAAGGACAACAGGCTGTGCTGGCGCCGGTCGACGACGGCGAAGCCGGCCTCCCCGACCAGGCCGAGCAGCGTGGAGGCGGTGAACCGGGAGCGGATGGGCACGCCGTCCCACTCCGGGCGGACCCGGCGGCCGATGCGGACGACGGGGTTGTCCTCGACGGTTTCGGCCAGGACGAAGTGCCCGCCGGGGCGGAGGACGCGGCGGACCTCGGCGAGGACCCGGACAGGGTCCTCCAGGTGGTGAAGCACGTGGATGCACCAAACGAGGCCGAGCGTGGCGTCACCGAATGGTAGGTAGGCCCCGTCGCCGGCGGCGACGGGCGCCTTGGCCGCCGCAGCCGCCGCCCCTACCCGGTCGACCTCGGGCTCGATGCCGACCACCCGCATGCCCCGGTCGGCCATGTGATCGGTCCAGAAGCCGTGCCCGCAGCCCAGGTCGAGCACCGGTCCAACCGACTCCAACCGCTCCAGCCAGCCCTCGACGAAGGGGTTGAGCCCGGGCCCTTCCGACTCGTGGCCGTGGCCGTGGGCCCTGCGGTGGCTGTGCGCGTGCCCGGCCCCGCTCACCCCACCTCGACCAGTTCGGGGTCGACCGGCTCCAGCGGCTGGGGCTGGTGGCGGCGGCGCCACGAGGTGGCCGAGAACATCAGGCCGATGCCGCCCGACACGCCGACCACCGCGCCCACCCACAACGGCGGTCGCGACGATCCTTCGTCGGGCGAGTCGGAGAGGATCACGCTGCCGTCGGCGTTGGTGCCCGGCCGCACCGGCTCGGAGCGGCCGGCGGAGCGGCCGGTGTCGGCGGGCGGGGGCCCGGACGCCACCGTCGTGGTGGGACGGTCGGCAACGGTGGTCGGGCCGGGAGTGGTGGTGGTCGGCTGCGTGGCTCCCGCCGCGATCACCGCCGCCGGCGTCGACACCGTCGTGGTCGGCGCACCCGACGCCCCGCCGCCCGACGACACCACGGTGGTGGAGGGACGGGGGGCACTGGTGGTGGTGGCGGCGGCGGCGCGAGGCTGGTAGGCGACGGTGAAACGGTCCTCGCCGCGGGCTCCCGACGAGCACGCCACCACCCGCACGCTGGTGGCGCCGGCGGCCACGTCGGCGGCGTCGACGGTCAGCTCGAAGTCGATCGACGGGCTCGACGCATAACTGCGGGCCACGCTGGCGTCCCCGACGCTCACCTCCACCCTCGTCAGCTCACCCAGCAGGGTGCTGGCCGTGCCCCGGACCGTGACCGACGGACCGGTCACCGTCGAGCCCCGGGCCGGCGACGCGACCCGCACGTCGACGGGCGACAGCAGCCCCTCGCTCGGGCACGCCTCGGACTGGGCGGCCGCCGCCTGGGCCACCGCCAGCGCCGCCAGCGCCGCCAGCGCGAACGACAGCGCGAACCGTCGCACGAGGCCGGCGGGTCGGTGGGGAAGTCGGGCGGTCATGGTCGTTGGCCGGAGGCTTGATCTGGTTCGGCCGCCACAGACTATGCTCCGCGCATCTACTCTACCGGCGGGGGGTGGCCCGGGGAAGTGTCCCGGTGGGAACGACCCGGTGGGAACGACCCGGTGGGGACGACTCGGTGGGGGGATGGGTTTGCCGAGCGGAGCTGAGGACCGAGGTGGGAACGTGGAGCTCGCCGCCGCCGTACTGGCGTCGCGCGCCTTCGACGCCGCCGGGGCGCCGGCAGTGTCGGTGGGCACCATCGGCGTGGTCGTGCCCACCCACAACGACGGGCCCAACATGGCGCCCCTGCTGGAGCGCCTGCTGGCCGAGCCCGCCATCGGCGAGATCCTCGTCATCGCCAGCGCCTGCGACGACGACACCGTCCCCACCGTCTTGGAGATCGCCAACTCGCGCGCCGCCATGGGCGACGGACGGGTGCGGCTCTACGTCGAGGCCGAGCGGTCGGGCAAGGCGGCGGCCGTCAACTTCGGCATCCGCGAGACGGCCATGCCGTCGATCGTCATCATCTCCGGCGACGTGCTGCCCGAGCCGGGGTCGATCCCCCTGCTGGTGGCAGCCCTGCGCTCGCCGGGCACGGGCATGGCCGGCGGCCGCCCCCTCCCCGTCAACGACGAGGACTCCCCCATCGGCTACGCCGTCCACCTGCTGTGGCGGCTCCACCACCGCCTGGCCCTCCACCAGCCCAAGCTGGGCGAGATGATCGCCCTGCGGCGGGAGGCGGTCGTGTCGCTCCCCCGCACGTCGGTGGACGAGGCGTGCTTCCAGGCCATGCTCGAGTCCGAGGGCTGGAAGTCGGCCTATGTGCCCGGCGCGGTGGTCGTCAACCGGGGACCCGGCTCGATCAAGGATTTCGTCAAGCAGCGCCGCCAGGTCCACACCGGGCATCTGTGGCTACGCCACAAGCAGGGGTACACTGTCCCGAGCCTCCAGCCGGCACTCCTGGTGTACGAGCTGTGGCGCGACATCGTCGACGACCTCACCACAGATCCCACCCGCCCCCAACCGACGATGGCCCAACCGACGATGGCCCAACCGACGATGGCCCAACCGACGATGACACGGTCGAAGCGTCTGGCTTGGACAGCCGGCGCCGTGGCGATGGAGGCGTTCGCCCGCTTCCGGGCCCGGGGCGACTACCTGCGGGGGAGAGAGAACCATGTCTGGGAGATGGTCCAGAGCACCAAAGCTCCGGCGCTTGACGCAGACGGGCTACACCCTGGCCATGGCGAGCTCGTGGCGAGCGAAGGGCTGGCCGAAGCTGCTGCCGATCAACGTGGTCGTCAGCACCAACTTCCGCTGTAACTTCCGCTGCCTCAGCTGCAACGTCTACGAGCGCAAGGTCACCGAGCTCACCGCCGAGGAGTGGTCGTCGGTCTTCGCGTCGATGGGCACCGCCCCCACGTGGATGACGTTCAGCGGGGGCGAGCCGTTCATCCGGCGTGACCTGCCCGACATCATCCTGTCGGCGATCCACCACTGCCAGCCCGCCATCGTCAACATCCCCACCAACGGCTGGTACACCAAGCAGGTCCTGGCCGGCGTGGAGAAGATCTGCACCGCCAGCCCCGAAACCCAGTTGGTCATCAACCTGTCGTTCGACCACCACGTCCCCGAGCGCCACGACGCCCTCCGGGGGGCGCCCGGCTCGTGGCCCCGCCTCATCGACACCCTGACCGGCCTTCGGGCCCTCAACCTGCCCAACCTCACCGTCGGCTGCCACACCGTGGTGTCCGACCAGAACCAGGAGGACTTCCCCGATATCGCCAAGGGGCTGGCCCAGTTGGGTGCCGACTCCTACATCGCCGAGCCGGCCGAGGAGCGGGTCGAGCTCCAGACCATCGGCTCGGGGGTCACCCCGTTCTCCGAGCGGTTCGCGGCGGCCGCCGAGGCCGTGCTGGAGGTCGAGGAGTCGGCCAGCGGCACGGTGGCGGGCATGGCCCGGGCCCTGCGCAACGAGTACTACGGCCGGGTCACCCGCCTGCTGGCGGGCGAGGCCGAGGCCATGCCCGTGTGCCACGCCGGCTTCCTGTCCTGCCACATCGGGGCGGACGGCGAGCTGTGGTCGTGCTGCGTGCTGTCCCGCTCGTTTGGCAACCTGCGCGACGCCGACTTCGACTTCCCTACCGTGTGGTTCTCCGACAAGGCCGAGGAGTTCCGCACGTGGATGCGGGAACGGCACTGCACGTGTCCCCTGGCCAACGCCGCCTACACCAACCTCCTGGCCGAGCCGGGCGCCGCCGCCCGCATCGCCGCCGGAGTGGTGCGGTCGCCCCAGCGCAAGCGCATCTCGCCGCCTGCGGGGTCGAACGCCTCGCCGCCTGCGTGGCCGAACGCCGCGGTCGGGGCGGCCGCCGAGACGTGATCCTCGTCACCGGCGGGTCGGGGTTCCTCGGATCACACCTGGTGCGGGCCCTGGTGGCCGCCGGCCATCCGGTGCGGGCCATCGCCCGGTCCGAGGACGCCGCCCGGCGGGTGCCCGAGGGGGCCGAGGTGGTGCCCGCCGACCTCGACGACCCCGAGTCGCTCAAGGCGGCGGCGGCCGGCTGCGACCTCGTCTACCACCTGGCCGGCATCTACCGGGGTTCGGCGGCGGAGATGCACGGGTCCCAGGTGGCCGGCACGGCCCGGCTGCTGCGGGCCGTCGACCCGGCCGCTCGCGTGGTCTACGTCTCCTCGTCCTCGGTCTACGGCTGGCACCAGGACTGGCCGGCCGACGAGACCACCCGTCCCCGGCCCGAGTCGGCCTACGGCAAGGCCAAGCTGGCCGCCGAACGGCTCGTGCTGGCCCGCACTACCGGCTCCGCGGTCGTCGTCCGCCCCACCATCACCTACGGCGTGGGCGACACCCACGGCATGCTGGCCCGGGCCCACGCCCTCCTGAAGCGGGGCGTCCGGGTCTTCCCGGGCAAGGGCGACAACCGCATCCACCTCACCCACGTCGACGACCTCACCGCCGCGCTGGTGCTGGCGGGCCGGTCGGGTGAGGGCATCTTCCTGGTCGCGGGCCCGTCAGCCACGCCGGTGCGCACCATCTTCGGCCTCCTGGCCGAGGGGGCAGGGCTGGCGGCCCCCTCGTTCAAGGTGCCCGCTGGCCTGGCGCGGGCGGTGGCCTCGGCCGTCGACTCGGCCTGGTCGGCCCTGGGCCGGGGCGGGGAGGCACCCCTGTCCCGCCATTCGGTCGAGGTTCTCACCGCCGACCGGGCGTACGCCCCCAAGCGGGCGGCGGCGGAGTGGGGGTGGTCGCCGAGCATCGACGTGGAGGAGGGCGTCCCGCCCGTGGCCGCCTGGCTGGCCTCCCGGCAGCCGGCCAAGGAGGCGAAGGTGTCGGCCGCGGCGGTGGCCTCGGGCAACGCCACGTCGGGCTCCGACGACGAGTTGGGCTTCGACTGGCGGGGCTACGTCCGAGACGAGGACGAGGGCCTGGGCACCGTCTACGAGCGCTTCGCCCTGCGCGACGTCCTGCAGGACGCGGTCGAGCGCACCGGCTCCCGCAGCGTGCTGCACGCCCCCGCCTTCGGGATGATGGGCTTCCCCGGGATCGACTGCGTCTTCCTCGCCCGGGCCGGTGTGAAGGTGGGCCTGCTCGACTTCTCCGAGGAACGGCTCGACGCGGTGGTCAAGCAGTGGCGGGAGCTGGGCCTGGAGCCCGAGACGCACCTGGTCGACGGGCCCGACCCGACCACGTGGCCCGGCGACCTCGGCACCGACTACGACCTGGCCTTCTCCTTCGCCGCCCTGTGGTGGTTCGACGACCCGTGGGCCGTGCTGGCCCGCCAGGCGCAGTGGGCCGACAAGGCGGTGCTGTCCTGCGTGCCCAACAAGAACGTGTTCATCCGGGTGCGGGCCAGGCTGTGGCACCAGGGCCTGTTCGACAAGCTCAACGAGGAGGCCCTCGACCGCCACGCCCAGGTGGAGGCGGCCCAACGGCTCGGCCTGGAGGCGGTCGGCACCGGCCTGTTCGACATCCCTCCGTTCCCCGACACGTCGGTGCCCCTGGCCAAGGTGGCGCGGGCCCTGCTGGGCGCCAAGGAGGCACCCGCCGGCGGCGAGGGGGCGTGGCGGTGGTCGATCCTCCCCTACCTGCGGGGCGAGCAACCTGACCTGGAGGAGCGGGTGGCCAAG
>Ga0187892_10010422_pt1 | contig 11789 bp, 8 predicted proteins | sample MA1701073metaG_FD_139345 | JGI IMG/M metagenome (GOLD analysis project Ga0187892, IMG submission 139345) | Bio-ooze microbial communities from a basaltic lava cave in the Kipuka Kanohina Cave System on the Island of Hawaii, USA - MA170107-3 metaG ... | reverse complement strand
GGAACGGTCGCAGCCCCGTGCCCACGGCGGCGCCCGCGGGGCGCCGATCGTCGCTCCCCGCCGGTGTCGAGCGCGTGGCCGCCCACGAGTTCCCGGGCGGCCTCCCCCTCGAGGAGTTCCGCCTGAGGAACGGCCTCCAGGTTCTTCTCGCTCGCGACCCCTCGGCGCCGGTCTTCTCCTACCAGACCTGGTTCCGCATCGGCGCGCGTGACGAGGAGGAAGGCGCGACCGGCATCGCCCATTTCTTCGAACACCTGATGTTCAAGGGGACGAAGAAAGTGGACGGCCACGAGTTCAACCGGCGGATCGAGGAAGCGGGGTGCCCGGACCTCAACGCCTGGACCGCCTGGGACGAGACCGTCTATCTCCAGAGCCTCCCCAAGGAGAGGCTCCCGATGATCGCCGACCTCGAGTCGGATCGGATGGCGAACCTGATCCTGAACGAGGAGCAGGTCTCCTCCGAACGCGAGGTGGTGCTCAACGAGCGGAAGTTCCGCGTGGACAACGACCCCTATGGGAAGCTCTCCGAGGACCTCTGGGCGCGCGCCTTCACACGGCACCCCTATCACCATCCGGTGATCGGATGGGAGCCCGACATCCGGGGGCTCTCGCTCAAGAAGTGCCTCGAGTTCTACTGGCGCGGCTACTCCCCGCAGAACGCGCTCCTGGTGATCGTCGGCGACCTCGATACTGAGACCACGCTCCGCGTGCTGGCCGAACGCTACGGCCCCCTCTCCGCCCGCACGGCACCCCGCCGGCGGCGCTGGTCTGAGCCGGAGCAGAAAGAGCTCCGGCGCTGGACGCTGGAGCTCCCCACCGAGACCGACATCGTCGCGCTCGGGATCAAAGTGCCTCCCGCAGGCGACCCCGACCATGTGGCGGTCCGCGTGCTCACGCGGCTCCTCGCGGGCGGGAGGACCTCGCGCCTCTACCGGCGGCTCGTGGACGGAGGGATCGCGGGAAGCGTGGGGTCCCAGGTCTTCCCGCTGCTCGACCAGGGGCTGGCCGAGGTCACCGTAACCCTCCGCCCCGGACGCTCCGCCGCCGAGGCCGAGAGCATCGTGCTGGAGGAGATCACGACGCTGGGACGTCGGGGTGTCTCGGAAGCAGAGTTCCGCCAGTCGCTCGCCGTGCTCCGGAGCGACGTCTACCGCGGCCTCAAGGAGTCCTCGGGCAAGGCGGAGCTGCTCGGCATCGGCGCGTGCGCCGCCGAGGACTATCTCTGGGGGATCCACGAGCTGACCCGCCTGGACGCGCTACGGCGCGAGGACGCCGAGCGGGTGGCCTCCCGCCTCTTCCGCCTGGAAGGGGTGACCTCGCTCTGCGGCGTCCCCGAGGGGCGCCCGGCCGCGAACCCGCACGCGCCCGAGCCGGCGACGCTCGAGCTCCCGGGGCCTTCGCAGCTCCTGCTCGAGCCCGACCGGAGCCTCCCGCTCGTCTCCTTCCGCCTCGTGTTCCCTTTCGGCTCGGATCACGACCCGGCTGGGCTCGAGGGGCTGGCCCGCATGACCGCGGAGATGCTGCTCCGCGGCACTCGACGGCGCGCCAAGGAAGAGTTCCTCGCCGAGATCGAGGGATCGGGCGGCCACCTGGGCGTCCTCGTGGAACGCGAGCGCACCGCGATCTCGGGCGAGGTGCTGGCCCAGAACTTCCCGCGCTTTCTGACGCTCGTTGCCGAGGCGCTCACCGAGCCGGCCTTCCCGGGCATGGAGTTCGACCGGCTGCGGGTGAAGACGCTGGCCGACCTGGCCGAGCGCCGGAATGACGACCGGACGCTGGCCCACGAGTTCTTCCGGCGTGGCCTGTTCGCCGATCATCCCTACGGCCGGAGCCCGCTCGGGTCCGAGGCCGGCATCCGCGCGATCGGGCTGGGCGAAGTAGGAGCCTTCTACCGCGCACATTATTCCGCCGACCGGGCGGTCGCAGGGCTGGCAGGCGCCTTCGAGCCCGAGCCGTCGCGCGACGCCATGACCCGGCTCCTCGGCGAGCTCCCGGCGCGATCGAGTCCAGCCCTCCCTTGGGTCGAACCCCGACCCCTCAAGGGCCGCAGGGTCGTGCTGGTGGACAAGCCCGACCGGACCCAGGCGCAGATCTACCTGGGCCACCGTGGGCTCCGGGTGACCGATCGGGACTATCCGGCCTTCGCGGTCGCCGCGACGGCCTTCGGCGGCCCCGTCTTCTCGGCCACCCTGTTCCAGGAGGTGCGCGAGAAGCGCGGCTGGTCCTACGGGGCCTACGCGTCACTCGGGCGCGCGCGCTACGCCGATGCCTTCCAGATCTGGGTCTTTCCGAGCCTCAAGGACACCGCGCCCGCTGTGGGGCTCTGCCTCGAGCTGCTCGAGCGTCTTCACCGCGATGGGATCGCAGAGGCGCAGCTCGAGTTCGCGCGCTCGTACATACTGAACGCGGATGCCTTCGCCCGGAACACGGCGGACAAGCGCCTCGCGCTCCGGATCGAGAAGGAGCTGACCGGCTACGACCGTGAGGCCTTCCTGGCGGGCGTGCGGGCCACGACGCTCGGGGATGCGAAAGCGGCCGTCGCGCATCGCATCGATCCGGCCAACCTGGTGATCTCCGTGCTCTGCACGGCCGGGGCGGTTCGGGGCGCCTTCGAAGCGCTCCCGGGAATCACGTCGGTGGAGGTGGTTCCGTACGACGCCTTGTAGCCTTCTCCTCCTCGCCGCGACCTTCGCCGTGCCCCGCGACGGCCTTCGCTGCGACGCTTCCGAGCTCGCGCCCCTCGTGTGGCGGCCCCTCTGGGACGGGGCGCGCGCCGAGACCCCGCTGGATCTGGCTTCCGGGCTCTCTCTGGTCCGGGCGACCGTGTTGGCCGCGCCGGGGGCGGGGGTGCTGACGCTCGAGCTGCATGACCCGGACGGCCGGCGCGCCTGCCGGATCCGCCTCCCGGCGGGCGGGGGCCTGGCGGTCGGTCGTGTGGAGGCCCCCGTCGCCGGCCGTTGGAGGCTCGCGCTCCGGACCGACGGGTCGGAGGGGATGGCCGAAGTCGAGGTGAAGGTGGCTGCCCGAGCGATCGAGTGCCGCGCGGACCCCATCCCCGTGCTGAACCCCGGCGCGCGGACCGCGCTCCGGATCGGAATCATGAACAACGGCACCGGCCTGCCCGACGTGAGGGTCATGGCCCGCGTGCTGGGGACCATGTCCCGCGAGGAAACGCCGGTGCGCCGGTCCGCGTTCTCCCACGACGTGTTCGTGGACGAGGACGTGGTCGCAGTGGAAGCCGACGCCGAGCCGGGGAGCATCCGTGACTGGGGCTACGTGGGAGGCGTACCCGATCAGGAGCGGCGGGGGACCTGGATCCGCGTCCGGCTCCAGGGACCGGGCGTGTTGACGCTCGACGGCCATTCGCACCAGGACATCGTGGCCTTCGACGTCGAGCGGCACTGGGCCCAGCCCCTCCCCTTCGTCCCCTGGAGCCTCTCCGGCGGACTCGGTCCGGGCGAAGCCCGGGAGGGAACGCTGGTGCTCGAGCGCGCCCCGGAACGTCCCGCGGAGTCGGACACGCTGATCGTCGAGCTGGTGGCCGAGGTCGCGGGAGAGGTCGCGCTCCGCCGCAAGCTCCGTCTCAACTACGACGTTTCCCCACTCTCCCTCTACGAGCGCTGGTGGCTCCCGCTCGAACGCGAAGACGAACGGCGGGAGGTGGTGTTCTCGCGGATGAACTGGGACCAGTACCTGGGCCGGAACGACACCGAGGTGGGTCGGTCCCTCTTCCAGGACGCGAGGGACCGGGCCACGGCGTCGCTGAACGGGCCGCGCTGGCTCGAACGGCTCCGATTCCTGCGCCGCAGGATGGAAGCGGGGCGGACCGGGCCACCAGCGCGCGCCGACGCTCCGGACCTCGCTGAGCGAAAGCTGTTCTGGGAGTGGAGCGCGGTGGAGCGCTGGACCGAGCTCCTCCAGAGCGTGCTCCCGGATGAGGCTGCTCGCGCCGCGGAGCGCGAGCTCCTCGACCTCCAGTCGCGCGTCGAACGCGCGCAGGCCTGCGCTGTGGCCCGCATCCAGGAGGACGGCCGCGAGGTGGAGAGGAGCGGCGCTGAACTGGCTTCGCTGGTCCAACTCGAGGAGGACCGCGAGCGGCGGCGCCGCGCCTGGGAGGCGCTCCAGCGCACCGGGCAGGCCGCGCTGGATGCGGGGTTTGCCGAGCTGGTCCGCCGCCGGAACGCTTTCGCGCGGCGGCTGGTGAGCCCGCGCACCAGAAAGCCCTATGCCGATTTCCATGAGATGGCGCTCGAGCGGCTCGACCTGGACCCGGCCTTCCTCACCTCCCTCTTCCGCCGGATCCGGAGCGAGACCGAGGAGCGGGCTGAAGCGCTCCGCGCCGAGCAGGCCCGTTCGATCGGCGTGGAGCGGATCGAGTGGTGGGACGCGAGCTTCGTGGAGCAGCGGGACTACGCGGCCGGGATCGACCGCTACTTTCCGGCCGAGCGCCTGCGTGCCACGCTGGACCAGACCTTCGCGGCCTTCGGGTTCGACCTCTCCGGCATACTCTTCGACCTCGCGCCCGTTCCTCGGAAGAGCCCGCACGCCTTCTGCTTCACGGTTCAAGCGCCGCAGCTCCGTGTCCCTCCGTGGGAGGCGGACCCCGTCGAGGGCGCAGTGGCGGGGACGGACGTGCGGATCACCGCGAACGTGGAGCGCGACGGCCTCCCCACCTACGAGACGCTGCTCCACGAAACGGGCCACGGGGTCCACTCGCAGTCGCTCCGCGGCTGGTTTTCGATCCACCGCAGGAGTCCGCACGCTGCGTTCTCGGAGGCCGTGGCCCAACTCTTCGGAGGGCTCGTGCTCGACCCCGGCTGGCTCAGGCGCTTCGGGGCCACCGCCGCCGGAGACGACCTGTCCCAGTCCCGGATCGCGGAGTTCCGGCGACACGCATGGAAGAAGGACCTGTTCCGGATCCGGCTCTGGATTGCGCTGGTCGAATTCGAGCGGCGACTCTACACGGAGCCGGACCCCGACCCGGACCGCGTCTGGTGGGAGCTGATGGAGGAGTGGCTCCGGCTGCCACGACAGCCGGGGCTACCGGCCTACGGGACGGTCGTCCACTTCGTGGGGCACCCGATCTACTACCCCAACTACATCCTGGCCGACGTGGCCGCGGCCGCGATGCGCGCCGCGCTCGAACGGCGCTTCGGCGCCTTTTTCGGGCCGCGGTCGTCCGAGGCCGGGGTCTTCCTGCGGCGCGTGGCGCTCGCGCCCGGGAACGTGCGACCCTGGACCGAGCTGCTCCGCGAGGTGACTGGGGCCGGGCTCGACCCGGACCCGCTGATCGCCTCGCTCCGCGGCGGCGGGTGAGGCGACCGGGGCCTTCGGATAGGATGCGCCGCGCATGATCCGATGGCTGCGTGTGGGTGGCTACAAGTCGCTCCGGAACTGCTCGGTGGAATTCGGTCCCGTGACGGTGATCCTGGGGCCAAACGGAGCCGGTAAGAGCAACGTCCTGGACCTCATCGGACTTCTCTCGCGGCTCGCCTCGCGCGAGACAGTCCGAGAGGCGTTCCAGGGGCACCGGGGACGTCCCCTCGAGGCCTTCCATTCCCCCCGGGGCTTCGGCAAGGAAGCAATGGCGGAGCTCCTTCAACAGGACCGCCTTGCCTTCTGGGTGGAGTGTGATCTGGAGCTCCACCCGCGCATCGTCAAGGAGGTGAACCGTTCGCTGGAAGAGCGCGAGAAGGTCCTGGGCGTCGCCGCCACCTACACGAAGGTCTCCGAGACACGCCTTCGCTACCGGCTCGAGATCACGCTGCATCCGCGCAGCGGGGAGCTGCTGGTGACGGATGAGCGGTTGGAGGCCCTGAAGAAGGACTTCACTCCGCGCTCTCCCGCCACGAGGTCTCCTTTCGTGGAGCACAAGGACACGCGCTTCGTGGCCCGGGTGGAACGTCAGGGGCATCCCCGCTACTTCGAACCGAACCGCCCTCGGACGCTGCTCTCCGAGTTGTCCGATCCGGTCTACCACCCCCATGTCGTGGCGGCAGCCCGCGAGATCGCGTCCTGGCGCGTGTACTACGTCGAGCCGACGCTGATGCGGCAGGAGATCGGAGTCCAGGGCGCCGAGGAGCCGGGACGTTCGGGGGAGCTCCTGGCGGCGTACTACTATTCGCTCCAGGAGAAGCACCGGCCGACCCTCCAGAGCGTGAACCGCACGCTCAGTCAAATCGTCCCTGGGTTGGAGGGCCTGCGGGTCGACGTCCGGGAAGGCCTGCTGGAAATCGTCACGACGCACTCGGGCGGCGGGGGAGGGGAGTACCCGGCTCGTCTGCTTTCCGAGGGAACGCTCCGGCTCCTGTGCATCCTGGGTATCGCCGTGGCTCCATCTCCTCCCGCCGTCGTCGTCTACGAGGAGCCGGAGAACGGCGTCAATCCCGGGCGCATCGACCTGATCGCGCAGGTGATCCGGGACGCGGCCACCGTGCGCCCCGACGGTCCGCAGTTCATTCTCACGACCCATTCGCCCCACCTCTGCACCCTGCTCCCGGATCGACTCGTGCTCTGCACCTGGGATCCGGTGCGCGGGACCATCTTCGACGCCTTCCCGAACGCCCCTCTCTTCACCGAAACCGCGGTGATCCGGGCGCTCGACGGCACTGCCTCGACCACAGGACAAAGGCCTTCTGAGCTGCCGGATCGCTCGTGAAGAGCGCTCGGATCGCCCTCCTGGTCGAAGACAATCGCTTTCTCGACTTCCTCGAGCCAGCCATCGAGACGATAGCCCGGAACGAAAAGGTCAAGGTTGCCTTCACGAGAGAGAAAACGAGAGGATGCCGGGCTTGGGAGCTCTTGAGTCTGCTTGGCGAGGTTGTCCGTCATGATGCAGTTCCACGGCATGACTTCATCGTCGTAGGGGCCATGCAAAACACCGTGAAGGCCCGGTCACGTGGCGGCAGAAGGCGAAAGGGCTCGCGATCTGCTCAAGGATCACTTGGATCTGGAAGAGGCCATGGGAGTTGCTTTCCGTGGCCCCAAGCGATGGCCGGTACCTCGAAGCGAATCCGAAGCCAAACAGTCCTTGGGCCGACTGATCTCTGATGGAACCGGTGAGAACCTTGCCCGAAGCGGCTTCGAATTCGCATTGCACGTGGTGAAAAGGATGAACCTGCAGAAGTCGGCCAATGCCTCCCTCTTGGACTGGGCCAACACGTTCCGCGCGAGTCTCCGTCGCTCGCGTTCGAGCGGCTGACCGGTCACGCGCGCGGCCGGCGGGTGCGTCCCGACTTCTGGTCGAGGCGGCGCCAGACCGCGGCGAGGTCCAGGACGAAGCCGGGGAGGTGCGGGGTGGCGTAGCGCCCGCGCGGCGCCCGCGCCAGACGCCAGGCCTTCGCGCCCCGGCGCAGGAACTCGGCGGTGCGCCGCTCGGGATCGAAGAGCCAGTACTCCCGGGCTCCCTCCTCGAAGTAGCGCAGCGCCTTCACCCCGCGATCCCGCCGCTCGGTGGACGGCGAGAGCACCTCGATCGCGACGTCCGGCGCGCCCTCGGTGGTGCGCTCGAGCGGCCGGTCCTTCCGGCGATCGGTATGATTCCCACATCCGGCTGGTAATCGCGCTCCCCCGGCGGCATGAAGAACGAGTGCGGCGGGAAGCTCACGCAGTGCCGGTTCCCGGTCCGGCGCTCGTAGGCGGCCAGGAACTCGAGCAGGACCGCGATCAGGAGATCGTGCGGAGCGCTTCCCGAAGGACTCACGAGCAACCTCCCGGCCTCGAACTCGAAACGGGCCCCCGCGGGAGGCTCGAGCCGGAGGTACTCCCCCCACGTGAAGTACGGAACGAACTCCTCGGGATCGAGGAGCGCCGGGGTTGGAGGAGCCGGCCTGGTCATGGCGGCTCCTTGATACCGCTCCCCCATGGGTCGGGCAACCTCCTCGGCCCCGGCCCGGCGCCGCTCGGCCAAGCCCTCATGAAGCGACGGACGGGGAAGGAAAGATCCCGGCTCTTCCGGGAATCGTGTAGGGACAGGGGCTCAGCCGCGGCGGCGCGACTCGTCCAGCGCGACGGCCAGGCGCGGGAGCGCGCGCCTGATCTCCGCTTCCCCGGCGGCGCCCACCGAGGCCCGGAACCAGCCGGTGTCCCCGGGATAGGCGAAGGACTGGAACGGCACCACCGCCACGCCGGCGCGCTCGAGCAGGAGGCGGCGGATCTCCTCGTTGGTCCGACCGGGGAGCGCGAACTGGACCGTGAGGTAGATCGCGCCCATCGGCTCGATCGAGCGGACCGGGAGCCCCTCGGCGGCGAGGCGCTGGAGCCCGCCATGGAGCGCGCCCAGGCGCCGCTCGACTCCCGCGCGGAACTCGCGGCGGAACTCCTCGAGTCCGGCCTCGTCGTCGAGGAAGTCGGCCGTGGCCACCTGCTCGGCCCGGGGTGCCCAGGCCCCCACGTGCCCCAAGAGGTCCGACATCCGCTGGATCACCGGGGGCGGCCCGACCCCCCAACCGACCCGGAGCCCGGTCGCCGCCAGCGCCTTGCTGATCCCATCCACGATCACGGTCCACGGCGCCATCTCGGGCCGGAGCTGCACCGGGTTGACGTGCCGCACCGGGCCGAACGTGAGCATCCAGTAGACCTGGTCGTACATGAGGTAGAGCGGCCGCGCGCCCGGACCGCGCCGGCGGTTCTCGTCCAGCACGAGATCCGCGATCGCGGCCAGGTCCTCCGCGGCGAAGGCCGTTCCCGTCGGGTTGAGCGGCGAGCACAGCGCGAGCAGCCGCGCTCCCTCGAGATGCGGCCGGAGCGATGCGGCGTCCGGCAGGAACCGCCGCTCGGGCGTGGCCGGCACCACCACGCTCCGCGCGCCCACGAGGTGGGAGTAGTGGTTGTTGTTCCAGGAGGGGACGGGGTACACGACCGTCTCCCCGGGATCGACCAGCGCGCGATAGGTCGCGTAGATCAGGGGGCGCGCGCCCCCGGCGATCATCACGCCCGGAAGCGGGTACTCGAGTCCGAGCTCGCGCAGGAGGAGCCGCGCGACCGACTCGCGGAGCCGCGGCATCCCGCTGGACGGGGGATAGTTCGTCTCCCCGGCCCGGAGCGCGGAGGCGATCCGCTCCTCGAGCCCGCGCGGGATGCGGAACTGCGCGGGCGCGAAGTCCCCCACGGTCAGGTCGAGCACCTCGCGCCCGCTCCCCTGGAGCGCCCGCACCTCCGCCGCGATCCGGAGGATCTCCGAGCCGACCAGGCCCCCGGCCATCCCCGAGACCAGGAGCTCCGGACGCCGCGCGGTGTCGAACTTCAGGCTCATGGGCCCGGACGATACCGCGGGGCCGGCCCGTTGGCGACGCGGGGCACGCCCGCTACTTCCCGAACTGCACTCTCAGGCCCGGGGTGAACGAGACCCCGGCGGAGGCGCCGCTGTCGATCTCGAGCGCCTGGACGAACACCAGCTGCCCGCAGAGGAGCACGCTGGGCGGGAGCAGGAAGACCAGCCGGTTCACGCCCGGGTTCAGCGTGAGAGGCAGGAACGCCTCGGGGCTCGCCAGGATCGTCCCGCCCAGCGGGGTGGGGAAGGCCACTTGCGCGGTGCCGATGATCAGCACGCCGCTCGTGCCGATCGCGGAGGAGTTGCCCACGTCCAGCCCGAACGCCTCTCCCGGAGCCGGCGGCGTCCCGGCCGCGATCGCGGGCACCCCCATCGACCCCGGCCACCCCGCGCCGTAGTTGAGCCCGGAGGCCGCCGGGCACAGGGCGTAGGCGATCGCGTTCAGGTACATGCGCTCGTTGTTCGGGTTCACCGTGGTGAACAGGTCGAGGCCGCCGGGGTCGCCGCCGTACATCACCATCCCCGGCGCGCCGATCAGCGCGCCCGCACGGAAGAATGCGTGGTGCAGGCCCATGGGACAGGTGACCAGGTCGATCTCGCGTCCGTCGCGGTTGCCGAGCGCGGTCGTCGAGGTGTTGAAGCTCGCGCCCGCGATGCTCCCGAAGGGTCCGTTGGTGACCACGTTCACCGCCGGGGTGAGCACGGTGCCGGAGCTGCAGCCGGTCGTGGTTCCGATCGTGGCCGTGGCGCCGACCGCGGCCAGGAGCGAGTTGACCGAGGGCATCTCGGCCGGCGTGGTGTCCCCTTCCACGATCACGGTCCCGCCCAGGAGCACGAAGCTCTGGATGTCCTGCGCCTCGCTCGCCGAGAGCGGGCCGGTGAAGACCGAGGTGAAGAAGACGTGCTTGTCGGCGAGATAGGCGGCGGTGATCGTCGGGGTGCCCGGGGCGATGCTCACGGTGAAGGGGACCACGCCTCCGGGACCGAAGTTGGCGGGGCTCGCGAGCGAGGCCCGGAGGCGCGCGTACCCGAGCGTCCCGGTCGCCGTCCCGAAGGGGAGCCGGGAGCGCGTCGCGTCGAAGCTCCCGATGTTGATCTGGGCCCCGGCCGCGGCCGCGAGCAGGGTCAGGGACAGGATGGTCCGCATGGGTGAGAGCCTCCTTTCGACATGTCCGGCGCCGAGACTACGCGCTCCCCGACCCGGCCGCCAGCCTTGACACGGAACCGGCTCTCCGCAATCCTTCTCCGCGACGCGACGCCGGCCGCACCGCCGGCCGGTCCTTCCCGATGAGCGAGTTCCTCCCGATCCTCCTCTACGCGGCGATCCTCCTCGCCGTCGGCGCGGGGCTGCTCTGGGTGAACCAGCTCGTGGCGCCGCGGAAGCCGAGCCCCGAAAAGGGGACGCCCTACGAGTGCGGCGTGCCGCCGCTCGCTTCCGCGCACGAGGGGTTCTCGATCAAGTTCTACGTGGTCGCGATGCTCTTCCTCCTCTTCGACGTCGAGACCGCGCTGCTCCTTCCCTGGAGCGTGGTCCATCGGAGCCTCGGCTGGGCCGGCCTCGTCGAGGTCGGGACTTTCCTGGCCGTTCTCGGCCTCGGGCTGGTCTACGCGCTCCGGAAGGGCGCCCTCTCATGGCACTAGGCGCCCCCCAGTCCCACACGGGCGGGTTCTTCACCACCCGGCTCGAGAGCGTGATGAACTGGGCGCGCGAGTCCAGCCTCTGGCCGATGCCCTTCGGCACGGCCTGCTGCGCCATCGAGATGATGGCCACCCTGTGCTCGCGCTACGACCTGGCCCGCTTCGGAGCGGAGGTGATCCGGTTCTCTCCGCGCCAGTCGGATCTCCTGATCGTGTCCGGACGCGTCGCGCTCAAGATGATGCCCGTACTCATCAAGATCTACGAGCAGATGCCCGAGCCCAAGTGGGTCATCTCGATGGGCGCGTGCGCCTCGACCGGGGGCGTCTTCGACACCTACACGCTGATCCAGGGGGTGGACCGCTTCATCCCGGTGGACGTCTATGTCCCCGGGTGCCCGCCCCGGCCCGAGACGCTCATCGACGGACTGATGAAGATCCAGGAGCGGATCCGCCGGGACCGGCCGATCGCCGCGGCGAAAGCGTCGCCGGCCCTCCCGGGGGCGCGGTAGGGCGCATGCCGCTCCCGGTCGAGGGCGGAGCCGACGATCTCCCGCTCCTGCGGGAGCACTTCGCCGACCGGTTGATCGGGATCGAGGTCCACCGCGGCCAGGCCCAGGCGGATGTCCGGGCGGGCGGGATCCTGGACGTGCTCCGCCTGCTCAAGGAGGCGGCCGGCTACGGTTTCCTGTCCGATCTCACCGCGGCGGACTACCTCCGCTTCGACGACAAGCCCGAGCGCTTCGCGGTGATCTACAACCTCTATGCGCTCGGGTACGGGAAGCGCATGATCGTCCGGGCCTGGATCCCCGGCGATCCTCCCACGATCGACAGCGCGACCGCGCTCTGGCCGGGCGCCGACTGGCTCGAACGCGAGGTGTGG
>Ga0187892_10010421_pt1 | contig 11789 bp, 16 predicted proteins | sample MA1701073metaG_FD_139345 | JGI IMG/M metagenome (GOLD analysis project Ga0187892, IMG submission 139345) | Bio-ooze microbial communities from a basaltic lava cave in the Kipuka Kanohina Cave System on the Island of Hawaii, USA - MA170107-3 metaG ... | reverse complement strand
GTCTTGTGGAGTAAAAAGCGCATCAAAATTCCAAAAGCTTGATTGGACAAGAGTTCCAAGTATTTCTGTAAATCCAAGACTGACAAAAATTTCTCTAACTTCATTTATGACGTCATGTAGTGGATGTGATTTTGCAGCAAAAATTTCTGGTGCTGTTGCTTCCACATCAATTGGAGCAAGAGAAATTTCTTTCAACTTTCCACTTGTAAGCATTTCAGTTGTAAGCTTTCTTTCTCCTCCACTCTCAGATAGTTTTGTTGCAGCCTCAAGTCCTTGCACTGTTAGATTTACTATCTTAGATTTTACTGAATCAAGAACAACAAAATTTGGCCTTTTTTTTAGAGATTCAAGTGCAGTCTTGTTTTGTATTTCTGAAACTTGAACTCTGCCTCTTTCAGCAAAAAGACGAATTAGTTCTTCTTCTGACGAAGGTTTGTCATCTTTTAGAGATATTATGTTTGAGTCCTGTTCTTTTGTAATCTCAATCCAGCCATTTTGCCGTGCGTTTGCTATAGCTGCATTAAACTCTGATTCAGGAACAACACCCCTTGCCACCTCAAAGGTGCAAGCCTTGTGCTTAGCAAGATAATTTACAAGCATTCTTTCAGGAAGGCCTTTCTCAAGTGCTTCTTTGCCATTTTTCCCAAGACTGGCAGAAAATATTGTGGATTCATTAACTTCTACCAGATTCTTGTATTTGAGCCACTCAATCCCTCGCCTTACTTGATCCATAGCAAGCTGAGCATTTTTTGCAAGTTCTTCATAAGTCAGGTTTGGCATTCGCTTTAGTGTTTTGATTATTTTATGTTCTATTGGATGAAGAACTTGTGACATTATCACAAAGAGCAGAAAAGACTTTTTAAACCTTAACCTGTCTGAATGATGAATGTCAGGTAATGAATTCACAGTCACTCCTTGGAGTGTCGAAGGAGACATTGACTATGACAAACTCATACAAAAATTTGGAACAGAAAAAATTTCGCCACAATTGCTTGATAGAATAAGAAAGATTACTGGCGAGCTGCATCCTATGTTAAAGCTGGAATATTTTTTTAGCCACAGAGACATGGATAAGATTTTGTCAGAATATGAAAAGGGAAATAAGTTCTATCTTTACACCGGTCGAGGCCCTTCTGGTTCGGTCCATATGGGTCATCTGCTACCTTGGATTTTCACGAAATATCTACAGGAAAAATTTGATGTAAATTTGATTTTTCAGATTACAGATGATGAAAAGTTCCTCTATAGTGATGAGAAATCGTTTGATGATGTATCAAAATACACAAATGAAAATATTCTCGATATAATTGCAGTAGGTTTTGACCCCAAGAAAACCAAAATCCTCGTAGATTCCAAGGATATCAAACAGATATATCCGATTTCTCTCGAAATTGCAAAAAGGATAACATACTCTACAGTCAAAGCAGTTTTTGGCTTTCAAAATTCTACAAACATTGGTATGATTGGCTTTCCCCCAATCCAAGCTGCACCTTGTTTTCTTCCTTCCGTAATTGAAGGCAAGCCTACAGCAGTACTCATACCTGCTGCCATTGATCAAGACCCATACTGGCGCGTAACAAGAGACATTGCAGAGAAAATAGGATATCCAAAACCTGCTCAGATACATTCGAAGTTCCTACCAGGTCTTGGTATGAAGGGAAAGATGTCTTCGTCTCTTCCAGAAACTGCTATCTTTACAACTGATGATGAGGAACTAGTTGACAAAAAAATTTCAAACTCGTTTACAGGCGGTCAGCCTACTGTTGAAATGCAACGTAAACTTGGAGCCAACTTCAACATCTGCCCCGTCTTTTGGTATTTACGCTACTTTTTTGATTCTGAAAAAGATTCCAATGAGCGAGAACGAAAGTGTAAAGGTGGCGAGCTATTGTGTGGAGAATGTAAAACTGATCTACAGAATGCTGCAAAACCTTTCATCATAGACTTTAAGAAAAAAAGGGAAAAAGCAAAAGATCAAGTAGACAAATTTTTGTTTAAATAAGAAAGATGAAAAAAAGAATTTTTTGTGAAGATAAATACGAAGCACAGAAACTTTCAAGTCTGATTTATACCAAGGAAGACAGAGAAACCTTCATCACTGGAATTTTGGAAGTCATAGACAATGAAATGGTTGTGTCACTTAAAGACAAATCTGCTCATAGTATTCTTTTAAAGGACAAAGCCGAAGCTGAGTCTTTTGCTGATTTTATTCAATCTGTTATCGAAAAAAATCACAGAATAACAAATACAGTAGTAATTGAAAATACTGTTGAAATCACAAAAGAATGAGCTAGACTAGAGTCTTATTCATTTCATCAGTCATTATTTCTTGAACTTTAAGAAAATACAATCTAGTCGAATATGGCATCTCGTCTATGTTGTTATTTATTGCTATCATAAAATACATTACAGCGCGTTTTGATATATCCACGTTGAACTTCATGTGAAGTATCGGATCCTGTTTAACTTTTATCTTGTCAACTAGCCATGGAGGTGCCATTTCTTTTGTTTCTTGTATCACCTTTTTGTACCAATAAGCGATATTTTCAGGGTTAAGACCCTCTTTCAACTCAGTTACTTCAGTCGATATTTTGTTTAACATGTGGTTAGCCAACTTTTTCATTGTTTGACCCTAGAGCTTTTTGGATTTAGTTCAATTACTCAAAGATAGACAAGTTATTTGTCAATTCAGCGCAAGTTACCATCAGAATCGATCTCAGAGTTTTTAATTCGTGATGTTGAGATGCGCTTGCCATCCTTTGCAAGTACCAGTGGCACGCTAACAACTTGTACCGGCGCAAGGTGCCTTTGATGCCGTAATTCATTTAGTATTGTACCCTTTTCCGTTGTTTCTTCACTTACAACCAAAGCTTCTACTCCACCTTCTAGAACTACTGGACCAAAATCATTGTCAAGTTTACTTATCTCATAATGTGAATTTGGAAAAATTTTCATTAATGTGGACTTGAGCAATTCTAATCTTTGAGAATAGTTGTGCAAAAGATGCTTGCCTTTTTTTCTTGCCAGCTCATCACTAGTAAGGCCAATTATAACCTTAGATGAGATAGAAAATCCCTTTTGCAGCAGTGCGATGTGTCCTTTGTGTATTATATCAAATGTGCCACCAAGAGCAACTAGTTTGAATTGTGACATGAAAGTACTTTGTGTTCTTTTAAATTAACTCTATTGAACAAGCATCAGGTTTATTATAGAACTTGGGCTGGAAAGTGCTACTGCGTTCAGATCCCAAACATATACTTCAATAAAAAATGCCCCATCACTATCAGGGACCCACATTACAGAGGGATTTTGTTTTTCCGCACCATGAAATACACCTTCTGCTGTACCTATGAATTCTACACCGCCCCCAACACGTTTAATCTGTACATAGCAGACATACGGTTGTTCGGTGAATTGATCAGCTGCATACTTTATCCATATACTACTTGTTATGTTGACTTGACTTCCCACTGGTATTGTGTTGTATTTGTTGCCTTGTGGATCTGTAACGGAAATGTCAGCTATTGTAACAAGTTTTGTAAGCGAGCTTAACTTTACTTTGATATCTTTAACATCAACCAAGGAGGATTGAAAATTATCAGACTCTGCAAGAAGCTTGTATGATCTTGTGATCGAATTTGGAGTCGAAGTCATGCTAAAGTTGGCAATCTTACCGGGACCAATATTACCCGGCAGTGGGGTTGCTGTTACGATACCAACAACCCTATCAAACGCATCATATGAAAGTAGGTAAATTGTTGTGCCAGTTGTAGGTATTGTTCCTCCGTTAATTATGGTTCCTGAAAAAGTAAGTTGATCTGAAATTTGTAGAGTGCCAGGTGAAATTTGAAGTGCTTGTGGCCGTGCTGGCGAAGAGTTGAATCCTGTTAAATTAATTGAAACACCAGTTATGGTTGGATCCTTTTTTGATGAGATAATAGAATATGGAGCCTTTCCACCAGGTGGAATAACTTTGAGTAGGGTTGTGCCAGTCTTGTATTCTAGAATTTTCTGTTTTTCATCGTAAAAGGAAACACCAAGTTTGACTCCAGTTACTGGGAAATTGTTTGTGTTTTGTACTTCGCCTATTACTACCGTTGAACCGTCTTCTGCCTTGTAGCTGTATGTAGTTAGGACTTTAACTGTCAAACTGCTACTTGGCTGAGTATACTGTGCCCATCCAGAAATAGGTGCAAATATTGATAATGTTAGCAAGACAGCTAGGATAATGGCCTTATTCATACACTAATACTAGTCAAAAAGTGATTAATCACGTACAATATATCATAATCTAAACAACGTGCATCAGAAGGTTTTACTAAACTCGCGTTAGATCAAAAGATAAGAAAAAGATGTTAAGATGTTAATACATCTATTTTCTGCTTTTACGAGCGGTAATTATGCCCCAGTATACTAGACCAGGAGCCAATCCCACTATCAAAGGAATGTAAACTGCTACTTCTTCGCCTGGCATTTTCGAATTCTCCTATACAGCAGGGAACCAATATAATATTTAAATCCATCTTTCACAGGCTCTGTCAAGTCGTAGGTTGTTTTTATAGCTATAAAAAATCGGTTGATGTCTAGGATTTCAAATCATCATAATTTCGATATTCAGTATGCCCACAATTTCTACATCTATAAGCCATAGGCATTCTGGTATTTTCTCTATCTCCTTCCTTTGTTACTCTAATCTGACTTACTATTTCCATAAGAGTGCCACATTTTGAACAGTTCAATGATAAACAGGGTTAACTTGTTAATTCACAAATTACAGCTTCTATTGCTTCAGACCTAGCTTGCTCATCATTATTCCAAACATACTTTGCGGTTCCTACAAAATTATCCACTAGGGTTTGTGGCCTTAGATCTCTGTTCAATATACCATTAATCAGCGTAGCTAATCCGATTACTTTGAGTCTATTCTCTGTGTTCTGCTTTATCATTTCACATCGTTTCATATTGAAATGATACACATCATTGAATTTAGGCATTATGGAAAAAAGATTCATTTGAAATTTATCTTTGGATCAGTTTTATTGACAGAATCCTGTAAAATATCATAACACGATATAAGACAACGTTTAGCATAAAATGTCGTTTAGTGTTTTGAATTAAAGTGATCCATTATTATCCCCTTCTATTTCAGTTCCACAAGCTTGAGCTGATGTTTTTCCATCGATCTAATACTAAAATGAAGATGGACTGGTGGGGATTTGAACCCCAGACCCCCCGCGTGCAAGGCGGGTATTCTACCGCTGAACTACCAGCCCATCACAGGGAATGCAAGTCGTGTAGATTTTAATTGTTGCCTTTGTTTTGGCAAAGATTTTATTGATATAAGTCAAACGATTTTTTATGGTATTACTAAAATCAGAACTTGTTTTAAAGACGGGTGACAATGCACCTGACTTTGAACTTTTAGGAATAGATGATAAAAAGCATTCACTTGCAGAATTCAAAGACTTCAAAGGTTTACTTGTAGTTTTCATGTGCAACCATTGTCCATATGTACAGGCAAAGACTAAGGTGCTAGTCGAGATTTATGACAAATTCAAGGATAAAATTGCCGTGATAGGAATAAACAGTAACGATCCGACAAACTATCCAGACGATAGCTTTGAAAATATGAAAAAGTTTGCAAAGGAAAAGGGTATTAAATTTTCATATTTTGTGGATGAAACTCAACAAGTCGCAAAAAGATATGGAGCGGTTTGTACGCCAGATCCGTTCCTATTTGACCATGAAAGAAGGCTCGTTTTTCATGGTAGGATAGATAATGCCATGAGTCCAGAGGATCTTGCTACAGAAAAAACTATGATTCTTAATATAGAAAAGCTGCTACAGGGAAAGAAAATAGAGAAAGATTTCGATCCATCTATGGGTTGTTCCATCAAGTGGAAAAGCCAGCAAACTTAAATGGCCGTTACTTTGGGAAAGTTCTTGGGCCGATAGCTCAGCTTGGCTGGAGCGTTCGACTGATAAGCTTTTCAGATATCGAAAGGTCGTGGGTTCGAATCCCATTCGGCCCACTTTTGTTATAGAAAAGATTTATCTTCTTCATGAATCTACGAACGAATAGTACCTGATGGAAGAGAAATTTGTCACAGTCGGTGCAAGCAAGATTAGATATCTTGAGGAAGGTGGATCAGATGGTAATGTTGTTCTTGTTCATGGTCTTGGAGCCTCGGCTGAAAGGTGGGAGTATGTAATTCCGCGTCTTAGTAAAAAATATCACGTAATTGCACCCGATCTCATAGGATTTGGCTATAGCGACAAGCCTTCTGTGGACTATACACCAGAGTTTTTTGCAAAATTCCTCTTTGATTTTTTGAATACACTTGGTATCACTAAAACAAGTTTAGTTGGCTCATCACTTGGAGGCCAAGTTGTTGCAGAATGTGCAATAACCCAAAACAAAATAATCGAAAAGATTGTCCTAGTATCTCCTTCAGGACTAATGAAACAATCCACTCCTACATTAGACGCCTATATGATGGCAGCCCTCTATCCAAGCCAAGATGGTGCAAAAACTGCCTTCCAGATGATGGCAGGGCCCCACAAAGAGATAGACGCCCGTACCATAGATGGTTTTGTTCAAAGGATGACACTTCCAAATGCAAAACTAGCCTTCATGTCCACGGTTTTATGTCTGAGGAACTCTGCTGTTTTATCAGAAAGACTTGGACAGATAACTGCACCAACCCTAGTCATATGGGGAAGGCATGATTCCCTCATTCCCATCAAATATTCAAAGGAGTTTCTGTCATCTATCAAAAATTGCCAGTTTGCTGAGATGGAAGACTGTGGTCATACCCCCTATGTGGAAGATCCAGCAAAGTTCTCGGATATTCTGCTTAAATTTTTAAACCAATAATTGGTTTTATTTACCAATTAATACCAATAGGTATATATACCAATATTGACAACAATAACCTATGAATGGTAATAATAACCCATACGATCCAGCAACTATGTTTAAGGAATGGATACAAAAAGGTGGAAAGGCCCAGATGGATTTCATGAAAACCTTTGGCTCAATGATGGGTCAAAAACAAGAATTTGATCCAGTAGAGACTTTAAAAGAGATTGCAGGCAAGAGTGCAAAAGCCCAGTCTGACTTTATGGAAAACGTTGGAAACATGCAATCAAAAGCAATGGATAGTGCCTTTAAACTTGCACAGTCGTTGCCACAATTTCTATCATGGGGCGCATTTAAAACATCAGTTGGAAGCAATGGAAGAATTTCGATTCCCGAAGCGGAAAGAGATGCCCTTGGACTAAAAGAGGGAGACCTCGTTCAAGTAGTAATCATTCCTGTCGAGAAAAAATCAAAGAAAAGTGAGGTGAAAAAATGAGTAAGACAACAGCACAAGAATCAAAAGAGATCTATACAGTGTTCAAGCAAAACATAGACAAGTACTTTGATGAAGTAGAAAAGACAACACCACAGTATCTACAATCTATAACAAATCTTCAGCAAGAATACACTGCAGCATGGAAAAACGCAATAGAATCAGTTATTTCACTACAGCAAGAATTTGCAACCAAAGCTGGAATAAACACAAACGTACCAGCAGTCGTGGTAAAAATGATAAATGATACAACTGAAGAAATGATCAAGGCACGAACAGTACAAAATAAAGTAGTATTAGCCGCAATTAACACAACAAAACAAAATGTCAAAACATTCAACGATAATGCAAAAGCATTCGCTGAACTAAACGAGAACATACTACAATCTTGGATCTCTGCATGCACACCTACACGAAACTAGTGTAAGGAGCTTTTCCTTTTTTATTTATTAGATCTTTCTTTTAGCCACTCGCCAAGCTCTGGAAGTACATTTTTTTGCGAAAATGAGCTTGCTATCATGCCAACATGTCCTGTTGGATAAATTCTGAGAGTTTTATCCTCGCTTCCGACAGCATAGTGTAAAGGCATGCTACACTCTGGAGAGACAAGATGATCCCCTACTGCTACCTGTGTAAATATTGGCATTGTGATATTTTTAAGCGATACGAGCTTTCCACCAACATACATTTTGTTTTGAATCAGTAAGTTATCTTGGTAGATGTCTTTTATCCACTGTCTGAAAAGTTCTCCAGGAATTGGGGGTGTGTCGTTTAACCATTTTTCAACACGCAAAAAGCTATCAACATAATTTTTGTCGTCAATGTTTCTGAAAAAGTTAATGTATTTTTCTATTCCCTGCTCAAAGGGTTTGAGAACAGAAAAAACATAGTACATGAATTCTGGAGGCATGTTACCAATTGTTTCTACCATGTTATCCACATCCATATGCTTGGCAAGGTTACCAACAACGGTTGTGTCACGCTGACCATCAATTACTGGAGCAGTAGCAACCAGATTTTTGATCTTATTTGGGTGAAGTGCGGCATATACCGTAGCCAGAGTACCACCGGTACAGTATCCCTGCATTGATACCTTGTTCACAGAGGCCTCATTACATACAAAATCTACACAGTTGTCAATGTAGCCGTTTACATAGTCATCAAAGCCAAGATATTTGTCAATGTTAGATGGCGTTCCCCAGTCTATCATGTAGACATCATATCCTTGGTTTAGGAGATTTCTAACCCAACTCTTGTGAGGCTGTATGTCCAAAATATGGTATCTGTTTATGAGCGCATACACTATGACGAGTGGAGTTTGGTGTTGTTTTTGTGTTGGAGAGTTAAAATGAAGTAAGCGGATTTTATCTTCAGAATATGCAACATCATAAGGTGTCATTTCAAGATTTATTTCATCAGGTACTGGCACCATTTTTGGTGCTTCAATCATATTTTTGTTAAATTTAAAAAATTCAGCAACAAGCTTAGGATCTATTTTGAGTTCATTTTCCATTATTTTTCACCTTAGTTTGGTTGCCATTTTTTTCTAGCTTGCTCATCCGTTTTCGTAATGAATGCAATTCTTTGTAAATTTCATCTATATCATTTTTAGTTGGAATGTTTGCTGTTTCAAGTAAGACAGAAAGCATCTTGTTCCAGTGTTTTGATAGTTCGAGTTCGCTTGATATTAATTTACCAAAGTTTTCACCAAATTTCTCCGAGTCAAAAAGTTGTGTAAAATCATTCTCAAACATATCAATCCATACACGCTTTGATGCTTCAAGATGTTCCATGTCTTGAGGAATTTCAGTGATTTTTTTATTAACTCTCTTTTGTGCTTCAATCCATGTATCTGAAAGCTGTTTGTAGTATTCAGCAAGTCTTGTATTAAATTCCGTTAGATCCTCGTTTGCCTCTATCATTTCGGTGGCAAGTTTTTTGGCCTGCATAGCAAATTTTCGCATTGGTCCAGCCGATGTTAATGCAGATGGCTTGCTTGACATGAGATAAACTATGTCTGTCCAGAATAACGAAAGGTGTTTGTAATACTCCAGTGATTTTTTATAATCTGACTGGGCTGCCATGTCAATGATAGATAAAAGATCTCAATAAATAGATCGTCTTTTAAACTGATGCTGTTGATATTCAATCTAGCAAGAGATTACATGCTCTCTCATGGGAGAAGACCTCATGGACTTTGAGACCATATGCAAAAAGGTCACAGATGTAGATCCAAAGATAAGATTTGCAGGAATGATAAACGATAAGGGCAGACTTATTGCAGGTGGTATGAAGGAAGGCAAGAAGCCACTTGAGGACACAAAAGATGATGAGATGTTGTTTATGGAACTTGTTTTGCGTACTAAGATGCGACGCGAGTTTGATAAACAGCTTGGATCAGTAAAGTTCGCAATGTCATACAGAGAAAAAGCCATAGTGATGAGCTTTCCACTTGATGAAAATGTCATGCTAGTGTCAGCTGACACAGGAATTGACTTTGCAAAAGTTCCCTTTAAGATATTAAAAATTTTAGGTCACTAAAGCTGCGAGCTTTCGTAAACTGTCTGGCACCACTGTAACACGGTTTCTAGGTCCTCTGATACAAAGTCTGCCTTAATCTTTGTCTTTTTTGCAATGTTTGTGCAAAGAACTAAGTGTAAAGTCTTGCCAAATTTTGTCTTGGTTGCGTTTATTGCCTCTGAAAAAAACTTTAGTCCACCTTCTACTTTTGAAAACATTACAATTATCATCAAACCTTGCTTTTTGTTCCATATCTTGTTTAGAAATTTTTGCAGATCAATATCAAACATAACATCTATTGCAGAAGACATGTCTCCAAGTTGTGATACTTTCCATCCTACAACATGAAAGGCCGCAGAAGATGCTTGTGCTAAAAGTGCCCCCTGAAAATCTGTGGAGAAAACTACCACATTCTTTTTAGGATCAGTCTCTACCTCAGTTAGATTGACAATCTGTATTGAATTTGAAATTATTCCTTCAAGAAAATTTTTTTCTGATTTGCTAATCTTTCCTTTGTCATAGGAATCTTGAACGGCCTCTATGGCAGGAATGATTACCTCCGTGATGATTTTTGCTGGGTCTGCTCCAGAATGAAGTGAATTTCTAAGTATGTTGTGTGATTCCCTATGCGCGCCTGAGAAGAGGTATTGTAGATACTTGTTTTTAACCTGAAAGAAATCTGCAGGAAAACGGAGCTGGTCAACTCCTTCTTCCATAAACCACAGGTTTACACTTCCGATGTTTTTTTGCTTTACAAGGCCTTCCGCTGCAAAGACCTTAAGGAATTTTGTCATAGTAATTCTGTTGATTCGAAGCTTTTCAGCTAGCTCAATGCCAGAAAGACCTGTCTTTGAATCTCGTAAAACATCAATTAGTTTTTCCTTTATCTTCTCAGTTTGATAGCCACGAGCCACGAGTTTTGAAAAATGGTCTTCTCGTATAAAGCATTACCAAAAACTAAACCAGCAGGGGGCTGTAGATGCAGACCCACCCTGTTGGTCTGGTACTTTGGCATGGTCTGTAGTCTGTTACGAGCGCACTTGCCTTCAAAAGGCAATTATAATAAATAAAAAATGCGTAGCAATAATACTAAATACTTAAAAACAGGATTTTTGGTTTTTGAAGAACCAGATTATCACATACTAACATCTACCATTGGGTTGTTTAGAAATTTAATCCCAGAAACATTAAATACTTGAAGTACTTGAAAGTACGGTAAGGTATTAGTAAAATGCCAAAAGCAGGTTTCAAATCAATAACGGTTTCAGAAGCTGTATACAACAAGTTCCACGATGTTTACAAGAAGAACAAACAAGACCTTGCGATGAAGGGTATCAACAGCTTTGCTGGATACATTACCTACATGATGGAGGATCTCATGCAAAAGGATGAAACCTTTGCAAGATATGCACCCAAGCTAGAGAAGATTGCGGTAGATGACAACAGGGTTGTAATTAAGGACAATATCAAAAACAGAATTGCAGAGGTTGCGATTCAAAATGGTGAGCTGTACTGTATGCTATGTGAGGAAAAAGATTGTTTTCACATAGGTTTTGTGTTTTCGCTTCCTGATGTTTACGAAGTTCTAAATGCACGTGGAATAAAGCACCAAAAATAAAAAAAAGTGCAGGAGGTGGGATTTGAACCCACGAACCCCTAAGAGACGGGATCACCCATGTTTTATGATCTTAAGTCCCGCGCATCCAAAGGCTAGGCCTTCTTTGGCCAGGCTCGGCGACTCCTGCGTTTTATTAGCTGAAAGTTGTGGAAATTAAACGTTTTATAAAAAATTTTTTTCAAAACCAAGTAAGGTTAATAAGGATTCAGTAAAGCGAACTTGTCATGCTTCGATAGCTCAGCCTGGTAGAGCGTTACCTTGGTAAGGTAAAGGTCGCGGGATCGAATCCCGCTCGG
>Ga0187892_10010419_pt1 | contig 11790 bp, 11 predicted proteins | sample MA1701073metaG_FD_139345 | JGI IMG/M metagenome (GOLD analysis project Ga0187892, IMG submission 139345) | Bio-ooze microbial communities from a basaltic lava cave in the Kipuka Kanohina Cave System on the Island of Hawaii, USA - MA170107-3 metaG ... | reverse complement strand
CTCAGTAGAGTTTGCATTTGACAAATTACAAACAAAGCGAGCAAACGCAACTGCTGCAAGCTGAAATCCAAAACATATTCCAAGATATGGAATATTTTTTTCTCTTGCATAATTTGCTGTATTTATAATTCCTTCGGAACCTCGTTCGCCAAAACCTCCTGGAACCAGTATTCCTTGATAAAGTGAAAGCTTGTTGATGTTTCCGTTTAGCTCTTCAGAATCAATCCAGTCTATTACAACATTTTTGCCAATTTTTGCACCGGCGTGTTTTAGTGCATGATTGACACTAACATAACTATCAGCAAGAGTTACGTATTTTCCAACCATCGCTATCTTCACGCTCTCAGTAGCATTTTTAAAAGAATTTACAATTGTAGTCCATTTGTCCCAGTTTGCGGATGCATTCACCAGTCCGACTTTTGCGAATTTTTTAAAGATCACATCGACTATACCTTGATCATAAAGCATCTCTGGAACCATTAGGATTGATCCTACGTCATGGCACGAAAAGACATCTTTGATTGAAACATTTGAAAAAAGCGAGATCTTTTTCTTTGTTGCCACCTCAAGTGGTGATGTACACCTTACTGCCAAAAGGTCTGGCTGGATACCAATCCTGCGTAGCTCTTGTACGCTGTGCTGTGTGGGTTTTGTCTTTTGTTCACCGACTACATCAAGGGACGGTGCAAGAGTTACATGCACAAAAATGACATTTTCAGGGCCATCCTCAAGCCTAATCTGTCTTAATGCTTCAAGAAATGGAAGGCTTTCTATGTCACCAACTGTGCCACCGCACTCTACAACTAAAATGTCTAGATTTTCACTGGTCGCAATCTTTCTAATTCTATTTTTTATGGCATCAGTAACGTGAGGAATTATTTGTACACATGCACCAAGGTATTCTCCACGCCTTTCGGCTTCAATTACACTTGAGTATATTTGGGCAGTAGTAATGTTGTGAGATTTTGGAATGTTCTCGTTTAGAAATCTTTCATAGTTACCAATGTCCATGTCACACTCGCCTCCATCTTCTGTTACAAAGACTTCACCATGTGCAATAGGATTCATTGTACCGGCATCATAGTTTAGATACGGATCTATCTTTACGCAAGAAACTTTTTGATTTGAAAGTTGTAACAACTTTGCAAGCGAAGAAGTAACCACCCCTTTGCCAAGGCCAGACATCACTCCGCCTGTAACAAAAATATACTTTACAGATTCTATCTGCATATATAGAGATAACAAATGACCCTTTTATTCGTTATTGTGGTTTTGTTGCCATTTTGAGATTTTTTGTAAACGATGCAACTCCAGCCTCGATCTTTTTTTGAGGCAAGATCTCAATTAATCTTAAAAACGCACTGCCAACAATCACTGCATCTGCACCACACTTTATGATGAATTTAGCTTGGCCCTGATTGCTTACACCAAAGCCTACCCCAAGCGGAATTTTTCTATTTACTATTTTTTTGGTGTTTTTGATTGCGTCTATAGTATACTGTTGGATTTCTTGCTGTTTCCCTGTAGTTCCATATACAGAAACAAGATACAAAAATCCTGACCCTGCCTTGACTATCTTTTTGATTCGTTCCTTGGTTGTGTTAGGAGATATTAGAAAGATGGCGTCAGCGTTGTTTTTATGAATGGCCTTTAGGTACTCTTTTGATTCTTCCACAGGCATGTCAGGCAGTATGAATCCGTCTATCCCAGCCTTTTTTGCAAGCGAAATGAACCTGTCAAATCCGCGTCTGTAAAGCAGATTGGTATAGGTCATTAAAACAAGCGGGAGATCGGTTTCTTTTCGTATTTTTTTGACTAGTGAAATAAACTTTGCGAGATTGAATCCTTTTTTGAGAGCTACATGACTTGCGTTTTGAATTACGGGCCCGTCTGCAAGAGGATCTGAAAAAGGCAGACCAAGCTCAATTATGTCCGCCCCTCCCTTTACCAGTCCACGCACCGCAGACAGTGTACCGCTTTCATTTGGATAGCCAGCCATAACGTATGCTATAAGTGCTTTTTGTTTTTTGGATCTTAGCTCCAAAAATTTATTTTTTATTTTTGACATTTTGATTCAGATAATTTTCTACAACCTCGACATCCTTGTCTCCACGACCCGACAAGGTTACAACAATTGTTTCACTTTTTGGTCTTGTTTTTGCAATCTTAATTACGTAAGCTACTGCGTGAGCTGACTCTAATGCAGGTATGATGCCTTCGTGTTTTGCAAGCATCAAGAATGCATTTACTGCATCTCGATCACTAGCACTACCATATTTTACACGCTTTGAATCTTTGAGGTAAGAGTGTTCTGGACCAACCCCAGGATAATCAAGGCCTGCAGCTATGCTGTGTGTATCACGTATCTGTCCTTCCTCATCTTGTAATAGATAGGTCATCATGCCATGTAGAACACCTTTTTTTCCTACATTTAGTGTCGCAGAATGATGATCTGTGTCAAGCCCTTCTCCTCCAGCTTCGATTCCAAACATCTCTACGTCAGTTTCTAGCAGTGGGTAAAACGTCCCAATTGCGTTAGAGCCTCCACCAACACAGGCAACTAGTGAATCAGGAGATTTTTTTCCAAGCGCTTTCATTTGCTGTGCAATTTCTTTACCTATTACTGATTGAAAGTCTCTTACCATGACGGGGTATGGATGTGGACCAACAGCAGAGCCAAGCAAGTAATACGTTGTTTCTACGTTTGTGATCCAGTCTCTAATTGCTTCATTTATCGCATCTTTTAGTGTCTGAGTTCCACTCATTACTGGATGAACTATAGATCCAAGAAGCTTCATTCTGAACACGTTTAGTCTTTGTCTTTGTGTGTCCTTGTGTCCCATGTATACTTCGGATCTTAACCCAAGGCAGGAACAAGCCATGGCAGTAGCAACTCCATGTTGGCCAGCTCCAGTCTCTGCAATGATTCTTTTCTTTTTCATTTTTTTTGCAAGAAGTGCCTGTCCTAGTGTGTTGTTTATTTTATGTGCACCACCATGCAAAAGATCCTCTCGCTTAAGATAGATCTTTGCCCCTCCAACTTTTTCAGTTAGATTCCTTGCAAAATAAAGAGGAGTAGGCCTTCCAGCATACTCTCGCAAATAGTAATCTAGTTCTTTTGTAAAATTTTTGTCGTCCTTGAATTTCAAATACGCTTCTTCTAGTTCTTGCACTGCAGGAACTAGAGTTTCTGGAATGTACTTGCCACCAAACTGACCAAATTTTCCATCCTTTGGGAATTTTATCTTCATATTGCTAACACCAACTTTTTGACATGTCCCTTGATATCTTTACTCTTCATTATGCTACTGCCTACAAGAAAGGCATCAGCTCCACACTCATGAAGGAATTTTATATCCTTGGGAGATTCTATTCCGCTCTCAGAAAGTATTATTCTTCGTTCTTTTCTGTTTTTGAGGATGTTTTTTGTTGTTTTAAGGTCAATTTCCAGCGTGTCTAGATTACGGTTGTTTATTCCAAGCAAGTCTGCATCGGTTTGCACAGATTTTATAAATTCTTTTTTTGTATGAGATTCTAACAAAACCACCAAACCTTTCCTATGTGAATAAGAAATAAACTCGTCGATATCTTTTGCTAGTTTTTTATCAAATATTGACTGTATCAGTAGTATACAGTCCGCGCCAATTTTTTCAGCTGCATCTATCTGGATCTTGTTCACAATGACATCTTTCATCAAAAGTGGCACCTTGACTGCTTTGCGTATCTTTTGAAAATATTCTGGCAAACCATTAAACAGATGTGGTTGTGTAAGAATAGAAAGTCCTATAGCTCCTCCCTCAATCATAGACTTTGCAATTTCTACTGGGTCTGATATCTTACGTATATTTCCAAGTGATGGAGAAGAAAATTTTATTTCCGTTATTAGAGGTGCATGCTTATTTTTACGTATGCTCTTTATGATGTTTATTTTGGATTTTGGTAATTTTTGCGCGATTTCGTAAATACCACTATCTATTGCCATCTGCGAATTGTCTGCTAGTTTTTGTAACATGTTTTTCATGATTTATCAAATTCCTCTACTTTTCTTATGTCTCCGCAAAAACGAATCAGATTCTTAAAAGCATCATAGGCCTTGCCACTCTTTATTGTGTTTAATGCAATTGGTGTCGCATCATGAAAGTCGTTTGCCATGTCAGAAATTATCAGACCTGCAGCAGCATTTAGTGCGGTTACTTCGATCATTGGTTTATTTGCTGTTCCTCTTAATACTGAAACAAATGCCTTGATTGCATCTTCCTTTGAGTAAACTTGAATATCGCTAATGCTTGCATTTGTAAGTCCATGATCCGCCGGATTTAGAATTTTCAAACTTACTTTGCCATCTTTGAGAAGACAAATCTGGTTTTTTGATGTGGTAGAAAGCTCGTCAAGGCCATCATGAGACAATACAGTCATTGCACTTTCTGCCCCTCGTGCCTTTAACAACAAGACCACACGTTCAAGATAGTCTGCAGAAAATACTCCCACTAATTGGTTTTTTACTCCAGCTGGATTGCTTAATGGTCCAAGCAGATTAAACGCAGTTCTTGTCCCAAGCAGCTTTCTTGCTTCTGCAACATTTTTCATTGCAGGATGAAATTTTTGAGCAAACATAAAACCAATACCAAACCTTTCTATTGTTTCTGTGACTTTTTCTGGTGCCATATTCAGATCATATCCAAAATATTCGAAAATGTCTGCACTTCCACAAATTCCAGAGACTGATCTGTTTCCGTGCTTTGCTACTGCACCACCCGCACCGGCTATTACAAATGCAGCTGCAGTGGAAACATTGAAGGTTTTCATTTTATCACCGCCCGTACCGCAGACATCAATTATTTTTCCAGATCGTTTTGGTGCAATGTGAATAGCATATTGTTGCATCTTGTCAAGCATTGCCAGCAGTTCCTGATCCGATTCGCCTTTGTCAGTCAAATTTCTCAAAAAGTTTGCGGTCTCTTGTGTTGGAATCTGTCCTTTTAGGATTTCATCCATTGCTTGGCTCATCTCGTCATAAGTTAGATCCTCATAGAGTGAAAGCTTGCCTGTTAATTCATTAATCATTTTTTCACCATCTTTACAAAGTTACTTAGGATCTTTTTGCCCTCTCCTGTCATGACAGATTCTGGATGGAACTGTACTCCTTCTATGGGGTATTTTTTGTGGTGTACTGCCATTATCTCCTTATCATCAAGTGCAGTAGCTGTTACTTCTAACACGTCAGGAATTATGGTTTTGTCCCCTACAAGAGAATGATATCTTGTTGCCTTGAATGGATTTTGAACTCCCTCAAACAAAGGAGATTCAGAGTACTGTATGGGGCTTGTCTTTCCATGCCTCACATGTCCTGCATTTACCACTTTTCCTCCAAAGGCGTGGATTATTCCTTGATGCCCAAGACAAATTCCTAAGATTGGTTTTGTGGGACCAAGTTCTGTAATTATTTTAGTGCAGACTCCAAAGTATCTTTCATCTTCAGGGGTTCCTGGTCCTGGTGATATTACAATTGCATCATAGTTTTGCTTTTTGATTTCTTCAATTGTTATCTTGTCGTTTCTCACCACATCTGATGAAACACCAAGCTCGCCAAGAAGTTGTGCTATGTTATAGACAAAGGAATCATAGTTATCTATTATTAGAAATTTCATTTCGATGCCTCCTTTAATGCGTCAAGCATTGCATTTGCTTTGTGTTGTGTTTCAAGCCACTCATTTTCAGCAACAGAATCGGATACAATTCCTGCACCAGTTTGAACAAATCCCTTTGTGCCATCAAAAAATATTGTTCTAATTGCAATGGCAAAATCACAACAACCATTAAATGAAAAATATCCCACCGCGCCTGCATATGGTCCTCGTGACTCTGGCTCTAACTCATCAATTATTTCCATTGCGCGAATCTTTGGAGCTCCAGAAACGGTTCCAGCTGGGAATACTGCCTTGATGGCATCAAATGCATCAAACTTTTTGTCTAGAGTTCCGACCACATGTGTAACCATATGTTGCACATGGCTGAATTTTTTTACTGCCATGAGTTCTTTGACATGTACAGAACCATATTTACAAACTCGTCCAATGTCGTTTCTTCCAAGGTCTACAAGCATCGTGTGCTCTGCAAGCTCTTTCTCATCGTTTAGCATTTCTTGTCTTAGCTTTTCGTTTTTTGTCTCATCATCAGTTATTGCCCTTGTTCCAGCAATTGGGAAGGTTTCAACTGTGATTCCTGTGACCCTTAGAAGCATCTCTGGGCTAGAACCGATTATCGTCCTGTCGCCCATTTTCATGTGATACATGTATGGCGACGGATTGATCTGCCTGAGTAATTTGTAAACCTTAAGAAGGTCTCCTTTTGCTTCAAAGTTGAACTTTCTGGAAAGTACAACTTGGAAAATATCTCCGTCGTAGATGTATTTCTTTGCCTTTTCTACCATAGTTACAAATTTTTGCCTGTCTAGATTTTCTGAAATTTCTGAAGCTTCAAAATCTCCAAACTTTGTGTCTGAAAATGATATGTGATCTATTCTATTTTTGTCATAATAAAAGTAGACTGCCTTTTTCTCTTTGTTATCATATAGTATTCCATCGGTATAGATTCCAAATTCCATTAGGGGTTCGTTTTTTTTGTGCGAATCTGGAATGTTTTCCCACAATCTAATTGCATCATAATTTATTATTCCGACAGCTCCTCCAAGATAACGATATTTTTGATCTGTTACAGTAGTAAGGAGTTTTTTTATTTCTGACAACGGGTCACTAGTGGCTATTGTTTTTGTATTTCCATTTTTATCACGTAATACAACCCTGTCAGCATAACCTTTTACCACAATAGCAGGGTCAAAGCCCATAATCGATGTTTCGGCTAACTCTTCAGGTCCAGTTAATGATTCAAACAAAAACGAATAGCTGTAGTTTCTAGAAATGCTGTTGTAGAGCTCAAATTGATGGCCAGAATAGTCTAGGGGTATTATCCTAAGCTCTGAATGTCCAAATGTGGCCACCCATGTAGTTTGGTGCCACACTAACTCTATTTAAAATTAAGTTCACTATCTTGCATACAATTTCATTGCCTGTCTCAATTGAACCCATTACTAGAGAAACCATTACGGTATAGTACGGTACCTTTATATGCGATCAGGCCCTAGTATATACATGTCACAGATCCTTGTTCACAAGCAAAAACGCAATGAAAGTCTGCTCTTTCAGGATCTGTACTTTATACGAAAATCACCAGATGTAAAGAGCGGTGTAGAAGAGGTAGTCTGTGATATCTGCAAAAAAGGATTAGAAGACGGTCTTTCTGTGACTGCAAAAACAATAGGTCAAAAAACAAAACTATTCTGTGGCAGCCACTTTCCAAACTAGCAAATTTCTACTTTATCAATGGTCTTGTGATGGCACCTTCAGATGCAGAGCCAACAAGTGATGCATATTTTGCAAGTGCGCCAGTTTCATAATTTGACTTCTTTGGTTTCCAAGCCTTACGTCGTTGTTCAAACTCGCTTTCTGATATCATCAAATCCAAAGAATTCTTTTCTATGTTGATCCTGATCTCATCGCCTTCTTTTACAATTGCGATGTTTCCACCAACGGCTGCTTCCGGGGATGCATGTCCAATCATTAGACCACGTGTGGCTCCTGAAAATCTGCCGTCTGTTACAAGAGCAACTTTTTCTCCTAACTTCTGACCTGCAAGTGCTGCAGTGACTGCAAGCATCTCTCGCATGCCAGGCCCGCCCTTGGGCCCTTCGTATCTTATGATTACCACATCGCCTTCCTTGATCTTTCTTTTTGATACTGCATCAAATGCGTCTTCTTCTCTGTCAAAGACTTTGGCTTTTCCTCTAAATTCTGTAGCTTTTACACCTGCTACTTTCACTACTGCACCATCAGGAGCAAGAGAGCCTCTGAGAATTAGCACAGTGCCAACATCATGTATGGGAGATTCTATTGGTTTGAGTACCTTTTGATTTGCATCAAATGAAAGCTTGATTGAATCAAGATTTTGCTTTAGCGTTTTTCCAGTTACCGTCATAGCATTCTCGTTTAATAGATTCTTTTTAGCTAAACTTTTCATTAAAATAGGAACTCCACCAATCTTATCCAGATCAAGCATTACATAGAATCCACCAGGTCTCATGTCTGCAATATGCGGAGTCTTTTTTCTTATTCTCTCAAAATCTTCCAATGAAAGATGCACTCCAATTTCATATGATAGTGCTAAAAGATGTAAAACCGCGTTTGTAGAACCTCCTATTGCGTTTAAAATAGTAATTGCATTTTCAAATGCTTCAAAAGTAAAAATATCTTTTGGACGTATGCCATTTTCAAGAAGATTTAGCACAGCTTTTCCACTATCATAGCACACCTGGTCCCTTCTTGGATCCTCTGCAGGTGGTGAAGCACTTCCAGGTAACGCAATTCCAATCGCTTCGCTTATTGAAGCCATTGTATTTGCGGTATACATTCCTCCACACGAACCGGCATTTGGACACGCTACATTTTCTAGATTTTTTAGTGCCTCCAAAGTTAACTGTCCGGCATCATATGCTCCAACAGCTTCGTACACATCCTGCACGGTCACTTGTTTTCCTTCATATATTCCGGGCATGATTGTACCGCCATAAACAAAGACTGATGGAATGTTGAGTCTTGCCATTCCCATCATTGTTCCAGGCAAACTTTTATCACACCCCGCAAGTCCAACCAATCCGTCATACTGATGTGCCCTGACCATTATCTCAATTGAATCCGCAATTATCTCTCTGCTTACTAGAGAAGATTTCATGCCTTCATGACCCATGGCAATGCCATCACTGACTGCTATGGTTGCAAACTCTCTTGGGGTGGCACCCGCATCACTTACACCGCGTTTTGCGTGCTGAGCCAGCTTGCCAAGGTGTATGTTACAAGGAGTAGCTTCATTTCCTGTATGAGATACACCAATGAATGGTTTGCCAAGATCCTCATCAGTCAAACCCATTGCCTTGTACATGGCTCTGTGAGGGGCTCTTGATGGGCCTTCAACTACATTTCTACTTGATATTTCCATGTTAGATGAGAATGGTGCTAACAGGCATAATTTTAGCTTTGCATCAAAAAGTATGATTTCTACGCGTTTTTAATAATTAGGTTCATACAAAGTATGAATATGACGGTTAGAAAGGAAAAGCTGCTTGTACTGTGTTGTTTTTTTGTAATTGCAGTGGCACTAATCATGCCGGCCTATGCTGATATCAAATCGTTCAAGACTGACAAGACCTTTTACAAAAAAGGCGACAAGATAATATTTTCTGGTACTACAGAGGAGGAAGATGTAGGTGAGTTTGTCACAGTTATAATAGAAGATCCCGCTGGCAATTTTGTGACTTTGCGGCAAGGATATGTGACAATTGATAAGAATTTTACGATAACAATAGATACGAAAGAAAAATTCGCATCACATGGAATCTATAACGCCACTGCGTTTGTTGTTAATAAAACGAATTCCGTGTGGAAAACTTTTGATTTCTCACTAGATGGCTCGCCTGTCGTTCATCCTACTAGCCAACCAGCTCCTACACCACAACCAACTCAACAGCCAACTCCTACGCCACAACCCACTTCAACACCAACATCAACACAGCAGTCTTCGCTATCTGATGAGGAAAATGAAAATGAAAGTGATGATGAATTGACAATTCAGGAAAAAATTAAAGAAAGAATCGAAGCTGTGCAGAAGCAAAAAGAGACCCAAGCCAATCCGCCGCCTCAAACGGAATCTGGGTCTACAGTTGATCAAACAACTACGGGTGAATCTACTGCCACATCAGATGACACAACAATGACTGGAGATAAATCTGGCACAACCGGAATAAGCACTCCAATCGATCTTGGTTCTAATTTGCTGTATGTAGTAATTGGTCTTGGTGGCGCAGGTGCCGTGGCGGGAGATGTTTATGGTATTAAAAATAAGAACAGACATGACCGTGATGACAAACCGGTAGTGAAAATTAGAGAACCTTCTGTAAAGTCTGCTCCATCAGAAGATGACTATGCTCTAATGATTCTTAAGAACAGACTTGCCAAGGGCGAAATAACAATTGATGAATATAACGCACTAAAAGATGCATTAAGAGAACCTTAGTTTTAACCGTTAAGAATAAAATTAATCTCAACGAGCTATAGCCATAGAATCCACCCTAGCAAGCTGTTCATCAATTTGCGTGCTGTTTTCATTACCATATGATATTAGAATTCTGTCCCCTTCCTTCAAAACAAAATCAAGTATGCTTAGCACTTTTTGGTGATTTACATAAAACTTTAAAGAATAATCATCATTGGTACAGAATTCTCGCCTGTCTGGAAATATATAACACTCGTCAGTCAGCTCTATGTTCAATGTCTTAAAAAGAAATCCTAATGGAACTCCTGAAGCATGACGGTGAATAGTATCCCCATTGTTACCCTCAAAATGTATGTACCTGTTCTTTACTTGAAATGCCGGAGAAGAAAAGTCAAACTCGTCTCCAAATATTATTACCTTCATGGTAGCGTGTTCATGTTCATCACCAAGTGTTCCTGCACCTGAAGGCGCATCTGGGGCAGTATAGGTATTTTGATAAAACATGTATCCTGTAATTCCAATAACTATGGCAACACCTGCAATGACCCCAGATGCAATTAGTGTGAATTTGCGTTTTTCTCTGGTGCGTTTTTCAGCATAACTTTCGCGCTTTTGCTCACGCTCTTCTCTACTTTTTTTGCCCATGGATTAATCAGAATCAAATTTTCACCCTAATTATTACTATCGATTAATCAGGTTGACTGGCGATTTACTTTTTACCCAAATTTTTGGTTTAGTATTTTAGATTCTATTATTCAAAGATGTATTGTTTTTTACCACATGTGGCACACTTGTCAAAAAATCTGTTTTCTACAGTCCAGATGTGTCTTCCATCAGTGGATTTTGGGCACTTTTCTAGTTCTGCCATCATTTGGTATTTCGAGCTCCATGATGAGAGATATGTGAAAATGAGATATATGGTTAGGTAAGTGCTTGTGAGGAAAGCACAAACCGATCTCATACTAATCCTGAACAACAGTGCTTACGTAAATCATTAAATAAAATGCACAGGCGACACTAGTCATGGATTGTCTTTTTTGTGAAATAATTGCAGGAAAAACTCCAGCGTACTTTGTTTATGAGGATTCCACACATATTGCCATCATGGACAAATATCCAATTCATAGAGGACACACACTCGTAATGCCACGAGAGCATCATGAGAAAATTATAGACATGACCCCCAAAAGTGTTTCTGAATTATTTACAAGGATACTTCCCATTGCACGTGGAGTAATAGAAGCTACTACCGCTGATGGATTTAATATTGGACAAAACAATGGAAGAGCTGCAAACCAGATTATTCCACACGTTCATGTGCATGTAATTCCTAGATATAGTCAGGTGGGTGTTGCATGGCCAAAGCGAAGTGTTGCGGATGAAAAAGATCTAGAAGAGCTTGCAGCCAAGATACGAAGGTGCATAAAATCAACATGAGACGAAGTATGTCAAAGCTACATACACTATTTCATAAGTCATACCCCCCTTATCTATCATAAGATGAAACCTGTTGTCTTATCCATGGGTGTAGTTTTGATAATAATGGGAGTAATGAGCTATTTCACGATGCAAGACTTTATGAAAGATTGTCAATCATCGACAAATACTGCTGGACCACTAGCAGGATATCTTAAAGAAATGTGTGGTCAGATCCAAATGTTGCAATATGGTCTTACAGCTACAGCTGTT
>Ga0187892_10010417_pt1 | contig 11795 bp, 7 predicted proteins | sample MA1701073metaG_FD_139345 | JGI IMG/M metagenome (GOLD analysis project Ga0187892, IMG submission 139345) | Bio-ooze microbial communities from a basaltic lava cave in the Kipuka Kanohina Cave System on the Island of Hawaii, USA - MA170107-3 metaG ... | reverse complement strand
GCGCCATCAGGGCCACTCCTCGTCCAGCGCTTCGTTCAGCACGCTGAGATGCCGGTCGCGGAATCGCTCCAGGCTGCCGATATGCGGGTCGACGTGCGCCAGGCGGTCGGCCAGGTCCGGCAGTCCGAGCGCCGTGTCGACCCACTCCGCGAAGTCGCCCCGCCCCCGGCCCAGCCGGTATCGGGACTCCACGACGTGGTAGAACAGCGCGCTCACGTCGACCTCGGCCAACGCGTCGCGGAACTCGCGCAGCGAGGGCGCCTCGTGGCCCGTCGGCACCGGGACCAGGTGGATCTGGAAGAACCGGAATGCCTCGCCCGGCATTCGCACGGGCGCCGAGGCCAGGTGCTGGAGATGATCGCTGACGGTCGCCACCAGCTCCTCGCGCAAGCCGGCCATGGACCCGGACCGGAACTGGTCGACGATCGCCAGCCGCTCCGCCAGCCGGACGTCGCGCGCCTCGATGGCCGCCCACAGCGCGAAGTCGTTGGGATAGGCTTCCGGCAGCACCGGGCGGTGCAGGAGCGCGGCCGAGGTGTGGCAGAAGATCGACTCGTCGGGGATGCGCTCGAGCTGCTCGAGGAGCTCGCGTGTGTCGTGCGCCTCGAACGGCAACAGCTCCTTGAGCTCGAGACAGCCAAAAAACGTGAAGGGCTCAGCCGTCGCCATCCCTGTCCTCTCTGGGGCGGACGATGCGTGAAGCCGTCGCCCCCCTGGCGCCGACCCTCTCGCGCGGAGAGGGCCAGGGACTGTCGATCCCCTCGCCCCCGGAGGGGGAGAGGGCCAGGGTGAGGGGGAGCATCGTGCTGCAACCGCGCGCCGGCGAATACGGCGGACCGTCGGAGTGCGGTACGCTCGCGTCGAGAAGCAGTTCAGCTGGGAACGGGTCGCCGAGCGCACCCTCGAGGTCTACCGCGACGCGATCACCGCGCATCAGCTCACGCATCGCTCGTCCTCGCTCACGAACCAGCCCACCGACCACGGGCCGAGCTCCAGCCACCCGTCCACGGGCAGACCGAGGGCGTAGAGGCGGCGGCCCCACGCCGGCGGCGGCCCCGCATGGGCGAGCGGCGCCGGGCCCAGGTTCGCGATCAGCCGCAACACGCGGCCGCGCGGGAACGTCCAGGTGACCTCGAGCGCGGTCGGCCCGAGCGCGCTCCAGCGCGCGTCGGGCGTGGGCTCCCCGGCGAGCAGGGGCACGATCTCCTTGTCCCTGAGCTCGAGCAGTCGCCGGTGGAGCGCGAGCCACTCCTGGTGAGTCGCCTCGCTGAGCCGGTTCCAGTCGAGAATGGAGCGCGCTCGCGTGGCCTCGACCTGCGGGTCCGGAATGCGCTCGCGGATCGCCGGATCCGCGAACTGCGGGAAGCGGGCGAACTCGCCGCGGCGGCCCTCCGCGACCCGCGGCCCGAGCTCGGCGTTCAGGTCACTGAAGAAGAGGAACGGCTCGGGCGCCGCCCATTCCCCGCCCATGAAGAGGACCGGCAGCGCCGGGGCCAGCAGCAGGACCGCCGTGGCCGCGCGCACGGCCTCGGACGGCGCCAGGGCCGTGAGGCGCTCGCCGAAGGCTCGGTTGCCGATCTGGTCGTGGTTCTGCAGGAAATCGACGAAGGCCGTCGGCGGCAGCTCCGTGCTCGCCTCCCCGCGCGGGCGCCCGCGATGCGCCGAGTACTCCCCCTGGTAGGCGAAGCCGTGGGCCAGCGCGCGCCCGAGGTGCGGGAGCGGGGGCACGTAGTCCGCGTAGTAGCCGTCGCGCTCGCCGGTCAGCAGGATGTGGAGCGCGTGATGGACATCGTCGTTCCACTGGGCCTGATAGAGCGGCCGCGGCCCGGGGCCCGGACGCACCAGGTAGCGGGCCTGGTTGGCGTCGTTCTCCAGCACGAGGTGCACCGGCCGCTCGCGCGCCGGCCCCTCGGCCACGGCCTGCGCGAGCTCCGTCAGCACGTCCGGCTCGGAGGTGTCCACGATCGCGTGCACGGCGTCCAGCCGCAGCCCGTCGAGATGGAACTCCTCGAGCCAGTAGAGCGCGTTGTGCACGAAGAAGGCGCGCACGATCTCGGAGCCCGGGCCGTCGAAGTTGATCGCCGCGCCCCACGGCGTCTGGTGGCGCGGGTTGAAGAAGTCCGGCGCGTAGCGATGCAGGTAGTTGCCTTCGGGGCCGAAGTGGTTGTAGACGACGTCGAGGAATACGGCGAGGCCGTGCGCGTGGCAGGCCTGCACCAGCGCCTTCAGCTCGTCCGGGCGTCCGTAGCGTGATTCCGGCGCGAACGGGAGCACGCCGTCGTAGCCCCAGCCCCAACGGCCCGGAAAGTCGGCCACCGGCATCAGCTCCACCGCGGTGACGCCGAGCGAACCCAGGTGATCGAGCCGCTCGGCGACCGCGACGAAGGTCCCGGCGGGGGTGAACGTGCCGACGTGGAGCTCGTAGAAGACCAGCCGCGCGGCCGGCACCCCGGTCCACCCCGCATCCGCCCACGCGTAGGCTTCCGGATCCACGACCTCGCTCGGGCCGTGCACGTCCTGGGGCTGGTGGCGCGAGGCCGGGTCCGGCACGAGGAGCTCGCCGTCCAGGCGGAATCGATAGCGCGAGCCAGGCGGCGCCTCGCGCGTGGTGACCTCGCCCCAGCCGCCCGCGTCGCGTGGCATCGGCAACGCGACCTGGTGGTCCTCGAGCCAGAGCTCCACGCTGCGCGCCCCCGGCGCCCACAACCGGAAACGCGTGGTCGCGTCATCGCGGACTTCGGCGCCGAACGGCATCCGGTGAACGCGATGCACGATCGAGGCGCTGCTCACGGGAGCCTCCGCAGGCGGCGCAGGACGAGGAGCGCCAGCGAGCGGCCCTCGAGCGGGTACTGGTCTCCGGCGCGAGACGCCTGCCGGCGCGGGCCGATCTCCCACTGGCGCGTGTCGAGCACGAGCTCCCACCGGACCCGCGCCTGGTGGGCCGGCAGGATGAATGGGAGCTGCTCGTGATGCGCATTCAGCAGCAGCAGGAAGGTGTCGCCCACGATCGGCGCGCCGGTCTCGTCCATCTCCTCGATGGCGTCGCCGGCCAGACGCAGCCCGAGGCAGCGGGTGAACCCGGCCGTCCACTCGTCCTCGGTCATCTCCTTGCCGTCGGGGCGGAACCACGACAGGTCCTTGACCGCCGAGCCGTGGATATGGCGTCCCTGGAAGAACAGACGCCGGTGGAACACCGGCTGTTCCTGCCGGAGCCGGATCAGCCAGCGCGTGAACTCGAACTGGCGCAGCTGCGCGCGCGACAGCGGCCACTGGAACCACGAGATCTCGTTGTCCTGGCAGTAGGCGTTGTTGTTGCCCTGCTGCGTTCGGCCGACCTCGTCGCCGCCGCAGAGCATGGGAATGCCCTGGGACAGGAACAGCGTCGCGAGGAAGTTCCGCATCTGGCGCTCCCGCAGCGCCAGGACGGCGGGATCGTCGGTCGGACCTTCGGCCCCGCAGTTCCAGGAGGCGTTGTCGTCGGTGCCGTCGCGGTTGTCCTCGGCGTTGGCCTCGTTGTGCTTCTGGTTGTAGCTGACGAGGTCGGCCAGCGTGAGGCCGTCGTGCGCGGTGACGAAGTTGATGCTCGCCGAGGGGCGGCGGCCCCCCTGCTCGTAGAGATCGCTCGAGCCCGAGAGCCGGTACCCGAGCTCCGCGACCTGCCGCTCGTCGCCTTTCCAGTAGCGGCGGATCGTGTCCCGATACTTGCCGTTCCACTCGGCCCAGCCGGCCGGGAAGTTGCCGACCTGATAGCCGCCCTCACCGAGGTCCCACGGCTCGGCGATCAGCTTCACCTGCGAGATCACCGGGTCCTGGCGGACGACGTCGAAGAACGCGGACAGCCGGTCGACGTCGTGGAACTCACGGGCCAGCGCCGCCGCCAGGTCGAAGCGGAAGCCGTCGACGTGCATCTCCTGCACCCAGTAGCGCAGGCTGTCCATCAGAAGCTGGAGCGTGCGCGGGTGCACCATGTTCAGCGTGTTCCCGCAGCCGGTGTAGTCCATGTAGTGCCGTCGGTCGTCGAGAACGAGGCGGTAGTACGCGGCGTTGTCGATGCCGCGGAAGCACAGCGTGGGGCCCAGATGATTCCCCTCGGCGGTGTGGTTGTAGACCACGTCGAGGATCACCTCGATGCCGGCGCGGTGCAGCGCCTTCACCATGGTCTTGAATTCGCTCACCTGCTGGCCCAGCGTCCCGGATGAGACGTAGCGCGCCTCGGGGGCGAAATAGCCGATGGAGTTGTAGCCCCAGTAGTTCGTCAGGCCGCGGTCGATCAGATTGCGGTCGACCACGAAGTGATGCACGGGCAAGAGCTCGACGGCCGTGACGCCGAGCCGCATCAGGTACTCGATCGAGCGGGGAGACACGAACCCGGCGTACGTGCCGCGGAGCGGCTTCGGCACGTCGGGATGCCGGGCCGTGAACCCCTTGACGTGGACCTCGTAGATCACCGTCTTGTGCCAGGGTGTCTTCGGCGGCCGGTCGTCACCCCAGCTGAACGCCGAATCGACGACCACCGACTTCGGCAGATACGGCGCGCTGTCCCGGTCGTCCTTGGCGAGATCCTCGTCGGGGTGGCCGATCGGGTAGCCGAAGAGCGCGTCGTTCCACGCGACGTCGCCGGCGATGGCCTTGGCGTACGGGTCCAGGAGGAGCTTGGCCGAATTGAAGCGGTGGCCCTGCGCCGGGTCGTACGGTCCCTCGACGCGATAGCCGTACAGCAGCCCCGGACGCGCCTCCGGCAGATACGCGTGCCAGACCTGGTCCGTGCGCTCGCGCATCCGCAGCCGATGCTGCTCGAGGCGCGGGTCGCCCGGGTCGAAGAGGCACAGGTCGACCGCGGTGGCGGACTCGCTGAACAGGGCGAAGTTCACGCCCGCGCCGTCCCAGGTGGCCCCGAGCGGATACGGCGAGCCGGGTTGCATGCGCATGGACGGCGGGGGCATCTCAGCTCCCGGTCGGCCGCAGCCAGAGCGCGCCCAGCGGCGGCAGCGTCAGGACCACCGATTGCGATTGCCCGTGCCACGGCACGGGCTCGCTCGCGACCCCACCGCCGTTGCCGAGGTTGCCGCCAGCGTAGGCGTGCCCGTCGGTGTTGAGGATCTCCCGGTAGAAGCCCGGGTGCGGCACGCCGATGCGGTAGCCCGTGCGCGGCACCGGCGTGAAGTTGCAGACGCAGAGCACGAGGTCGCCCGCCTCCCGCGCGTAGCGGACGAACGCGATGATGCTCTGCTCGGCATCGCGGCAGTCCATCCACTCGAAGCCGGCCGGCTCGAAGTCGAGCTGGTGAAGCGCGCGGAGCTCGCGGCAGAGCCGGTTCAGATCGCCGACCAGCCGCTGCACGCCCTGGTGGCGCGGATCCTCGAGCAGATGCCAGTCGAGGCTCGCGTCGTGCTCCCACGCCTTCACCTGGCCGAACTCGCAGCCCATGAACAGGAGCTTCTTGCCGGGATAGGCCCACATGAGCCCGTAGAGGAGCCGCAGGGTGGCGAAGCGCTGCGCCCCGTCGCCCGGCATCCGGCCCAGGAGCGAGCCCTGGCCCGACGCCACCTCGTCGTGCGAAAGCGGGAGCACGAAGTTCTCGTCCCACGCATACACGAGGCCGAACGTGAGCAGGGCGTGGTGATGCTTGCGCTCGATCGGATCGCGCCGGAGATAGTCCAGCACGTCGTGCGCCCATCCCATGTTCCACTTGAGCCCGAACCCGAGGCCGCCCTGGCGCGTCGGCCGCGTCACCTGGGGCCACGCCGTCGATTCCTCCGCGATCGTCACCACGCCCGGATGCTCGGCCGGGACCAGCTCGTTGAGCCGGCGCAGGAACGCGATCGCGTCGAGGTTCTCGCGGCCGCCGTGCGCATTCGGCGTCCACTCACCCGGCCGGCGGCCGTAGTCGAGGTAGAGCATCGACGCCACGGCGTCCACGCGCAGCGCGTCGGCGTGGTACCGCTCCAGCCAGAACAGCGCGCTGCCGAGCAGGAAGTTCGCGACCGGCGGGCGGCCGTGATCGAACACCCGCGTGTGCCACTCGGGATGCGAGCGCCGGCGCGGGTCCGCGGGCTCGTACAGCGGCGCCCCGTCGAACGTGGCCAGGCCGTCGGGATCGTCCGGGAAGTGCGCCGGCACCCAGTCGAGGATCACGCCGAGGCCGCGCTGGTGCAGCCGGTCGACCAAGGCCATCAGATCCCGCGGCGCTCCGTAACGCCGGGTCGGCGCGTAGTAGCCGAGCGTCTGGTAGCCCCAGGAGCCGTAGAAGGGATGCTCCATGACGGGCAGGAGCTCCACGTGCGTGAAGCCCAGGCCGGCCACGTAGTCGGCCAGCTCGGCGCCGAGCTCACGGTAGTCGAGGAATCGCCCGCCGGGGCCGCGGCGCCAGGAGCCCAGGTGGACCTCGTAAATCGACATCGGCTGCGTGCCCGCGCTGCGCCGGCCGCGCTCGCGCATCCAGCTCTCGTCATGCCACTCGTGGCCGCCGGCGCTCGTGATCATCGTCGCGGTGCGCGGCTCGTCGGGCTCGAAGGCGGTCGCGTAGGGGTCCGACTTGAGCGGCAGCCGCTCGCCCGCGGGGCCGATGATCTCGAACTTGTACCGGGCGCCCTCCGCGACACCGGGCACGAAGAGCTCCCAGACGCCCGCGCCCGGATGCGGCCACATCGGATCGCGCCCGCCGTCCCAGCCGTTCCAGTCACCGACGATGCTGACCCGCTGCGCGTGTGGCGCCCAGACCGCGAAGAAGGTGCCAGGCACGCCGTCCACCTGCATCGGATGCGCGCCGAGCTTGTCGAAGATGCGATGGTGCCGGCCCTCGCCGAACAGGTGCAGATCGAGCGGGCCGAAGAGCTCGGCGGGCTGGGAGATGGCCCCACGCCGCTCGGAGCTCATCGGGACGACTCTCGCTCGAGCAGCGCGACCGGGAAGACGCCGAAGAGCGCGCGGGCGGGCAGGGCGGGGGCGCCGTCGCGTGGCTCGGTCTCCAGACGGAGGCCGGAGAAGCGGTCGCGATAGACGCCGGCGAGCTGCGGCGGGCCGAGCGAGAGCCAGCTCTGGCCCCACACCTCGGGGCCGACGGGCATCCGCCCGGTGAAACCGGTGAGACGAGCCGTCAGACGCGGGACGGCGACGACGACCGCGGCGTCGGCCTCCATCCTCGCCAGCGCGATGATGTGATCCGCGATCTCACCCGTGGGGGCCAGCGGCAGATAGGTGCCGGTCGCGAACAGGCGCTGGCGCGCTCGGCGGAGCGTCAATGCGCGGTGCGTGAGGTACAGCTTGAGCCGCCCGTCCGGCCAGCTCTCCAGCAGCTCGGCGCACACGGCCGTGAGGTCCGCCGGTTCCTCGGGAATGCGCGAGCGCAGGCTGTCGAGCAGCCGCTGACGCACGGCGAAATCGACGGGCCGGCGGTTGTCGGGGTCGACCAGCGACAGGTCCCAGAGCTCGGCGCCCTGGTAGAAGTCGGCGATGCCCGGGGAGGCGATCTTCAGCAGCGTCTGTGCGAGCGAGTTGACCGCGCCGTAGAGCGCCACCACGCGCTGGAAGGGCAGGAAGCTGTCGAGGAACGCGCTGCCGGGCGCGAGCAGGCCCGTGACGAGCTGGCGCATCGCCTCGTCGTAGGCGGGGCTCGGATTGATCCAGCTCGTGTGCCGCTTGGCCTCCTTCGTGGCCTTTTCCATGTACTGCAGGATGCGCGTGGTGAACGACTCGCGGCTCTCGTCCTCGTCGCGCGCCGGCCACGCGCCGACCAGCGTCTGGTACAGCAGGTACTCGTCGTTGCGATCCGGGGCGGCCCCGCCCTCGACGTCCCGCTTGAGGCGGCGGGCCAGCGCGCCCCAGCGTCGCACGTGCGCCCTCCAGATGTCGGGTGCCTCGGACAGCACGTTGATCCGCGCCCGGACATCCTCGCCGCGCTTGGTGTCGTGCGTCGCCGTGCACACGAGCGATTCGGGCCACCGCTCGTGCCGGCGGGCGTTCTTCTCGTGGAAAGTGGCCACGGACTCGCCGTACGAGGCCGGATCGCTGCCCACCTCGTTCAGCGAGACGAGCCGGTTGTAGAGGTAGAGCGCCGTGTCCTCGATCCCCTTCGCGGTCACGGGCCCGGTCGTCTGCTGGAAGCGCATGGCGAAGTGCTGGCGTTCGGCGCGCTCGTTGTCCTCCGTGCCCGGCGGGTGGCGCAGCAGCAGCACGTCGCGGACGAAGTCGAACACGGACACGTTGACCGTGGAATTCCGCCGCTTGGCCTCGAGCACCGCGCGCTCGATGAAGCCGCGGTCGCGCGGGCTCACCTCGTCGCCGTCGTCGCCCACGTAGGTGCGGTAGACGGGAAACGCCGCGATGATCTCCAGGAGAGCGCGCACCAGGCTGTTCAGCGTGAAGTCGCGGAACAGACGGTTGTGCTCGGAGATGCGGTCCAGGTGATAGCCGAGCTGGTGGATCTCGCTGGCCATCGAGACGTGCATGATGAGCCGCTTGGCGGCATGCCGCATGTCCGCCATCGGCAGGCTCTCGCCGACGAACCGGTTGTAGGTGATCAGCATCTGGCGCGACGTCCCGCGGTCCACGAACACGCCGTTCACCGAGGTGAGGAAGTCGTAGCCGGTGGTGCCGGCGACCACCCACCAGTCCGGCAGCTGCTCCCCCGGCATCAGGATCTTCTCGGCCGCGATCCAGATCGGCCGGGCGGCCACGCTCTGGGGCGTGCCGGTCGCCGGCAGCCGGTATTGCGCGCTCAAGGCCTCCAGGTCGGTCGGACTCAGATCCGGCATGAGCCGCCGCGCGGTGGCCAGCAGCGCGCCCTCCTGCAGCCGGCGGAAATACTCGCCCGGCGCGTAGAGGCCGTCCGGGTGGTCGATGCGCAGCCCCGTCACCTTGCCCTCGCCGACCAGCCGCAGCAAGAGCTCGTGGGTCGCATCGAACACCTCGCGCAGCTCCATCCGGAGCGCGGCGAGATCGCTGATGTCGAAGAAGCGGCGGTAGTTCACCTCGTCGCCGGCGACCCGCCAGTCCGCCAGCCGGTACGTCTGAGCGGAGAGCAGCCGGTCCAGCAGATCGAAGCTCCGCGGCTCGCCGGGGGTGCCGTTGAACACGCGGATGTTCTCCTCGACGAACTCACGGATCTCGCCCGACTCCTTCAGCAGCTCGGCCAGGCGGCGCTTGACGATCTCCTTTTCACGGTATCGCTCCTCGACCCGCGCCCGATCCGTCTCGGTCCGGCCGGGCAGGTGCTCGAGCGCGGTGAGAATGCTACGGAGCTCGCGCAGGCCTGCGTGCTCGGCGCCGAGCCGCTCGCCCAGGCCGTCGAGTCGATGCGAGAGGATCTGGGGATAGGTGTCGGGACTGATCGGCAGCCGCGCGCCCGCATGCCGCACGACGAACGCGCCTTCCGACAGCTCGAGCTGGAGCTGCTGGTCTTCCAGGACCCGGCCGAACTGATCGGAGAGGACCGGCAGCAGCACCTTGTCGCGCAGCTCGGGCTTGACCGGCGCCCAGTTGATGTCGAAGAAGGCGGCCCGAGGCGAGCTCGGTCCGTTCTCGAGCACGTCGAGCCACCAGGAATTCGCGTCACCCGCGATTCCCATGTGGTTCGGCACCATGTCCAGGATCACGCCGAGCCCGCGGCCGGCCAGCGCCTCGGCCATGCGGTCGAAGTCCGCCGCCCCGCCGACCTCAGGATTGAACGTGTTGTGATCGGTGACGTCGTAGCCGTGCGAGCTTCCCGGCCCCGCCTTGAAGCACGGCGAGAAATAGGCGTCGCTCACCCCCAGCTCGGACAGGTACGGGGCGAGCGCGGCCACGTCCACGAAGCCGAGCGTCGACCCGAGCTGGAGCCGGTAGGTGGCGTGGCGCCGGCGAGTGAGCGCGCTGCTCACCTGCTGGAGAAGCATGGCGGTGTCGATCATGGGACAGACTTCCCGGGCGACCCGCTCAGAGGTGAGTCAGCGTCTCCCGCGGATGCGGCTCGCGGTGGCGGTATCGCTCCAGGATCTGCCGGGCCAGCGAGCGGCCACCGAGGCCGAACGCCAGCGCCAGGGCGAAGATCAACCCGCCGAACGTGATCCCGAACGCGACCAGGACCATCTCCTTGCCGATCCCGAGATGCGTGACGGCGGTGCCGATCGTGAACAGCAACACCCCCCACCTGATCGCGCGGGCGAGCAGCCGTGCCTCCGGCACGTGCGCGTTGACCGCGGCGATCAGCACGCCTTCGCCGAGGAAGTTGGCGACGAGCCAGCCGACCACGAGGATCAGCGCCGCGCCCATCAATCTCGGCACCCAGGCGAACACGAAGTCCGTCACGCGGCCGGTTCCGGGAATCGCGAGCGCGTCGATGGCCACGGTCAGGAACAGGATGAAGATGCTCCAGAAGATGATGACGCCGAGGGCTTCCGACGGCGTGCGGCGGACGCCCGCGCGTCCCAGAGCGCCGGCGAAGCCCCACCTGTCGGCCCGGCGGTCGAAGGCCGCCGCCTGCGCGATGCGCCGGATCAGCCGCGCGGTGACCCAGGCCAGGGCCAGGCCCACCAGGGCCAGCGTGATCATCGCGAGAATGCCCGGGAGCAGGAAGGCCAGCCGCGTGGCGAGCTCACCGAGCGCGGCCCACACGAGACTACTCCACGTATCTGTCATGGCTCATGCCTCCTGGCTGATTCTCGCGCGATGGGAACGTTGTCGCGAGGGCAGCGCGGACGTCCGGGAGGAGCCGATGGAATGCCCATGGAGCATCTCCGACCGTCCGCCCGGGTCCGAACCCCGGCGCCGCACATCCGACGGACTCGAGAAGGCGGCCCGCCGTGCGGATCGCGCACAGCGGGCATGACGACAGAGTACCACGCGCGAGGCTGCCAGCCGGTCCGGTGCATGCGAGTCGACAGCGCGGCATCTTCCGTGCCAAGGGGGAACAGCTAACGCGGCGCTCGCTTGCGGATCGGGTGTGCGCCCACGTTTGCCGGGCTTGGCCTGGTCGGGCGGTAAGCTTTTCACAGCCTTCCGCGCCGCCGACCTCGCGGCGACCGCTCGACGCCTGGGCGGACGCCGAGTCGGTCGTCTTTCTCGGCACTTAGATCCACGACTCACGTCGAATCCATCTTGGCATGGGGGTTGCCTCCGGTGGTACGGATTGGGGGCGACACGATGGGAATGGAGCCGGTCGTCCTGCTGGCGCTGCTGACAGGTCGCGCCTTCTGAGCTTTCGCTCGGCGTCGATCGGACGGAGAACCGAGCCGTGCGGATCGAGTCGATACATGGCACGCGCGGTTAGCCGGAACGACCGCGCCAACGCGATCAGGGCCGCGACAGCGCGCTAGCGGCCAAGGCCGGCAGCCGGGTCCCAGGACCTGGCCGCCGGCCTTGTTTCTGGAGCCGGTCCGGCAGCGCGCTGGAGACGGTATGCCACGCGGAGAGCGAGACGCCGGCCAGCGATCGAGACGGTGATCCGGCTGCTCAACGAGGCACTCGCGACCGAGATCGTCTGTGTGCTGCGGTACAAGCGCCACTACTACATGGAACGCCACGTGCACCACCATCGCGTGCAGCGGGTTCCGCACGTCGTGGGTCACCTCCGAGGTGACCTGGCCGAGGGCCGCGAGCTGGGCGGAGTACTGGATCAGCGACTGGAAGGTGCGGGCCGAGACGGCGACGGACTGCAGGTCCCGCAAGAGGAGGATGGCTCCGTCGCAGACGTCGCGTTCGACTCGCTCACGAACGCATCCCCCCGGCGAATTGATCCTGTGACGGCCAGTATATGGGCGGGGCCGATTCTGGCAACAACCGGGCGTTTGCCGCAATTTCACAGCAGGTGCTTACCCGAG
>Ga0187892_10010416_pt1 | contig 11800 bp, 11 predicted proteins | sample MA1701073metaG_FD_139345 | JGI IMG/M metagenome (GOLD analysis project Ga0187892, IMG submission 139345) | Bio-ooze microbial communities from a basaltic lava cave in the Kipuka Kanohina Cave System on the Island of Hawaii, USA - MA170107-3 metaG ... | reverse complement strand
GCACCAGGCGCTGCTCGACCCCGGGGTGCCGCACGGGCTCGGGTACTACTGGAGGTCGGAGTACGTGGCGGCGCTCAGCGACCCCCTGATCGCGACGCTGGCCGAGCACGCCTGGCGCGCGGCGACGCCGGAGTCCTACACGATTATCTTCCACCTCGGGGGCGCCGTCGCGAGAGAAGATCCAGAGGGATCGGCGTTCGAAGACCGGCGGGCCGGGCATGCGGTGAACATCGACGCCGTCTGGTCCGGCCCCGACCGGGCCCCGGCGTGCATGGCGTGGACCCGGAGCTTCTGGGAGGCGATCCGCCCGTACTCGACGGGCCGTGTCTACGTGAACTTCCTGGGGGAGGAGGGACAGGATCGAGTGCGGGCCGCCTACGGGGACGCGAAGTACGAACGGCTGCGCGCCCTCAAGCGGACGTACGACCCGACGAACCTGTTCCGTCTCAACCAGAACATCCGGCCGTAGCGCCGACTACGGGCGGGGCCGCGGCGAGCCGGTCCACGAGCCGGTTGACGGGGGTGGTGTGCCAGCATACGATCACCGTGCGGGCGCGAGAAGCTGGCGTCCACACCATGAGTCCTCGCCGCCTCGCCATCGTGCTGCTCGCCATGTGCGCGATCGCGCTCCCGTTCCTGTTGTGGGGCTTCCGGACCTACCAGCTTGCCTTTGCCGCAACGCACGCGATCGCCATCCTCGGCCTCAACCTGATCGCGGGCCAGGCCGGGCTGATCTCGTTTGGACATGGCGCGTTCTACGGGCTGGGCGCGTACACCCTGGCGGTGATGATGCGCCATGGAAGTATGTCCGCCTACGCGGGAATCCTCGCCGCCGCGCTCGTGTGCCTCGTCGCCGGGTACCTGTTCGGGCGCGTAGTGGCGCGGCTCGCCGGCTTCCACCTCGCCCTGACCACGTTCGCCCTTGCCCTCGCGGTGCCGCAGATGCTCAAGTCGAGCCCTCTGAGCCCCTGGACGGGCGGGGTGCAGGGACTCTACCTGGATCGGCCCAGCGCCCCGCTCGGCCTGCCCGTGAGCCAGGATCAGTGGTGGTACTTCGTGACCCTCGGCATCCTCGCCCTGCTGCTGTGGATGGCGCGGAACCTGGTTGCCGGCCGCACGGGCCGTGCCATCCGGGCCATGCGCGACCATCCGATCGCCGCCCAGGCCTTCGGGATCGACGTCGCCCAGTACACCGCGCTGACCTTCGCGGTGGGGGCGGCATACGCGGGTGTTGCCGGCGCACTCGCGGCGCTGCTCCTCGACTTCATCGCGCCCGAGAGCTTCACATACTGGCTCTCGATCCTCTTGCTGGTGGGCTCGGTGTTCGGCGGCATGACATCGGTCTGGGGCGCCGTGGTCGGAGGACTCTTCCTTCAGTTCTGGCCCGACATCGCCAGCATGGTTTCCCGCAATCTGGTGCTCACCGTATTCGGAGCGCTCCTCGTGCTGTCGATGCGGTTCATGCCCGGTGGCGTCGCCCAGATGGTGTCGGCGTGGAGGCCCGGCCAGCGGCCATAGGTGACGCGGAGCCCGCTTTGACAACCGAAACACGCGCCGATCCCGAACGTGCTTGACGTGCGGCGCGGTCCCGCAAACCTACCGCGTGCCAACGAGGACGGGCTGGAAGAGGCAGCCGTCGATGCGGCGCACCCGCGTGAAGCCCGCCTCCTCCATGAGGACCGCCATACGCTTTATCCCAATGGCAAAGTACGTCGTTTCGGGCGTCCGAGCCACGACTTCCTTCGTCTCGTCATTCGTCACTAGTTCAAACGCCACGTCGTAGAGCTCACCTCGCCATCGGCGGGTTTGCACCAGGCGGCACCGACGCCCGGACCACATGCGCTCCCCATAGTCCTGCGTCTCGACCGCCCCGGGCGACGGCGGCATGCCGTAGTCCCGCATCGAGATCACGCAGCCGCCGCGAGGCCGAATGCACCGCAGGCACTCCTGGAAGGCACACCGAATGTCATCCTCGGACAGTAGGTGCGGGAGGGCATTGTCACAAGCCAGCACAATATCGAAGGTCGTCGAGCGGACGGGAAGGGCCCTCACGTCTCCGACCAAGCAGCCCAGTCGAAGTCCGCGACGTCCGGCTTCCTCACCGGCGCGCTGGACCGCGGCGAGAGAAATGTCGGAGCCCGTGACCCGGAAGCCCTGTGCCGCCAGGCCGAGGGCCTGGGTGCCGATGCCAACCGCGGCGTCGAGGACGCGGTGGGGCGGCGAACCCCACTCACTGGCCAGGAGCGCGGACAGCGCGCGGCCCTGCCGCCCGATGGTGGCCTCCCAGTCCTGGTACACCAGGTGGTACCAAGGAGCGAGAGCATCGTAGAAGTTGCCAACCTCCACCATCGCCACTCCACGCTCTCCTTCCCGTCCGCCGGTCAGTATCGTCCGCCGAGCTTGCGGTGGTCCCAGCTGACCACCTTCTCAGGAACGATCTTGAGCACCACGCGCTTCGGCGCGCTGGCCAGCGCGCCCGGCTGGACCGGCGACGCGCTGGCTTGCGCCCCCGCCCGCGCCTCGAACGCCGCCCTGACGCTGGTTTCGTCCTCGAGGACCTCGCAGCGCCCCCGGATCATCACGCCCCGCAGCTCGGCGTACTCGTCGCCGGCCTCGATCATCAACGCCACCTTGGGATTCCGGCGGATGTTGACGACCTTCTGCGCCTTCCCGTACGAGGTCATGTAGAATGCGCCGTCCCGCGCGAAGTAGTTCATGGCCACGACATGGGGGAAGCCGTCCTTGTCGATGGTGGCCAGGGCGGCCTTCTTGCGTTCCCGGAAGAACGCGGCCTGCTCGTCGGGGCTCAGCCGGATCTGCTGTCGTCGGTCGGTCGCCATTCGTGCTCCTATCCGGTAACGGGTAAGTATCTCGCCAGGAAGCGCTTCGCCTCGTCGAAGCTCCGCTTCGCCGCATCCTCGGCATAGCCGGGGTGGGTGCGCACGGCAAAGCCGTGGCGGGCGGCGTCGTAGAACACGAAGGTGCAGACCTTGCCGAGGGCCCGCATCCGCGCCTCCATCCGACGCATGTCCGCCATGGGCGCCCGCTCGTCCTCCGTACCGTGCAGGACCAGCATCGGGACGCTCACACCCCCGGCGAGGTCGTAAGGCTCGGCGCCTGGCTGAGCCCCCGCCGGCCGGAAGGCGAAGCCGTGGAAGACGACGATCACGCGGATCTCCTCGTGCGCTCGGGCCGCCATGAGCGCGTGCACCCCACCGCGACAGAAGCCGAAGACGGCCAGTCTCTTGAGATCAGCCGGTCCGACCGATCCCAGGAAGGACATCGCTCCCTGCAGATCGGCGTACACGGGCTCATCCGTCGGGTCGGACCCGCGAACCTTCCAGCCGTGTACCAGGGCGACATAGCCCCACTCGGCGAGGCGCCGGGCAATCTCCGTGTACCCGTCGTCCGGTCCAGCCACACCCCGGAGAATCAACACGACCGGATGGGGCCCGTCGCGGTCCGGAATGGCCAGGTACGACGGGACGCGCGTCTCCCCGTCCCCGCTCGTGAACGTCACCGACTCCAGCCGCACGGTCATGACCCACCTCCGATCCCCATCTCTCGGAACATCGTCGCGGCCACCCCCAGATGGGTGTTAGCCTCCTCGTCCTTCCCGGCCTGTCGAGCAAGCTCACCGAGGGCCATGTGGATCCGGGCGACGAGCGGGCGCATCCCGCCGCCCTCGCCGAGCGCGAGCGCCCGCCGCAGATGGTCTCGGGCAATCTCGGAGTTCGCGCGATTCCCGCCCGCCGCCAGGACGCCCAGGACGAAGAGGTTCCAGGGGACGGTGACCTGCTTGCGCTCGCCGGCGAGCACGCTCCGGGAGGTGAGGATCCGCGCGGCCAGGTGCCGCGGCGTGTACGTCTCCGGGCTCGGGGAGCGGGCCGGCGCCGAGGCGCCCGGGGCGACCGCGTGGCCGCACTGCAGGCAGAAGCGGGCGCCGGCCGGGAGCTCGGTCCCGCATGAGCCGCAGGTGAACGCGAGACGGCTCCCGCACCCGAGGCAGTACCGAGCCTCGAGCGGGTTGCTCTGCTGACACCGTGGACACGTCATGCCGGAGGATCCTCTCGCCAGGACGGTCTCCTGAACGCATGAACCTTATCCGGAGACGCACCGGCAGCGCAACGGCAGACAGGGAGCCGCGCGATGGAAATACAGCACTGCGCCTTTCACGTTGCCTCTGCCGGCGGCACCGGCTATTCTCCAGACCTCCCGCCCGATATGGCGAGAGGTGATGAACCCGCTCGGCACGGAGGAACGTTCCGATGGCCACCATCGACTCCCAGGTCCACGTCTACGAGGCGAACACACCGAAACGGCCCTGGCACACTGTCCCGAACTGGCCCGATCACGTCACCGGTGACGAGATGGTGGCGGCGATGGACAGAGTCGGCGTCGACGGCGCGATCTTCATCTCCGCTTTTTCCATGTACCGCTACGACGCGAGCTATGCCGCGGAAGTGCAACGGGCTCATCCCGGCCGCTTCGCCCTCGTCAAGCCGGTCGATCCGGATGATCCGGCCGTCGCCGACGTCATCGCCGACTGGAAGAGAACGCCGGGCACGGTCGGCATCCGGATCATGATGACGAAGGAGGCGGGGCGCGATCCGGCCGACCCGGGCCTCGACCGCATCCTGCGCGCAGCGGTTCGGCACGATCTTCCGGTCAACATGCTCTGCTGGGGCAACGTGGACGTGGGCGCTGCGCTCATCGACCGCCACGCCGACACGCGATTCATCATCGACCATCTGGCCATCATGCAGCCCCGCACGCCACCCGCCCCGCCACAGCCCTGGGCCGATCTGCCCAAGGTGCTCGACCTCGCCAAGCGCCGGAACGCGGTGATCAAGGTCAGCGGTGCCTGCACCCTGTCCCGGGAACCCTATCCGTTCCCGGACATCTGGGACCCTCTCGCTCGCGTGTTCGACGCCTGGGGGCTCGAACGTTGCCTGTGGGGGACCGACTGGACTCGCGCCTTCGCGGTCGTCAACTACGAACAGGCCGTGGAGCCCTTCCGCCAGACCGACCGCCTGAGCGCCAGTGAGCGCGCAGTCCTGATGGGCGGCGCCTGCGCCAAGGCGTATGGCTGGTCCCCGAAGTGACGACGAGAGGAGCGAGCAATGATAGCCCCGAATAGGCCGCTGTGGCAGTGGAGCGCCTGCGCGCTGGCCGAAGCCATCGCCGCGCGCCGCGTGACCGCCGTCGAGGCCGTGGGCAGTGTGGTGGCCCGCGTGCGCGCCACCAACGGCAAGATCAACGCGGTCGTGGACGATCTCGGTGAGGCCGCGCTGCGCGAGGCCGAAGCACACGACAAGGCGATGCGGGCCGGCGGTCCGATCGGGCCGCTGCATGGGGTGCCGGTCACGATCAAGGAGAACGTGGATCAAAAGGGGTGCGCGACGCCCAACGGGGTCGTCGCCTTCAAGGGCGTGATCGCGCCGGCCGATGCGCCCGTGGTCTCCAACCTGCGTCGGGCCGGGGCCATCATCGTCGGGCGCACCAACACGCCGGAGTTCTCCTTCCGTGGGACCACGGTCAACGAGCTGCACGGCCGCACGTTCAATCCCTGGAACGACACCGCCTCGGCCGGCGGCTCCTCGGGTGGCGCGGCCGCCGCGGTGATGATGGGCTATGGCCCGATCGCGCACGGCAACGACATCGGCGGCTCGCTCCGCTTTCCGGCCTACGCCTGCGGCGCGGCCACCGTGAAGCCCGGTCTCGGCCGGGTGCCGGCCTACAATCCCTCGGCCACCGTCGAGCGCGGCATGCTGGCGCAGGTGATGTCCGTGCAGGGCGTGATCTGCCGCGAGGTCCGCGACGTACGCCTGGCCATGCGCTCGCTCGTCGCCTACGACCCCCGCGATCCCTGGCAGGTGCCCATGCCGTTCGAGGGCACGCCCGAGCCGAGACCCATCAAGGTCGCCTTCACTCGGAACACCTTCGACTTCCCCCTGCACCCCGCGGTCGCCCGGGCGCTCGACACCGCGCGCACCGCGCTGGCCGCCGCCGGGTACGACGTGCGCGAGGTCGAGCCGCCCCTCCTCAAGGAGGCAGCCGTCACGGGCGCGCGCTGCCTCTTCGGCGAGGCCAAAGCGCTGATGGACGCCGACGTGCGCAAGTACGGCTCGAAAACCGTCGTGGCGATCTTCGACGAGTACTACCGCTACTTCCAGCCGTTCGAGGGCCTCGAGTTCCTCAAGGCGATGGCCGACCGGAACCGCTTCCTTCGCGCCTGGACCACCTTCATGGCCGACTACCCGCTGGTCCTCACCCCGTTCCTTCCGGCGCCGATCTTCACCTGGAACCGTGACGAGCAGGGCGCCGAGGGCGTGCGCGAGGTGCTCGGCAGCGCGCTCTACAGCTATGCCATGAACTTCATGGGCCTGCCCGCGGCCATCGTGCCCGCGAATGAGAACGACGCCCAGCCGGTCGGGGTCCAGATCGTCGGCCGTCGCTTCCGCGAGGACATGATCCTCGATGCCGCGGAGGCGGTGGAGCGCGCGGTCGGCGTGATGGCCGAGCGGCTCTGGCGGCGCGGCCCATGACTTCCTTCCCTCCGTTTGATCTGTCCTGCCCATCGCCCTAGACCAGCCGCGAAAGGGGAGCAACCATGCCGTTTTACGAGAAGGGCCCGGTCCGCATTCACTACCAGGAGGCCGGCTCCGGCTTCCCGCTGTTCATCATTCCCGGCGGGGGCCAGAACTCGACCATCGGCTTCATGTCGGACCGGGCGCCGTTCAACGCGATCGAGGAATTCAAGGACGAGTTCCGCTGTATCACGGCCGACCTCCGCAACGCGCCCAGCGGCCAGTCCTCCGGGCCGCTCGAGATCGATCGGCCCTGGGACTCCTACGCCGATGACCACCTCGCGCTCATGGATCACCTGGGCATCCGCCGCTTCATGGTGATCGGCTACTGCATCGGGGGGCCGTTCATCTGGAAGCTCATCCAGCGCGCGCCGGAGCGCATCGCCGCCGCGGTCGTGTCGCAGCCCGTCGGCTTCCGCAAGGAAGCGAACCCCATGTACGACAACAGCATGCAAACCTGGGGGCCGGCGCTGGTCAAGCAGCGGCCCGACCTCACGATGGGCATGATCGACAAGTTCCTGACCCGGATGTATGTCACGAACGCCGACTTCGTGTTCAGCGTCCCGCGCGACGTCGTTCAGAACTGCCCGGTGCCCGTGCTGGTCATGCCCGACGAGACCCCTGCCCACCCCTACGAGCCCGCCCTCGAGTCGGCGATGCTGGCCCCGAAGGCCGAGATGACCTTCTATCCCTGGAAGGACACCAAGGAGAAGATCCCACTCGCGGTGCGGCACGTGCGCACGTTCCTCAAGGCCAACCGGCCGACCTGATCCCGAGGAGGATGCATGGCCTTCGGATGGGGCATCGTCAGCACCGGCAAGCATCCCGACATCAAGATCGCGCCGGCGATGGCCGCGGCCGGCGGCGGCGACCTCGTCGCCGTGTACAGCCGCGATCAGGACCGTGCGGAGGCGTTCGCGCAGAAGCACGGCGTGCGCGCGGCGTACAGTCGGCTCGGCGACCTCCTCAAGGACTCGCGCGTCGACGCCGTCTTCGTGGCCTCTCCGAACGCCCTGCATGCCGAGCACGTCGCCCAGGCCGCGGCCGCCGGAAAGCACGTGCTGTGCGAGAAGCCGATGGCCACGACGATCGCCGACGCCGTGCGACTGGTGCACACGTGCCGCCGCGCGGGCGTCACCCTCGGCGTGGCCTTCAACCTGCGCCAGCACCCCGCCTATCGACGCGCCCGCGAGCTCGTCGCCGCCGGGGCGCTTGGGCGCATCGTGCTCGCCCAGGCGCAGTGGGCCTTCGGCGTGCGCGGCCGCGACGGCTCACCGCCGCGTACGCCGCTCACGCAGTGGTGGGACACGCCGGAGCTGATCGGGGGCGCGTCCACGATGATGGGCACCGGGGTGCACTCGGTCGACCTGCTGCGCTTCGTGCTCGGCGCCGAGGTGGACGAGATCACCGCGGTCACCGACGGCCAGACGGCCGCGCGCCCGCTCGAGCAGATCGCCTGCCTCACGTTGCGCTTCGCCAACGGCACGCTCGGCCAGGTGGTCGCGAGCCGCCTCCTTCCCGATTCGCGCAACGATTTCCGCGTGTACGGGATCACCGGGCTCATCGCCGGACACCACTCGATGTGGGAAGCGCGCACCGGCCACTTCGAGATCACGAGCGACACCGTCAACGAGACCGCCGACTACCCGGAAGCGTTGCTGCCGAACTACGTGGCCGAGATCGAGGACTTCCAGCGCGCGGCCGCCACCGGCGGCCAGCCCGCCGCGACCGGCCTGGACGGCCTGCGGGTCGTGGAGGTCACGCTGGCAATGATCGAGTCCGCGCGCACGGGTCGGAGCGTGAAGGTCGAGCGCGTCGAGCCTTAGCGCTGGGAGGACACAATGCTGATCGTCGACTCGCAGATTCATCTCTGGAATGCGGGCAACCCCACCAGCCCGTGGCACCGGCAAATCCCCGCCTATCTCAAGGACCATGCCCTGAAGGAGATGGATGCCGGCGGTGTCGACGCCGCCATCCTCACGCCGCACACGCCGTGGGATCCGAACGCGAACGAGCTCTGCATGGAGGCCGTCCGCGCGCATCCCGACCGGTTCGCGATCCTCGGCAACTTCCCCCTCGACCGGCCCGAGAGCCGCGCGCTGGTCGACACGTGGAAGCAGCGCCCGGGCATGCTCGGCTGCCGCTTCACCTTCATCGGGCCGGAGCAGAGCAAGTGGTTGACGGACGGCACCGTCGACTGGCTGTGGCCGGCCGCGGAGCGGGCCGGCCTGCCGATCGCGATGATGGCGGCGAACTTTCTGCCGAAGGTCGCCGAGGTCGCCCAGCGGCATCCGAACCTCAAGCTGATCCTCGACCACCTCGGACGCCCGAGGGGAGACGCGCCCCCGAGCGAGCGGTGGGCGAATCCGGCCGAGGTGCTCGCGCTCGCGAAATATCCCAACGTCGCGATGAAGGCGACCGGCGCGCCGAGCTACTCCGATCAGGCCTATCCGTTTCGCGACATCCACGATAACCTGCGGCGGCTCCACGACGCCTTCGGCCCCGCGCGCTGGTTCTGGGGCACCGACATCACGCGTATGCCCTGCCCGTGGCGTCAGTGCGTGACGCTGTTCACGGAAGAGCTCCCCTGGCTGAAGGGCCGCGACCTCGAGCTGGTGATGGGCCGGGCCGTCTGTGACTGGCTGGGCTGGAAACGATAGGAGAGACGACATGAGAGCCAACAAGCTGCGCGAGCTCCTGAAGGCCAACAAGCCCACGCTCTCCACCCACATTCACACCACGTGGCCGTCCATCGTCGAAGCCATCGGGCACACGGGCCTCTACGACTACGTCGAGTTCGTCGGCGAGTACGGCCCCTTCGATCTCCACGACCTCGACAACCTCGCGCGAGCCGCGGACATCTACAACATGTCGATGCAGCTCAAGGTCGACCAGGAGCCGCGGGGCTTCCTCGCTCAGCGAGCGATCGGGTCCGGCTTCCACAGCATCCTGTTCGCCGACTGTCGCTCCGCCGCCGACGTGCAGGAGTGCGTGCGCATCGTGCGCGCGGAGACCCCGGAGGACAAAGGCACCTACGGCGTGGCCACCCGTCGGTTCACCTACATGGGCTATGGCGGCACCAAGGAGTACGTCCAGGCCCTGCGCGACATCGTCGTGGCCATCATGATCGAGAAGCCGGGCACGGTCGACACGCTCGAGGACGTCCTGGCCGTCAAAGGTGTCGACATGGTGCAATGGGGCGGCTCCGACTACTCGATGGGCATCGGACGCGCCGGCGAGCGCTATTCGCCGGAGCTACGAGTGGTGGAGCGCCGCGTGTTCGAAACGGCCATCAAGATGGGCGTGCCGCCCCGCGCCGAGATCGCCACCGCCGATCAGGCGAAGTACTTCCTCGACATGGGCGTCCGGCACTTCTCCGTCGGCACCGACATCACGATCCTGCATCAGTGGTGGAAGTCCCAGGGTGAGGACCTGCGCAAGGCGCTCGGCCACTGACCAGAAGCCCTCGAGATATGGTCTACGACCACCTCGAGATCGAGGCCCGCTGGCAGCGCTACTGGGACGAGCACGGGACGTTCCGCGCCACGCGCCGGATTGGCCGGCCCAAGCGCTACGTCCTCGACATGTTCCCCTACCCGTCCGGCGTCGGTCTCCACGTCGGTCATCCCGAGGGGTACACCGCCACCGACATCATGGCGCGCGCCTGGCGCATGCGCGGCTACGACGTGCTGCACCCGATGGGCTGGGACGCATTCGGGCTGCCGGCCGAGCAGCACGCCATCGAGACCGGGCAGCATCCCGCGAGCACGACGGCGAACAACATCGCCACCTTCAAGCGCCAGCTCAAGATGCTCGGCTTCAGCTACGACTGGTCGCGGGAAATCGACACCACCGATCCGGGCTACGTCCGCTGGACGCAGTGGATCTTCCTGCAGCTGTTCCGGCGCGGGCTCGCCTACCAGGCGACGGTGCCTGTCAACTGGTGTCCCGCGCTCGGCACCGTGCTCGCCAACGAGGAAGTCGTCGACGGCAAGAGCGAGCGCGGCGGCCATCCCGTCTTTCGCACGCCGCTCCGACAGTGGATGCTCAAGATCACCGTCTATGCCGATCGGCTCGCCGAGGACCTTGCGCTCGTCGACTGGCCCGAGGGGACGCTCACCGCGCAGCGGCGCTGGATCGGCCGTTCGGAGGGCGCCGAGATCGTCTTCGGTGTCGACGGTCACCCGGACGCGCGCATCGCCGTCTTCACCACCCGGCCCGCTACCCTCATGGGCGCCACCTACGTCGTGCTCGCGCCCGAGCACGAGCTGACGCAAACGCTGGCGCCGCCGGCTCGGGCCGAGGCCGTCGGCGCGTACGTCGAGGCGGCCGCCCGCAAGAGTGAGCTGGACCGTGTCGCGCTTGCCAAGACGAAGACCGGGGTGCCGACGGGTGCCGCGGCCATCCACCCGATCACCGGAGCCCGCCTGCCGATCTGGGTGGCTGACTACGTGCTTGGCGGCTACGGGACCGGGGCCGTCATGGCCGTCCCCGGGCACGATGAGCGCGACTTCGAGTTCGCGACCGCCTTCGGTCTTCCGATCGTCGAGGTCGTGAGCCCGGACGGGCGACTGCATGACGCGCTCGAAGCCGCGTACGTCGACGACGGTGTCACCGTCCGCAGCGGCGAGTTCGACGGCCTGGCGACGCCCGCCGCCAAAGCCGCGGTCGTCCGCCGCCTCGAGGCGCTCGGCCGCGGCCTCGGAACGGTCAGCTATCGGCTGCGGGACTGGGTCTTCTCGCGTCAGCGCTACTGGGGCGAGCCCATCCCGATCTACTTTCCGGTCGAGCTCGCTGACCCGACCGGCGACCCCCGGCGCGGGGCCGCGCACACGATTCGCCATGACCAGCCCCTCGCGGTCGACGAGTCCGAGCTGCCGCTGCGCCTGCCCGAACTCGCCGACTACAGCCCGGGCGAGGACCCGGCCGGCCCGCTCGCGCGCGTCGGCGACTGGCGTTTCTTCCAGCGCGCCGGTCGCTGGTTCGCACGCGAGACCAACACCATGCCGCAATGGGCGGGCTCGTGCTGGTACTACCTCCGCTTTCTCGACCCGGACGACGACGACAAGCCCTGGACGATGGACGCCTACGACGCGTGGATGCCCGTCGACCTCTACGTCGGCGGCGCCGAGCACGCGGTGCTCCACCTCCTCTACGCCCGCTTCTGGCACAAGGTGCTCTTCGATCTCGGTCACGTCCGGCACCCCGAG
>Ga0187892_10010414_pt1 | contig 11801 bp, 13 predicted proteins | sample MA1701073metaG_FD_139345 | JGI IMG/M metagenome (GOLD analysis project Ga0187892, IMG submission 139345) | Bio-ooze microbial communities from a basaltic lava cave in the Kipuka Kanohina Cave System on the Island of Hawaii, USA - MA170107-3 metaG ... | reverse complement strand
TTTTATCGTTGCCAGAGCCTGATGTGATAATATCGTTATCTTGGTTTCCTTCTATGTAGTTGGTACCATCACCAGCAGAAATAGTATCTGCTCCATCTCCTCCGTAGATTTTATCATTACCAGGACCTAGAAGGATTATATCATTGCCGGCACCGCCAATGACCTTATCACCAATTGGACTAGAATCCATGTCAATAAGATCATCTCCCATTCCTGCATCAACAGTATTGTAACCATCACCAGGGCCTCCTCCAAATATTTTATCATTACCTGGTCCAGCTGTTACAACATCATTGCCTAAACCGGTACAGATTACATCGTCACCATTTAAACCGTCAATAATATCATTCCCAGATTCTCCTTTGATTACATCATTACCGGCGGTGCCAACTAAGTTATCATCACCAGAGGTACCCATTATTGTTACTGGATATCCCATACAATTTTCGAAAGCAAATGCTGGATTAAAATTTGCAAATGTACCCCAGCTTAATAATAATACCGATAGAATCACTACCAATACTCTAGAGTTAGCATCCGCTGAAACCATTATTTTTTACCTAGGTGATGTTACACGGGAAGATAGATGATTCTGTGTTTGTAATGAATTACAAACTTTTTCTTATATCATAAAAATACGCATAGAAATTAGCAAATGAATCGATTGGACGGTATTCCTAATGTAATTAAAGAAAAAATCCTTGGAGGAGGTATTTCATGAAATTAAAAACAAAGTTTTCATTTGAAGTAATTCTATTGATTGGTTTAATAGGCATGGTATCGACAATAGCCATATCAAGTACAAAAAATGTTCAAGATAGTTTTCTTGATTTGAGCTCTCAAACCATGCCGACTTGGGATGCTCTAAAAGATATGAGATTAGCAAGTTCTCTTCTTTCATCTTCAACAATGAAAATATTGGTAATACAAGATACCATAAACAAGTATGATAGGGAATCTGGAATCTCCACTTATGAGGAGCAATTAGAATTTGAAATTTTTGAGCTAGAAACAGCTAAATCATTATTTACAGAATCTTTTACACGTTATTCAATTCTAATGGAGGAAAACTTTCCAGAAAATAATGTTTATGCGCAGGATATTGCAAAAAATTGGAATGATTTAGTAATAATTTCAAGTAAATTGATTACATTAAATGCAGGAGAAAATAATGGACAAGAGGTTATATCATTAGAAGATGATTTTGCAGATACAGAACAATTACTAAATCAGAATATATTTTCAGCAAATAGTTTCATAGAGCCTCAAGTAAAGAGTAGACAAGAAATTGTTGGAGTCCTTGTTGATACTACAACTACTCAGATTATAATTGCATTAAACGTTTTCATTGCATCCACATTAATCTTCAAATATTTTATTTCAAAATCGATTTCGCGTCCGCTGATCAAATTAAGAAAAGTAACCCATAAAATTGCTGAAGGAGAATTTGTAAAAACCGAAATGAGAGAAGGAGATGAAATTTCCGAACTTGGAATGGATATAGATAAAATGTCAACTGAACTACAAAAATTAAACAAGGATATTGTTGCTTCAGAAAGATTATCCTCTATTGGAAACTTGGCAAGTCGTTTGGCTCATGACCTTAGAAATCCTCTCTCAGTGATAAAAAATTCAATGGAGATATTAAAACTAAGATTAAATGACAATATGGATGAGAAGATTAACCATCAAATAGCTATGATTGGTAGAGCCATATCACGAATGAATCATCAAATTGAAGATGTGCTTGACTTTGTTAACATATCTGACTTGAAGGTACAGTCAAGTTCAATAATCACGATTATAGAATCATCGCTATTAGGTGCAGATATTCCAAAATCAGTTCACATTCATTTACCCAAAAATTCTGCAACGGTTTTATGTGATCCATTTAGACTAGAAGTGGTCTTTTCTAATCTACTAAAAAATGCAAGCCAGGCAGTTGATGGAGTAGGAGATATTTTTGTTAGAATAATAGACCAAAAGGATGATGTCATAATAGAGATCGAGGATTCAGGTCCAGGTATTTTACCAGAAAATATCAATAAAATATTTGAACCACTATTTACCACAAAACAAACTGGAACGGGTTTGGGATTAGCAAGCTGTAAAAGCATTGTAGAAAGGCACGGTGGTACAATTTCTGTACGAATAAATCCCACAGTCTTTACTGTTCAGATTCCTAAAGAGCCAAAAAAAGCAAAAATTCGAAAAAACCTAATAGAAAAATCATTACTAAACGAATAAAATTCATCAAAAAGTTCGTTCGTTCCATTCACACATGGGCAGATATGTCATAAATTTATGATAAAGGCGTATGGAGAACCAAGAGTTAATCTTGCCTGAGGAAGCCAATGTAATGCCACTACTTGAGGATTATGGATTAACTGAAGAGGAAGCACGAGTTTATGTGGGGGTCCTTAGGATGGGAACAGGTAAGGTAAGCGAGATTAGTCATTTTACTAATACAGATAGAGTAAAGGGATACAAAATTTTAGAAAATTTAAGAAATGAAGGGTATGTTACATCAACTCTTTCATCACCAATTTTATTTTCTGCAAATGATCCAAAAACAACATTTGATGAATTGTTAAAAAAGAAAAAATCTGAAATACAAAGATTAGAAAAAAATCATGAACGATTAATTATGAATTTAGAAAAGCTAAAAGGGCATCATGCAGAGAGTAACCTGCCGAAACTCTCAGTAATTTCAGGAAGAGACAACATATATAATGAAATTAAAAAAATTATTGATGAAACAAAAGATGAATTGTATTTAGTTACCTCAACTTCGGATCTTATTAGAATGTATTATACCGATATACCTGATGCTATTAAAAAGGCACTCAAACGTAAGGTCGAAATTAGATTAATTACTGAGTTAGAAGTTTCAGATAAAACAGATTGTGTTAAAAATCTCGGATTAAGTTATTTCAGGGTAGGAAAACTTCCTTCTCAAGGAAGAATAGTTTGTAATTCCTCTCAGATTATAATGTCAGGTTATACTTCCAAAACTTCAAGAATTCATTCATCTGATGATTCTGCGCTTGTAACAAATTCTGATGAGATTACAGGTAATATGCAGAGCTTATGCAAGTTTATGTGGAAAATGGGCGGTGAGGTAAAAATCGACAAAAAGAGTACTGAATTGAGTACGCCAAGAAAAAAATCTAATGTTCAAAAAAATGCAACAGCTCTAGTTGTTGATGATGATCCAGATACAGTAGAATTGTTTTCCGATTATTTGGAAAATAAGGGAGTAGATGTCATAGGAAAAGCAAAAGATGGTAAGGAAGGGTTTGAGCTATGGAAGAAATTGAAGCCTGACGTTTTATTTTTGGATGTAATAATGCCAAATTTTGATGGATTTTACACATTAAGAAAGATTCGCGAATTAGATGCAGAAGCAAAGATTATCATGGTTACAGCTGATTTTTCACCAACAACGAAAAAGCTGCTAAAAGAGTTAAAGGCTACTGACATCATTTACAAACCATATGATGGCAAGGCCATAGATAGAGTAATTTAAGAAAAATCTATTTTATTTATTTGAAAAATATGCTTGAAAATTAGTATTTTGAATTTAGTGATGATACTACAATATCAATGGCATCAGATAGTTTTTTGACATCATTTTCTCTGCTCAAATGATGAAGTTCTTCTTTGATAATTTTAAGAGCAGTAAGCTCATTTACAATATCAAAGGAATTTGTTCCTTGTGATTGAGTTTCTTTGAGGTGTTCACGCACTTCTTGTATTTGTATCTCTTGTTGTTCAAGTTCTTTTTCTGCAATAGAGCATTCATTTTCTAATTTTTTAAGCTTGAATTTAGTATTCCTTTTTACGAGTAATAGCTGATCAAGCACTCTAGTAATTGATTTTGAATCAAGTGTTTCAATTGATGTTTTACTCAAATCTATTTTTTCTAATTTTTGAGATTGAAGTTGAGCAATTTCTTGATCAAATTTTTCATGTAATTGTTTTATGTGGTTTATTTGTGCTTGATGTTTGTCTATCTTCATATTGACATATTTGATATATTGACCGGTGTTACCTGCGGCATCCAGTGCCCAACGTATCCCTTCCTTTGTAGCTAAATAATGAGATTTTTTTTCCTGTACCTTTTGTTTTAATTGGTTTCCAAAAGTTACATATCGGTTTTCGACGTCCATTACGTCCTTTACTTCAATTTTTTGACCAATCTCTGCAATATAGCTCAGGTCATCTTTTGGAAGAATCCTATCTTCTATACGGTTAATGTATTTACGAATCAGAGTATCATCTAAGTTTAAACTGCATATATCAAAATGTGTGTAAATTATTACAAACATTGATTCCGTTCAAATGAACAATATATTATATAATTACGTATAGTTGATTGATTTATTTTTACTACCACTAGAGATAAATGAGAATCAAGAAGAATGTGAGCATGGTAGAAGTTACAGAATATCTAATTCAACAAATTGTTGATAGCGGTCAAGTAGTGCAAATGACCATGGCAGAAAATGTTCATACCGAACCTATTTCTCAAAAACAAATGATATTGGATTCTGTTGCAAAAAAATTAGACCCAGAACTCAAGGAACAGGTGACTCCGTTGTTGGAAGCAATACTTCAAGCCCAACCTACAATCAAAGTAAAGAGTTATCAGAATACCGCAATTACCATAACGATGCCTAAAAGTAGGTATGAACGAATGGGACGACCTCAAGTTGGAGAAAAACTAGAGATCAATATTAAAAAAATTTCTTAAAGATGTTTTTCTATTTCTGAAATAGTTTCAAGGGGTAGTGAACACGTAAAATCTTTACAAATAAAGACAGTTGTTTTTTCTTCCTTGAATTCTTTTCCTGTAAAAAAAGGAAAGCCTGAAAGATTTTTGAGTTGGGCTTCATCAGACACAGTTACAATAACGGATTCAGGAAGGAACTTTCCCATCAGAAACTTGTAGATTTCAATATTTTTAGGATTTAATATTGTAATCTCAGTTGGTTTTTGCAGATACATGAAAATGGTGTTTAGTAGATGGCCAAAACCAAAAGGATTTTCAGCAACCATTGATGCTTGTGATGCCATAATCTTCAAAGATATATCAAAAAACTTTTTTTCTTGAGTTAAATGAAACAAACGTAATAAAGAATACGCTGCAAGAGAATTTCCTGAAGGTGTGGACAGATCATAATTGCTTTTTGGTCTAATGATTAGCTTTTCATGAGTGTCTCCAGTCATGAAGAAACTATCGTGTTCTGGATCCCAAAAGTGATCTATTAGATAACTTGCAAAAGTTTTTGCATTTTCAAGATAACATATTTTAGGATTTATTTCAAAGACATCCAATAATGCATTGATTAGATAAGAGTAATCCTCAAGATATGCATGAATTTTTGCGGTTCCATTTTTGTAGGTACGTAAAAGTTTTCTATCAATTATAAGATTATTCTCTATAAATGAAATACCATTCTCTGCAGCCTGAAGAAAGGATTTGTTATTTGATACCCGATACCCTTTGGCAAAAGCACTTATCATCATGGCATTCCAAGATGTCAGGACCTTATCATCTAATCCTGGAGGATTTTTTTTAGATCTGGCTTCAAGGAGTTTTTGTGCACTAGTATTAAGGATTTTTTTGATTTCATCTTCAGTTTTGCCAAATTTGAAAGCAACTGAGGATAAAGGCAAATTATTGCACAAAATTGTTTTTCCTTCAAAGTTTCCACCGTCAGTTACATCATAAAAAAGGCAAAATATTTCTGAGTCATTACCCAAAATTTCTTTGACTTCCCTTTTGTTCCAAACGTAATATTTTCCTTCCTCTCCGTCAGAATCTGCATCTTGTGCAGAATAAAATCCTCCTTGTGGTAAAGTCATTTCTCGCAATACATAGTTCAGTGTTTTTGTTACAACATCAAAATAGAATGTATCTTTTGTGATTTGATATGCCTCAGCATATACAATTGGAATCAAAGCGTTATCGTATAACATTTTTTCAAAATGGGGAACAAGCCATTTTGAATCAGTAGAGTATCTATGAAAGCCTCCACCCAGTTGATCAAATATTCCTCCTCTAGCCATTTTTTTTAAAGTCTTTAATGCAAACTCTTTAAAGCTAGAAACACCAGATAGTTTTGAATATCTTAACATAAATGAGAGGCTTGAGGAATTTGGGAATTTTGGTGCAGTGCCAAAGCCTCCATTAATTGGGTCGCCTATTTGCATTAGATTAATTGCGGCTTCATCAAGAATAGACTTGTCAAGCTTTGATGAATAGACTATAGGCTCTGTTTTTTGAAGATTAGTTAGAAGATTTTCTGCTGCTTTGAAGATGTCCTTTGGTTTTTCCTTCCATGACTGGGCTAATTGTAAAAGGAGACTTCCAAATCCTGGCCTACCATATGAATCCAATATAGGAAAGTATGTTCCAACATAGAATGGTTTTTGATCAGGAGTAAGAAAGACACTTAGAGGCCAACCCCCTTGCCCAGCTACAATCTGACAAACCTTCTGATAAATGTCATCAAGATCTGGTCTTTCCTCTCTGTCAACTTTAATATTAACAAAATTTTCATTCATAATTTTAGCAATTTCTTCATTTTCAAAAGATTCGTGTGCCATTACATGACACCAATGACACGAGCTATAACCTATGCTCAGAAAGATAGGTTTGTTTTCGTCTTTTGCTTTTTTTAGTGCAGTTTCATTCCAAGTATACCATTGAACTGGGTTTTTTGCATGTTGAAGAAGGTATGGACTAGTTTCATGAATAAGACTATTTTCAGGCACAAAATTTGTAGCGTAGAATATCTATTTGTACTTACGCGAAAAATCTTGATTTGATATTATCAAAATTAGATGCATCATATAAGGATAGAAAATTTCATCAAATGTCTGTTGTAAAAAACAAACAACAAAAGAAATGCTTGAAAGCACATACTATATTGGGGTCAAAGATTTGCCTATGAATATACTGATAGCAGAAGATGAAAAGGACGTTGCAGAACAATACCGTATGGGATTTGAGGATAGAGGGCATAAAGTGAAAATTACCCATAATGGAGTAGAATGTATTAATGAGTATCGAAGAGCTCGCCAGTCACTTGGTGGAAAAGAACCCATAATTTATGATGTTGTAATAATTGATCATAATATGCCATTAAAGAATGGTGCCAAACTTGCTGAAGAGATTCGACAAATCAATCCAGAACAGATCATAGTTTTTGCAACTGCATATGGAAATAATTTGATAATGGATTTACAAAATTTCGAGGATATCGATATTGTTGCTAAACCCCTATCAATAATGAATTTGATAAAGATGGTCGAAGACAGGCATTATGCTATATTAGCATAAATTATCAAATTCCTTCCCTACCTTCCTCTGCCTCATAAATTGCTACATTAATCCTTGCTAACAATTTTATTTTCGATTGGCGAGCTTTATTACTGTGGCTATAATCTTTTTTTTCAATTAAGATCTGAAGCTTCTTTAGTTGGTCTAGATTCAATTCCTTAAGACTCTTTTTAGAAACAATTTCTAATAATTTAACACGCACCAAATCTTCAGGGGTGATTTTTTCATCCAATATAATAAAATCAGATAATTTGAGTATAATCCTTATTCTTTAAGAATCAAGAAATATAAAAATACCTTTTCTAGAAAAGAGTTTACAATGACCAAGAAAATGAGAGCTATGGTTTTATCAAAATTAGCCCAAATTGAGACCAAACCACTAAAACTAACAGAAATTGACAGGCATGAAATTCAAAGACCGAGTGAACTTTTGATTAAAATTGAAGCATGTGGAGTTTGCCATTCTCAACTACATGGAATAGAGGGGGATTGGAAGGATTTGGGAATACCACCAACACTTCCTACTGTACCTGGACATGAAGTTGTAGGAAAGATAATTGAAATTGGTAAAAAAGTAACAAAATTCAAGGTTGGCGACAGAGTAGGAATTTCTCCATTGCTTGAATCATGTATGAGATGTCAATACTGTAAAGAAGGCAACGAGCATTTGTGTGAATCAATGCAAGTTTTAGGCGAGTCATTAAAAGGTGGTTATGCAGAATATGTTACTGTAATAGAGGATTTTGCAACAAAAATTCCTGAGAAGATGAAACCAGAGTATGCTGCACCATTATTTTGTGCAGGAATTACGGCTTACAAGGCGGTAAAAGCAAGCGAACCAACTAAAAACAAAAAAATTGGAATTTTTGGAATTGGCGGTGTGGGCCACATTGCAATTCAGTTTGCAAAATTAGCAGGAGCAGAAGTTATTGCAATTTCAAGAAATGAAAAACATTTGAATATTGCAAAAAAATTAGGAGTTTCTAAAACTATAACTTTTCTACAGGATCAAGAAAAATTTTTGCGTGAATTTAAACAAAAGGTTGGATTGTTGGACGCTGCAATTGTATTTGCTCCATCAGATATTGTAACAAATACTGCAATTAAAGCAGTAAAGAAAGGTGGGTTGGTTGTGATAGGAACAATTGGTAAGATTACTGATTTTGTAGCATTTGATGAAAAAACAATAAGAGGAACCTTGATTGGTTCAAGAAATGACATGAAAGAAGTAATTAGAATCGCTGATGAAAAAAATTTAAAAGTTATTTCTGAGGTTTACCCGCTTGAGAAAGCAAATGAGGTATTAGCTAAACTAAAGACTTCACAAGTAGAAGCAAGAGCGGTATTAGTTCCTTAGTTAGGCAAAAAACTAATTATTTTATTTACTAGATAGTCTTTTAGCTTTTACGAATTTCCAAATCTTTTTGGTCATTTCGCTTGGTGTAATTTTAGCTTTACCGAAAACTTCTTCAACAGTTTCTTGTCTTCCAGAAAAGCTTATTGCATATCCACCAAAGGGCTTTTTTGAGCTCTTAGATTTTCTTCCTGTAGTTCTCTTTTTAGATTTTCTTTTTGTGGCCAAATTCTTATATGGTCAGATGTAACTAGTGGATTATAATATTTGCGAATAAAACTAGTCTCAAACCTCATTTTTGAGTTCAATGTGTGTTAATCTAATGTTCATCCAAATGAACAGCATAAGCTAATTTTGTAAATTTTAATTTAATTCCATCGTGTGGAATAGTTCATTTGTAGTGATATTAGTAACTCTGCTAAGCTTAACTATTATTTTCCCAGAGCAATCATTATCAGCTACTCAATCAGGAGTAACGTGGCAGCTTGTAGTAGTTTCAAGTGAGCCAGCATGTAGTGGATATCACTATACAATGGTACAAAAATATAATGAGATTACACAAAAATATTTAGATCTTTACAAATTAGACCACGATAACTATCAGCCAGAGTGCTATACTGAAAAAGATTTTGCCGAAGAATATGAAAAACCGTATGACTTGGATCTTGTAATTTTAGTTTTTGATAAAGATAAAGGAATAACTGATCTGCATACGCATAACACAGGTGGCATTTACATGCATCGGGGAAATGACTTGAGTACAAATCACACAGTAATAATTTGTGATTGCCCTAATTTCAAATATTCAGATCCAGTTTGGATTCTAAGCCATGAGCTCTCTCATTTTGTTTTAAATTATTTGGGATTTGATCTAAAGTTGGTTGAAGAGAAAATTCATGGCCTCGATTATAAATTTGATAGTTGTGTTGAAGGAGCATATGATGACTTGTGTTCAACAATTAAAACAAGAGTTGAAACATCTAGTGCATATTGGACTGTAATGATCCCGTATGAACCAGCTATTGAAAAGGAGCCAGATTTTCATCCGCTAGACAAAGTTGCACTTAATTCACCTTATCAGAAAACAATGATAATGGAAATAACAGAGTGGTGGCTTGATAGAGAAATTTCGGATGAAAATTATATTGATAGTTTAAAGATTTTGTCAGGAAAGACAGACGATGAAACAATAATACCTACTGGGGTTTTCCAATCTTCTGCACTACTAATTCTTGCAGAACCTCAAAATAATCTTAAAAATGAACAGCTTCATGCTGAAATATCAAATGAATTAACGAAAAAAATTCTTAATTTGGATTCTTCAATAACTGCAAATCAGACCACCTTTTCATCAGAAGATGAAAAAATATTACTAGAACGGTTAGAAAAAGACGCAACGTCGTGGAAAAATAATGAAATTGATGATGACCAATTTGTTACTAAACTTGAAAAGATTTTTGATTCATCAAAAGTTAATTTATATCAAGATTATCTTGACGGATTATCTAGTGAGGAGCTTATTTCAAAAGCTGCTGAATTTGAAAAGGCTGGAAAATATCGAAATGCCTTATCATTTTATGATAAGGCTATCCTAGAAAGTTCTAACTATAATAAAATTGATATAAAGGCACTAATCGGGAAAGGAAATAGCCTTAATTCCCTTGGCCAATACGAAGATTCCTTAGAATATTTTGATATGGCACTTGAAATTGAACCAAATAACATTGATGTGTTAAAAAAGAAGGCATTCACTCTTGCTCAGCTAGGGCAATTAGAAGAGGCTAGAGAGTATTTTAAAATGGTTAATCAAATGAAGCTAGAATAATATTTTTAGCCTTAAATAAAAGACAAGTAGTTTTTGAGTTGTGAATTGCAGAAGATGTCATCATACTGACCAAGTTCATATTTTATCAAAAGAAAGCACATCGCTTTTAAAATTGGGAGGTTGTAAAATTCCAGATTGTACTTGCAAACAATATCTTGACGCAATAAAAGAAATTGACGAAGAATTGTTGTAAGAATATGGTTCATATACTAAACTAGATGAAATCATCCTAGAATGAAAAAACATTCTCCTCCAGATGAGATGAGAAAGGATCTTGATAATCTATTATCAAAAATTAATGCCTTGGAGGTATCTGCTCCAGATGAATATCAAAGAGAGATTGTCAAAGTTCTACGAGTCTTAGTTGAGGGGCAGATTCGGTCAGTTAATGAATTTGAACATATTAAAAAAGCAATTGATTTAGTTACACTTGAGATATTTGATACAAAAAATAAAATAAACTCATGATTTGACTACCGTATCACTTAAACCGCATCCATCACACTTCATTAAAAATGAATGTTCCAGCTCTTTTTCCTTTTTCATCTCAAAACCACAGATAGACATTTCATAATATAGAAAATATTATCAAATTATCATTATTTAGTCTTCCATGTTGCATATTGGTTTGTATCGCTCTAAAGCTCTGTTTACAAGTTTTTGTCTTTCTTTTTGGTCGGAATCTGACATGGGATAAATTGACAGGTAAAGATTTTTTTCAAAACCTGTATGGGTTATCCAGCATTTGAATTTCTTGTGTTTAGTAAAAAAATCAGTGTCATTTGTTTTTTCAGATTGGTCAATGTAAATAATGTTGAAAAGGTCTTTGTTTCGAGATAGTATCACAAAAACTACTTTGCCCATTGGTGGGCCCCATTCATCAAGTTTTATTGGTCCTAGAAACTCATAGTGGAGAATTTGAATTGTCATAATCTTAGTAAAATAATCAGTCTTTTCTTTTTTATCTAAGATCAAGGCATTTTTTAGCCTTTTTGGTAGACCATGTTGCTGTGCATAATGCACACAAAATTGGTTAACAACTAACCATAGTTACTCTATACTAACAAATGAAAACAACTACCCAAAAACCAAAAGAACTGAAAACCAGTCATAGAGCAGTTGCTCCAATTATCGCAACTTTGCTTTTAGTTGCAATCGCAGTTGTGGGTGGAACTATTATCTTTGTCTTTGCTCAAGGATTCTTTAGCTCTGCACAAATTAGTGGTACACCTACAGTTGAGGCAATTAAGATTCTAGGTTACGATGCTAGA
>Ga0187892_10010413_pt1 | contig 11803 bp, 14 predicted proteins | sample MA1701073metaG_FD_139345 | JGI IMG/M metagenome (GOLD analysis project Ga0187892, IMG submission 139345) | Bio-ooze microbial communities from a basaltic lava cave in the Kipuka Kanohina Cave System on the Island of Hawaii, USA - MA170107-3 metaG ... | reverse complement strand
TCTTCTCGCGGGCCATGTAATAACCTCCAGTGAGTGGATTTCGATAACCCAACTACACCGGAGAACATGGCCCGTTTCAAGCGCTTTTTCACATGCTTATCGCGCCTTAACCGAACACCAATGCACGGCCCATGTAATTTTTTAAAGATTCCTTAGCAAGTCGTGGCAAGTAGCGTGAGCAAGACCAGCGGATCGCTTAAGGCCTATCGCAACAAACGTGATTTCCGCAAGTCGCGCGAACTTCCTGGTAGAAGCAAGGCGAAGCGATCGAACGATCCCATTTTCGTCGTTCATCAACACCGCGCTAGGCTGTTGCATTATGATTTTCGCTTGGAGGTCGATGGCCTATTAAAGTCTTGGGCGATCCCGAAAGGCCCGTCGACAAATCCGAAGGAAAGAAGGCTGGCGGTTCACGTTGAAGACCATCCTCTCGCGTAATCAAAGAGAACGACAAGGGTGAGGCGATCCCGATGCAAGAAGCCCTAGAGATGGGGCACATCGAGGTGTGGCTGGAGGGGAAGAAATTGCGCGGCGGCTACGCACTGATCCACAGCAAACTGGGCGGTAAAAAGCAGAATTGGCTGCTGGTCAAGATGAAGGACGAGGGCGCCGATGGGCGGCGTAACCCTACCACCACCGAGCCCCAGAGCGTGCTCACGAATCGCACCCTAGCGCGAATCGGCCGTGAAGAAAAAACGAATGCCAGCAAGCGATGAGGGCACTGGCTATAGAGCTGCTGCAATTCGGGCTAATAGTAATAGCCTTCGTGACGCTGCTCGTGGTGGTCGATGCCTTCGGCGTCGCGCCGGTCTTTGTTGCAATAGCGAAGGACCTGGAAGCGACTGAACGGCGACAAACCATCTTGCGGGCCGTGGCAATAGCTTTTGCTGTGACGTTATTTTTTCTTTTGGCGGGCCGGGCTCTACTGTCCTATTTGGGTGTGACCGTCTATGCTTTTGCCATCAGTGGCGGGATCTTGCTCTTTGCAACTGCCCTACCGATGCTTTTCGGTGTCAGACCTGCGCTTCAATCCCCCGATCGGGAGGAGTGTCGCACGGCGAGCGAAGATATCGCCATCTTCCCCCTGGCGATTCCTCTACTCTCCGGTCCTGGTGCTATCGCAACGATCCTTCTGCTTACGGATCAAGCCGGCGCAGACCCGCGGCGTTTAGGGGTTCTCGCTCTGGCGACCGGTGTAGTCTATTTAGTCGCGTTTTGGGTGCTGAATATTGGGGAATGGCTGATGCGTCATTTGGGAGAGGGCAGGGTACATATTATTAGCCGCGTCCTAGGCATCGTCCTCGCGGCGCTAGCGGTTCAGTACCTGCTCAACGGTATTACGGGCTATCGTCGTGCTAGAATCTAGCGTGCCGCTTGACATAAACGGCTTCTGTGCAGCCTGGCTTTCCCCACCCTGAGTGTTTGCGTTTCCATTCTGCTGCTTTGTTTCTGCACCGTCTCTTTTGACGTCGCTTGGCTACCTTGTGACTCGTCCGTCTGCGCTGCCCAGGCAAGCGCCGGAAATCAAAGTGAGCGCGGCCGCGAATGGTACTAAGCCTTTCATGTTGCCTACCTCCAGGTGTTAATTCCAGCGGTTAAACTGTTGGCCGCGGTCAAGGGCTTGTTCGCCCGCTGCGGCCCCTGCATGAATCGATCGCGGGCCTATATGTCCTAACCCCACAATCGTCTGCCTTCTCCTCGGCTTTATCCTTCGTGGAGCCGTATTTCGCTGTAATGGGCCGACCGGCTCCTCGTGCTGCCTTGGGTAACGTCGAGCTCGCCGTCCGTGGGATCGCTCCCCATCTACCAGGCCCTGCCCCTGACCTATTCGCCATGGATGGATCGGAAGGTGGAGGGCACTTTAAACTCAGTCAAGGTATGTGCCAGGACCGGCGCCATGTTTATTTCGTTTGTTTAACGAGATGAGCGAAAAATTCACCGGTAAAAATTGCAATTGTTCCTGTAAATATTACAGGCTGGAAGGTGCTCACTCCGGCGAGATAAAATGCACAGAGTCGAGCAGAAGCAGGAACCAGTCGACGAAATGATCATCCTGTGCCGCATCATTCTTGGCAATGCCGAGAATGGTCGCAGCGAGGGGGGAATCGTATCCCGCAGACGGCGGCTGACATAAGGCTCAAGTGCCGAAAGCGTTTATCGCATCGATAAGCGCCCGCCTGGCCATTTGCTGATGACCCTTTATAGCCAGCTCGCCAGCGATCATATGAAGGTGATCGTCGGTCCAGCACATATATTTATTAGCTATGTCATGGTGTCTGATCCGCGGCGCCTGTTGTGCGGGCTGCTCGGATAGTGTTGATTTGCTCATTAACCTCTTTAATTCTCCCGGATTTCTCGTTCTTCTTCATCATCGAGCCTGCTGTACGTGTGGTCAATACCGTGATCTCTACCGCGGTTCAAAGAGATCCATCTATCAAATAATTCCCTTGTAAACGGTGACGCTAAAATGACCGGTACGCTAGCCAACGCCTCATCCTCCCAGGCGTGGTCATCCCGGGCGCCATGCAGATCATGAGGACTCTATAAGTTCAATATCGAATACACCTCTTCCGTCAAGTTGCATGCCAAGGGCGGGGTAATCATTTATTTCTTTGCGTTTTAATCGGATAGCTGGTCAGCGAAGCGATCACTCGAATCCTCTGAGCAAGCTCATCAGTAAAAATTGCAGCTTGGGTACGTTTTGGACGGCAGACGCGCTGTCGTTCTCAACTTATCTATCGTGCAAATTTACAAACCTGCAAAAATTACAAACTCGGTCGCGTTCGATCGTTGTGGAAAATCCCTGTAGCCTTTGTTCCCTGTGGGTTTTGACGATTGATCTCTGAATGGCATGGTATATGCCGGTTTCGAACTGAAGTTTTTCGAGGAGGAGATCATCATGGCTGTACAAAATTATTCTACGATTACCCGTCAAGAACTGGAGCAGAGGTTAAGGATGGCGATGCCGGATAATCAAGATGCCGAGCAAGGTTACGCCTTGGTTAATGTGCTCAAACCGGAGGCCTTCCAGCGAGAGCACATTCCCGGATCGGACAATATCCCCGAAGGCAATGAAGCGACCTTCGAACAGCGGTTTTCCAAAGACAAGGAGATCATCGTGTATTGTGCCTCAACGGATTGCCACGCTTCGGACAGCGTAGCCGAAGAGCTGGGGAAGCGCGGCTTTACCCACGTATACGATTACGCGGCCGGCCTGCGAGATTGGAAACAAGGCGGGAATCCCGTGGAAACGGGTGTGCATTGAGGCGAAACGCATTCGTTTTCTTGTCGAGCGCGACGGATTAAGAGGCGCAGGGGCTGGATCGGGCGCACTTTGAGCGCCTACCGACAACCCGTGCAAAACTCGAAATCCCACGCCTCTAAATCGTCTTAGCGCCCGTTTTTCGAGGCATCGATCCCACCAACAAAGGAAGAGCTAGTTGCTACGCGCCGTAGCGGAAGGAGAAATAGGAGGTGCGACGGCGCGTCAGGTGATGTCGCCCGAGATCTTTAGGACGCGAAACATGAGCGAGAACCAAGTGCGGCGATTGCCGGTGTTAAATCGTGGTGAAAATTCAGGCGGCGACTCAACGGGCATTCATCGCGGAGCGAGCTTAGCATGAAGACCGTGGTTGGTTTATTCGATAGCCTCCGTGAAGCCCAGAGTGCGACCCGTGATCTGATCACGGCCGGCTTTTCGCGGGACCATATCGGCCTATTGGCCAGTGACGCCACCGGTGAATGGTCCTCCCGCTACAAAAACTCTACTCTTGAGGGCGCTGCCCCGATGTCGACTCTCGAAGGCGCTGTCCCGACCTCCGAGGAGATCGGTAGCGGGGTGGGCACGGGCACGGTGGTCGGTGGTTTGGGCGGGTTGTTGGTCGGCCTTACCGAACTCGCCATCCCCGGGATCGGCTGGGTAGCTACCATTGGTACCCTTGTTACGACTGTCCTCGGCGCCAGCGTGGGGGCCGCCGCCGGCGGGCTATTCAACACAGTTGAAAAGTTGGGGGTACCCAAGGACCGGACCGGCTACTACGCCGAAGCGGTGCGGCGCGGCGGGACCTTGGTTCTCGTTCGCCTCGCGGAGGCACGGGCCGCTGAAGCAATGGCGATCATGGGGCAGCACCAGGGTCAGAGGACGGTTCCTGATGTGAGGCAAAATCAAATCAGCGCCTGCTTCGTAGTAGAGCGCGAGATCTGTTTTGGTGAGACCTTGTTTTTGGTAGAGCACCTTGTCCGGATTAGTCAGCTTGAATTTTCCGTTCCTCGCGCACGGGTTTTTTTCTCCTCGATTTTCACCGCCGGTTTGTCCTCCTCAATTTCTTTCGCGTTCTTATCCTCCCGCAAGCCTTGAAAAGACGCATGACGAACGAGGTGATCGTCGGTCCATTCAGTGAAAGTCACTTCCGCGATGAGTACCGGTTGCACCCAATGCACCCCTCTTTTGCGAGGTGGATTGCTGAACGGAGAGGATTGTCGCTCGATCTTCTCGAGTCGAGACTTGAGTTCTGTGAGAGAACGTTCGTTAAACCCAGTGCCGACTTTTCCCGAGTACCGAAGTGCGCCCGTCTTGCCATAGATCCCTAACAACAAGGCTCCCAAGCCTTTTCGTGAACCCGCAGGATCGGTGTAGCCCCCAATCACAAACTCCTGCCGCCTCCCGCATTTCACTTTTACCCAATCGCGGGTACGCGCGGCGTGATACTTCGAATCGCGCTGCTTGGAAATGATTCCTTCGAGATCATGGCTGCACGCCTGAGAAAAGAAAGCGTCGCCCTTGCCTTCGACATGATCGCTGTAGCGGATCTGCACTTTGCCGTTCACCAATTTCGCCAAGAGCCTTTTGCGTTCGATGAGCGGGGACGCTCGCAAGTCCTGTCCGTTGCAATATGGGACATCGAACAGATAATAAGTGAGATCGACCTCACGCTTCTCTGTGAGCGCATTTTGCAACGCTTGAAAACTGGTTGAGCCATCCGGCTTCTGCACGACGACTTCGCCATCGAGCCAGGCATTTTTCACCGGCAGCTTTTTGACCGCATCGGCGACGGCCTGAAAACGGCGAGTCCAGTCGAGCCCGTTGCGCGAAAACAAACGCACCTTTCCAGCGCTCACTCGACAGAGGATGCGATAGCCATCGTATTTGATTTCGTGCAGCCAGTCGTCGCCTTGCGGGACTTCTTTTACCAGAGTCGCAAGCTGTGGTTTGATTTTCTGAGGCAGGGCCGTGGTTCGTCCTTCGGGAACGGCGCTTTTTAGCTTGCGCGACTTGCCGCCTTTCCACACGCGCTTGGGATCGGCTGAGATCTGCTCTACCGTGTATCCGCTCTCGACGCTCTCGACTTTCCGGTCGACGATTTCGGCTTCAGCCCCCGAGCGCGCTTCTTCATCGCGCTCCTTGATGAGGAGCCAATTCTCCTTCGGCTCTTGCTGCTTGTCCATGCGCACGAGAGTCCACCCGCCATGCAGTTTTTGCCCGTGAAGATCGAACTTGAGTTTGCCCTGCGCGTACGATTTTCTCGCGTCTCCCTTGGCCATCCATGTGCCACAGTCCCACAGCAGCACGGAACCCGCGCCGTATTGATTTTCGGGAATGATGCCTTCGAACTTGCCGTAGTCGATCGGATGATCCTCAACCTGCACCGCCAGTCGTTTTTCTTTCGGGTCGAGACTCGGTCCCCTCGGCACCGCCCAGCTTAGCAACACGCCGTCGAGCTCGAGCCGAAAGTCGTAATGCAGTCGCCGCGCTGCGTGTTTCTGGATGACGAAACTGTTGCTGCTCTTCGTGCGGCCTTTCTTTCCCGACGGTTCGGGAGTTTTTTTGAAGTCGCGTTTTTTGCGATAGGTTTCGAGCGCCATAGGATGGCCGACCATGAAGCGTCTGCTGGATTTCAGGCGCCGTACCTTCTTCTCAGGATCAGACGCACGTTTCTTCGGGTGCTCAAACCGGCTCGGCGTGCATCTTTCCCGACTTGACCTTGATAAAATTCATGAGGTCTTCACGGGTCGCGGTATTGATCTAGGCTTCAAGCCACGCCCCCTGCTTGGCTATGCTCAACCCTGGGATCAGATGCCGTCCCTTTTCCTCGCGGTAGACGATTCAAGGACGGTATATTCGTCCATGCTTATCCCGCCATCGCCATTCCTATCCACCTGTGAGAACCGCTTCACAAGACCGGGGACTTGGCTCGCTTCCGTTTGGGAAAGGATCCCATTTTGGTTCGTATCGACCTGGTTGAAGTTGGAGATCCTTTCTGGCAGCTCGTTCGTTACTGACTCGCTCGCCGCAATCACCCCCTTCGAACTGCACAGTAAGACCGCGGCGACCGGAATCAAGGTCTTGGTCGACTTCACGTAACTCTTCCTCCGTCAAATCATAAATGCTCAGGTGTCCGCGAGCCTCGCTCGCTGCGAGACTCGCGGTAAGCCAATAATAGCGCTACTTATCGACGTCGCGATTCTCCATCACCTGCGAGGTGATCCCAAGCCGGGGAGCAAATTGCCTACCCCTACTCGACCTTGATCGTCCGGCGCTTGACCTGTTCCACTTTAGGCAGGGTGAGCTCCAGAATACCGTCTTTGAAAGACGCCTTGGCCTCCTCGCTCTGCACGTGGGAGGGAAGGGGGATCGTGCGCTGAAACTTCCCTCGGCTCAACTCGCGCCGATAGTATCCACCCTTTTCCTCTTGTGCTTCGTGCTGGCTAGAGGCCTTAATTAGCACGGTGTTGTCGCTTAGAGAAACATCGAGGTTATCTTTGTTAACACCGGGCAGCTCGGCGCGCAGCATAACCTCGTTCTCGCGGTCAATGACATCGACCCTCGGGAATCTAGCGTCAAACTGCCCACGGGACTCCGCGAAGTTAGGAAAGCCGCGCTCAAAGAACGACGGAAACCAACGCCGCGAAAAAAAGTCGTCGAACCACCGATCGATTTCCTCAAAAGGAATCATGCCACCCCCCGCCTGGCGCGCCAAAGACTGCTCTTGTTTCGGGGTCTTGTGTTGTTCAGCCATAACTTTCTCCTCCTACGTCGAAAGCAAAAAACGTGATTCTGTGCTATCTTCCAGTCGGCAACCTCTGTGCCACGTGTGACAGCGCCAGCATTCAATTACATAGCAATCGATTAGCGTTTCAATCATCGGTAAAGATTGCCGCTCTCAATGTAAACTTTACAAAAAGATGATGCGGTGTCGGCTTCGCTTTCTCTGCACCACTCACGGAAGGGGTGCTTGCATCAAGACTGCTTATAAAAGATCCGATATTTTTTGCACTCTAATGGGATCATGACGACTCTTTCGGTCGATGTTGCCATCATAGGGGCGGGCACTGCCGGTTTATCGGCCCGCCGCGAGGCGGCAAAGGCAGGCGTCCGTGTCGTACTGATTGAATCGGGGCCTGGCGGGACCACTTGTGCGCGTGTCGGTTGCATGCCCTCAAAGCTTTTCATCGCGGCAGCAGAGATGGCGCATGCGCTAGCGGCGGCGGGTGAGTTTGGGATAAATATCCCGGGCGGGGCGCGCGTCGATGGGCGAGCCGTCATGCGACGGGTGCAGCGCGAGCGAGACCGCTTTGTCAGCGGCGTGCTCGATTCCATAGGGGAAATTCCAGATAAGCAACTTCTGCGTGGCCACGCGCGTTTCCTAGGCCCGAATACGCTGGAGATCAACGACGGCACACGGATCGAAGCGAGGGCGATCGTGATCGCGACCGGTTCCTATCCATCGATCCCGCGCTCCTTAGAGCCCGTACGTGAGCACGTGCTGGTCAGCGACGATTTATTCGAGTGGCAAGATCTGCCAACCTCCATAGCGCTGATCGGGACCGGCTCGGTCGGTTTGGAGCTAGGCCAAGCCTTGCATCGGCTGGGCGTACGCACACGCTTATTTAGCCAGGGGGGCAGCATCGGCCCGTTGCGCGACCCCCTTGTCAACGAAGCCGCCCGAAACATCATCGCACACGAGTTGCCCCTGTTGTTGAAGGCGGAAACCGAGTTTGAAAAGGACGGCGATGGTGTGCGCGTGCGTTGGCGGACCAATGGAGGCGAAGGTGAAGAAAGCTTCCAACGGATCCTGTCGGCGACTGGCCGGCCACCTAACCTTGGGCGACTTGCCCTTGAGAGGACAGGGCTCGAGTTGGATGAATGCGGATCACCGCGTTTTGATCCTCAAACGATGCAATGCGGAGATAGCCCTATCTTCATCGCCGGTGATGTCAACGGGTATCGTCCTCTGTTGCACGAGGCCGCCGATGAAGGGCGCGTTGCCGGGATCAACGCGGCGTCCTGGCCCACCGTCCTGGCCAAGACGCGCCGAACCCCTTTGGCCATTGTCTTCACCGATCCCGAGCTCGCTGTTGTGGGCACCGGTTTCCCGGGTCTCGAGGCCAATGTCGCGATCGGAAGCATGGACTATCGCGATCAGGGTCGCGCTCGCGTCATCGGAAAAAACGCCGGCTTGATCCGCATCTATGCCCGGCGTGAGACCGGAAGCTTGATCGGTGCCGAGATGGTGGGACCGCGTGTCGAGCACATGGCACACTTGCTCGCCTGGGCCATACAGAGAGAGCTTACTGCGGCAGATGTTCTCGATCTGCCGTTCTACCATCCGGTCCTGGAAGAAGGGATCCGCAGCGCGATCCGGGCGCTATGTTCGGAGCTCAAGATCATGCCCCCGGAGCGGCCTCAAGATCTGGAGTGCGGTCCGGGCAGCTAAGGCGCGAGCGGGCCAATTGCAATGGTCTACGAACGGTGCTCTATGATCCTGCTCTCTCCCTCTTGGTTTAAAATGCGCGGGTCCATACTTCGCGCAGGCAGGTCGATTCAGCAATAAAACTTGCGCTGGGTGTAGAATCTCATTTGGCTTCCTCCTCTGTTTTCACACTAAACATTGTGGGATGGTCAATGTACCAAGCCCGTGGCTCAGGGGAGGAGGCCTCAATAAGTATCAAAGCGCTTTAACCGACGCTTACACCGCTGCGCGCTGCGTCCACTGCTGGGCTTTTGATGTGGAGGCGCACATGAAATACATGTTGCTGATTTACTATGACGAACAAGCGTTGAGCGAGACTGAGCGGGAGGCGTGTTACGTGGAGTCCACGCAGCTCGCGCAACAGATTCATTCGAGCGGACAGTATCTGGCCGCCAATCCGTTGCACCCAACGTCAATGGCGACCAGCGTCCGGGTGCGCAGCGGCAAACGGTTTGTGACCGACGGTCCGTTCGCGGAGACGCGCGAACAACTGGGCGGCTACTTCCTAGTCGACGCGCGGGATCTCGACGAGGCGATCGGCATCGCCGCGCGGATCCCAATGGCGCGCAAGGGGACCGTCGAGATCCGGCCGGTGATAGAGATCTCGGGCCTGCCGACAGATTAGTGTCCGCAACGCGCGGACGCAGTGAGAGGAGGGATTCGATGTGTCCCACCGCATGCATCACAACCGTGGCGCAATAATCAATAATTAAAAAATGGGAGATACCGATGAAGACCGAACCGCAGAGAGAACATCAGTGGCTGCAGCAGCTTGTGGGTGAATGGACGTATGAGTGTGAGGCGTCGATGGAGCCCGGCAAACCGCCGGAGAATTTCAAGGGCTCGGAGAGGGTGCGCTCGCTGGGCGGCCTCTGGGTGCAATGCGAGGGCCGCGGCGAGATGCCCGGCGGAGGCATGGCAACGATGTTGATGACCCTTGGCTATGACCCGCAGAAGAAACGGTACGTCGGGACTTGGGTGGGATCGATGATGACCTACCTATGGGTGTACGATGGGTTGTTGGATGCGGAGGAAAAGGTGCTGACGCTGAATGCCAAGGGCCCGAACTGCGCCGGCGATGGGAAGTTCGCGAGATACAAGGACGCGATCGAGATAAGGAGCCACGATCACCGCGTGCTGACATCGCACATGTTGGGCAATGACGGGAAATGGCACGGGTTCATGACGGCCAATTATCGGAAAGTTAAAGGAGGGAGATGACAAACGGCAAGGCAATTGATGATGCCCAGCTCCAAACCCGAAACTAGAAGGAGGTATGACGATGCGATTCATGATTTTAGTCAAAGGCGACAAGAACTCAGAGGCGGGCCTTCTCCCGGACGAGAAGCTCCTTACCGAGATGGGGAAGTACAACGAAGAGTTGGTGAAAGCCGGTGTGCTGCTCGCGGGCGAGGGACTCCACGCAAGCGCGAAGGGCGCGCGCGTCAAGTTTTCCGGAAGGAAGCGCACCGTGACCGACGGGCCTTTCACCGAGGTGAAGGAGCTAGTCGCCGGCTTCTGGCTCTTTCAGGTGAAATCGAAGGAAGAGGCGATCGAATGGGTCAAGCGCGTCCCCTTCGAGGAGGGCGAGATCGAGATCCGCCAGGTGTTCGAGGCATCGGACTTCGGCGAAGCGCTCACTCCCGAGCTCAAGGAGGCAGAGGATCGCTTGCGCGCGCAGGTGGCTGCGAAAAAAAGCCACTGAACCTGTCGATTTCGCGAACCTTCGCTCGACTAGAGAGTACAGCCAGGGTGCAGCCCGTCGAATCCCCCGAAGCCCAGCTCTTAACCCGAACACAAGGAGAAATGACGATGATCGATCCGAAAGTAAAGCCCGTTCCGGAATGGATGCACACGGTGACGCCGGACTTGATTTGCGCCGGCGCAGCCGATGCCATTGAGTTTTACAAGAAGGCCTTCGATGCCATTGAAATGTTCCGCCTGGCGGACCCGCAGGGAAAACTGATGCATGCCTGCATTCAAATCGGTGATTCGGCCATCATGCTGGGCGACGAATTCCCCGACTGGGGTAAATTCGGCCCGAAGTCACTCAAGGGTTCGCCGGTCACTATCCATCTCCAGGTCGAGGATGTCGATGCGATGTTCGAACGTGCTGTCCGTGCCGGGGCGAAGGTTACGATGCCACTCGAGGACATGTTCTGGGGCGATCGTTATGGCGTACTCGAAGATCCGTTTGGTCATCATTGGTCGGTAGCCACGCACATTCGCGATATGAGTCCAGAAGAGATTCAACAGGCAGCGCAGAAAGTATGTGGCTAGCAAGCCAGAAGCCCAGGTCTCAACCCGAAACCGAACACGATGCGATTCATGATTAAGGCCAACAAGGACACTGAAGTAGGCGTCATACCGGAGGAGAAGCTCATTGTTTAACACCATTGCTCTTATGGCCGTCGTTCTGCTCGCCGCTCTTCGCCTTTGCCGCGACCAAGCCTGACACCTTCCGTGCCCAGCGCGCGACGAGCATCAACGCTCCGCCAGAGAAGATTTTTGCACTCCTCGACGACCTCCACAGTTGGGGCGCCTGGTCACCCTACGAGAAAATCGATGCTATGTGCGCAGTGGTCGAAGACCCCGCCTGCTGTTGATGTTCGGATTGGGAACGTCCGTCGTTGCGCATCGAGACGGGATTGACCGCGCGTTTTATTTCCGGGGCAGAGTTGAGACGCCAGCCGGGCAATGTTGGGAATAAAAATCCTCGTGATGACGTCTTGCTAAGCAAACCGAACGATGGGAGTAATTCGGTGTAGGCCTCAAAAAGAGTTCAGAAAAGGCGACAAGAGCGGTTCAAAGCCCTCATGCTACCGTATCTCGATGTGCTGCTCGGGATCGCGCGCAGGCGCATGAACGATACGGCGCTCGCGGAGGACTTCGTGCAGGATACGTATATGCGGGCGTGGGAGGCATTCGACGGCCTGGTTGGCGAGGCGCAGGTGCGCGGCTGGCTGGTGCGAATATTACAGCGCGTGACCAGCGACCACTACCGTGCGCATCTACGCCGCCACACGCTCTTGCCGGTGACGCGCTTAGAGGAC
>Ga0187892_10010412_pt1 | contig 11804 bp, 9 predicted proteins | sample MA1701073metaG_FD_139345 | JGI IMG/M metagenome (GOLD analysis project Ga0187892, IMG submission 139345) | Bio-ooze microbial communities from a basaltic lava cave in the Kipuka Kanohina Cave System on the Island of Hawaii, USA - MA170107-3 metaG ... | reverse complement strand
CGCCTTCTCCACCGCCCCCCGGGGGTCCTCGCCCCGCACGAAGAGCATGGCCACGCCCCGCCGCCGGCCGCCGTCGCCGAAGAGGGCCGGGGGCACGGGGGCGAGCAGCCCTGCTCCGTCGGCCGACCGGGCGTCGGCGCCCACCGCCCCCCGGTGGCGCACGCAGGCGAGCCCGCCGAGGGCCCGCTCGACGATCCGGCGCGTGGCCCGGCCCCGGGCGTCGGCCACGAAGCCGATGCCGCAGGCGTCCCGGTCGCGGTCGGGGGTGGGCAGGGGGAGCGGCATCGACGACCTCCTCGGTGGGCCCGGCCTCGGGCGGACGGCAGGGGCGCTCCGGGCCGGCGCGGGCGCCGAGACGGGGCGCGGGGCCCGGGGTGGCGACGGTGGACGGGCCCTTCCCCGTTGAAGTGGCGGCGGCTGGCCCTCGATGGCCAGCACACCGCCCGGCACGAGCGGGCTACCCCGGTGGGGCCAGCCTAGCCGGCCCCGGTTCCGGGCCCCCGGCCGGGATTCACGCTGCGGGGCCCGGGGCCCAGCCCCGGGTCAGGGCCAGGGCGGCGCCGTGCCCGCCGGGCGCCGGCCCTCGTCGAGGGCCCAGGCCCGCCGCCAGGGCGCCGCCACCGGGCCGGTCATGGCCGGCGTGCGGCCGGCGGCGGCCCGGCAGCGGGCCGACCACCAGTCCGAGGAGGCCTCGTCGGCCAGGGCGGCGACCGCCGACTCGATGCGGGCGCCGAACCGCCGGGCGTTGTCCTCGGGGGCGGGCCGCAGTGGCTGGTCGAAGCGCACCCGCAGGCCCGGGCCCCGGCCGTAGGGCTCGCCCACCGGCGTGGGTAGGGCCCGGCCCCGGCGCAGCACCCGCCGGGTACCGCTCACGTGCACGGGGACGACGGCCACGCCGCAGCGCAGGGCGAGGTAGGCGACCCCGCCCCGGAAGTCCTGGCCCCAGCCGTCGGGGCTGCGGCCCCCCTCGGGGAAGATGACGAGGTTCCAGCCCCGGCCGAGGAGGTCGGCGGCGAGGTCGGCCGAGGCCCGGTTCACCCGGGTGCGCTCCATGGGGATGGCCCCGATGGCCAGGGCCGAGACCGCCGCCCGGGCCCGGGAGGGGAAGAAGTAGTCGGCGGCGGCGGCCACCACCGCCTTGTGGCGGAAGCGCTCCGGCAGCGAGGTGAGCACGAGCGGGGTGTCGAGGTGGCTCGAGTGGTTGGGGGCGAAGATCACGGGCCCGGCCAGGCCCTCGAGGCGCTCCACCCCCTCCACCCGGGGCCAGCCCAGGAGCCGCACCGCCGGGCGCAGGACGTCGTCGACGACGAGGGCCCGGGCCAGGCGGGCGGGCAGGCGCCGCGACCAGGCGGTGTCGTAGTGGACCCCGGTGCGGGGCGGGTCGGGCCGGCGGGGCACCCCGGTGGGCCACGTGGGGGGGCCCAGGGGGAAGGGGGGGCGGACCCGCACCGGGCTCAGGTGACGTCGGCCACGAGCAGTGGCGGGCAGTGGAGGTGGGTCACCGCCGGGTCCCGGCCCACGATTTCCTCGGCCATCTCCAGCCCGTCGCGGAGGGTGGAGGCGGGCTTGAAGCCCATGCGCCGCACGGCCCGGGGGTCGCCGCCCACGATGATCACGCCCCCGGGAGCCAGGTGGTCGAGGGCGTGGGCCCCCCAGTACCACATGTAGAAGGGGTGGACGCCGTGGTAGGCGTAGCTCGTGCGGTAGAGGTGGCAGTACCACTCGTCGGTGGCGAAGTCGGCCTCGTACTTGGCCTCGATCTCGGCCGGGTCGGTCGTCTGGCTCAGCACCTGCTCGAAGAAGTCGATGTAGCTCGGGTGGTGGACGGGGTGGAACTCCCAGGGGGTGGGGTGGGTCATGATGACCACGCCCCCCTCCCGGACGAGCGGCCGGCCCCGGTAGAGGTTGAAGAAGTACCCCAGCCCCAGGCACATGACGAGCAGGGGGTTCATGACCGAGTTCACGTTGTAGGGGCAGATGTAGGGCAGGCCCATGGTGAGCACGTCGGCCTGGCCCTCGACCGCCACCGCCTGCTGGCGGAAGACCTCGGCCAGGGTGGCGGCGTGGACCGCCTCGACCTCCCCGGCCTGCACGCTCGTCATGGCGTGGGGGGCCTCGATGCGCTGGAACACGGGCCGGACCAGGCCCCCGGGGGCGAGGTCGAGGGCTCGCTTCGTGGCCAGGTACGAGGCCCGCTCCCGGGCCGACCACTCCCACTCCCGGGTCTGGAGGAAGGAGAACGGCCGGGGGAAGGTGTCGGTGTTCAGCGTGGTCTCGACCTGGAAGACCTTGATGCCGGCGTCGGCCAGGAGCCGGCCCATGCGCCAGTTCGAGCGGTGGAGGGCGGACCGGGGGTGGTCCATGAGCGAGCGGCTCTGCTCGAGCGTGTGGACGTTGTGGTGGTGGCGGAGGCTGGCGTAGGTGGTGAGGCCGCACCCCGTCGACTTGTGGCCGCCGTCCATGGCCACGAGGTTGATGTTCACGTAGACGAGCAGGTCGCTCTCCGCCGCCCGGCGGTTGAGCTCCACGAGCTCGCCCTCGTCGGTGTGGCCCACGACGACGAGGTTCTCGGGGTCCTCGGCGTCGTGCTGGGTGAGGCGGCCGTCGGGGGCGAAGGCGTCGTAGACGCGGTCGCCGATGGCGTGGCGCAGCTCCGCCTCGGTCATGCGCCGGTGGAGGCCGAGGGCGGCGATGAGCACGACATCGTCCACCCCGGCCCCGGCGGCCAGGTCGAGCACGGCCTCGATGACCCGCTGGCGGTTGTCGGGCCGGCGCATGGGGGGCAGGGGGAGGGAGACGTCGTCGAAGGCGATGGTGAGGCGCATCCCCGGCCGCAGGAGGGCCGAGAGCGGCTCGCACTCGCCCAGGGGGTGCTCGAGGGCGTGGCGCACGGCGGCGTCGGGGTCGGCCAGGGGGGCCCGGGGCTCGCCCGGGTAGACGACCCGGCTCCCGACCGGAAGGCGCTCGAGGCGGAAGCCCTCACCGGCGTGGAAGAGCACGGGGGGCGTCGAGCGGTCGACCTCGAGCACGAAACCGGGGCGAGCCAGGGCGCGCGCTCCTCGCTCCAGGGGGCTCACCGGCGTCGCTCACCTCGCAGGTCGAAGGCCACCTTCACCGCACCCCGGCGGCCGGCGTTGGCGGCGTGGTCGATCGCCTCACGGTAGCTGGCCAGGGGGTAGAGGGCCGAGACGAGCCGGCCCAGGTCGGCCTCGGCCACGAGGTCGAGGGCCATGGCGAAGGTGCGGGCCTCGCCACCATCGGGCCGGGCCTCCCGCCCGTAGGCGTAGGAGCCCTGGATGCGCACCTGGCGCTGCCACAGGGAGGTGAGGTCGACGGTGACGGAGGCCGGCATGCCCACGAGCACCACCACCCCGCCCGGGCGCACGAGGCGGAGGCTCTCGGCCAGCGATGCCGAGGAGCCGAGGCAGTCGAGCACCACCTCGGCGCCCCCGGTGAGGTGGGCGCCGACCTGGAGCGACCCCGTGGCCCGGCGGATGGCCCGCTGGGCCTCGGCCGGGGCCACGACGACGTCGGCGCCCAGCTCGGCGGCGAGGCGCCGCTGGTCGGGGTGCTTGGCCACGGCCACGAGGGTGCCGGGGGTGGCCAGGCGGCGTAGCCCGGCCACCGCGCACAGGCCCAGGGTGCCGCACCCGAGCACCGCGGTCACGCCCCCGGCAGCCGGGGCGGCGAGGGCGGCGTGCACGGCGCAGGCGGTGGGCTCGACCATGACCGCGGCCTCGTCGGAGAGGGCGTCGGGCACGAGGTGGAGCTGGCTGGCGTGGGCCACGAGCCCCTCCGACCAGCCGCCCCCGGTGGCGGTGCAGTAGCCGGTCTGGAGGCCGGGCTCGAGGTGGCCGAAGGCGAGCCGCTCGCAGCGGTCGGTGTCGCCCGCCGCGCAGCCCCGGCACGGCGGGTCCACCCCTCGCGCCGCGCAGGCCAGCACCGCCTCGAGCACCACCCGGGAGCCGTCCTCGAGGGCTCCCACCACCTCGTGGCCGGGCACGAAGGGAAAGGAGACCACGGGCTCGAAGTAGCGGGAGGAGCGCCCGTCGACGGTGGCGAGGTCCGACCCGCAGATGCCGGCCAGCCGGGGCCGGACCCGCTGCCAGCCGGGGCCGGGCAGCGCCGGAGGGTCGACGTCGACGAGCTCGAGGGGGCCGACCCGGGCTCCCGCCCCGGGGGCGAGCGAGCCCGCCACCCGGGCGGCGGCGTAGCGGGGGAGCGAGCGCTCGGAGCGCAGGGCCCGCATCAGGTCCGGGCCAGGCGGGGAGCGAGCGGCAGGAGGGGCCGGGGCGCGCCGGCCGAGCGGCCCCACTGCTCGATGTGCCACCCCCGCTTGCGGGCGATGGCGGCGAGCTTGGGCTCGGCGTTCACGGCCACGGGGTACCCGACCGCCTCGAGCATGGGGAGGTCACTGGCGGAGTCGGCGTAGGCCACCGACTCGGCCAGCGAGAGGCCGTGGGCGGCGGCGTAGTCGGCCATGACCATGGCCCGGGCCTCGCCCGTGGGGGGGATGGTCGTGAGCTCCCCGGTGAGGCGCCCGTCCCGCTCGGTCATGTGGGCGCACACCACGTCGTCGAAGAGGGGGGCCAGGGGGGCGATGGCGAACTCCAGGGCCCCGGTGATGAGGAGGGTGCGCGTGCCGACCCGGCGGTGCTCGCGCACCCGGCGGATCCCGGCTGGGAACGACTTCGTGAGCAGCAGGCGGCTGAAGAGCTCCCAGGCGTCCTCCCGCACCTGGGCGCTGGGGGCGTCCTCGTAGAGGCGGTAGAAGTGGCGGAGGAAGTCGGCCCGGTCGGCCCGGTCGAGGGTCCACAGGCCCGGGGCCCGGGCCAGCATGCGGGCCACGAACCGGGGTCGGCGCTCGTCGGGCATGTGACGGGTGGCCAGCCAGGCGTAGGACTCGATGACGTTCGAGGCGATGAGGGTGTTCTCGAGGTCGAAGGCGGCCACGTGGCGCTCGGGGTCGAGGATGGCCCGGCGGGCCCGGTCGCTGCGGGACAGGGTCCGCGACGGGCCCCCCGTCGTCCGCACCCGGGCCTGGCGCACGATGGAGGGCAGGTGCACCTCCTGGACGTAGCGGCGCCAGTCGATGACCGTGGTATCGAAGGCGAAGGCGGCCCGGTCCTCGTCGCTCAGCGAGTCCCACAGGCTCCGGAGGCGGGCGTCGTCGTAGACCGCCTCGCACTCGGCGTAGGCCCCGTAGAGGCGCACGTAGTCGAGGGCCCGCTCGGCCTGGCTGCGCTGCTCCTCGAGGCGGCCGGTGATCTCGGCCCGCTCGCCCCGGATGGGCAGGGCGGTGACGGCCCGCTCGGCGGTGCGCAGCACCCGGATGCCCCGCTCGAGCTGGCGCTGGACCCGGCCCCGGCCCGAGAACGACCACTGGGGGGTCACGATGGGCTGGCCGTCGCTGTCGTAGATGGGGTGCTGGCGGAAGTAGTCCCGCACGAGGTCGACGAGCTCGTCGTAGCGCAGCGGGTTCCGGCCCCCGGTGGCGGCGTGGTAGACGGCGGGGGCGGCCGGGGCGGGGGCGGCGGCCACGGCGAGGATGGTGGCCACGACCATGTCGACGGGGACGACGTCGACGATGCCCTCGCGGATGCCGGGGAACTCCTTCAGCAGGCCCCGGCCGTAGGAGATGATGACAGGCTCGGCCATGCGGAAGCCGCGGATCCACCCCGGGGCCGGCTCGGCCAGGGCGGACTCGATGATCGAGGGCCGGACCACGGCCACCGAGAGGTCACCCCGGGTCTCGAACATGGCCCGCTCGGCCAGGGCCTTGGTGAAGGCATAGGCGTCGGGCCAGCCCAGGGCCCGGGCCCGGGACCGGCCGGCCTCGACCATGCGGTGGGCCACCCACTCCTCCCGGAGCCGCTCGGTGCGGGTGGCGAGCAGGGGGGGGCCGGCCGCCCCCAGCTCCTCGCGGGCGGCGGCGGCGAAGCGCTCGAGGCGCTCGGGACGGCGGCTCTCGGCCTCGGTGTCGTCCCGGATGCGGGTGGCGGCGGCCACCTCGGCCCGCCAGTCGACGTCGGGGGAGAACGGCGTCTCCGAGAGCGGGGCCTCGGGGGCGCGGCCCCGGCGGCTCCCGTTCACGTAGGCGGTGGAGACGGCCACGAGCCGCAGCGAGGACCCGCCGGCGTTGAGCTCCCGGAGCAGCTCCACCACCCGCACCGGCCCCATGAGGTTCGTGGCCACGGCGGCGTCGAGGGGGGCGTCGAAGCTCACCGTGGCGGCCGAGTGCACGAAGGCGTCGCAGCTCGCCACCAGGGCCCGGGCCTCGGCGTCGAGACCCAGGCCCGCCTCGGTCACGTCGCCGGCCACCACCACCACCCGCTCGTCCACCCGGGCGTCGAAGTCGTCGCCCCAGGCGTGGCGGAGCCGGGCGAAGCAGTCGTTGCCGAAGATGGTGCGCCGGGCCCGCTCGCCGGCGGGGGCCCGCTTGCCGGGCCGCACCACGAGCACGAGGCGGCACCCCGGCACCGACCGCAGCACCCGCTCGACGAGGGCGGTGCCCAGGAACCCGGTGCCGCCGGTGACGGCCAGGCGCGCCCCGGCCAGGGACTCGGTGATCACCGGCCAATCTCTAGCAGCCGGGCCCCGGGCCCGACAGCTGCCCGTCCACCGGGGCCCGGGCCTCGGCCCGCGACGTGATCCGTGACTCGGCCGCGCCGACCCGTTAGAGTGCCCCGGGCACTTGTCGTCATCGGGGAACGGGGCCCCGAGAGAGGGGATTCGACGTGCGCAAGATCTCGAGGGTGTTGGCCGGTTTGGTGGTCCTGGCGGCGACGATCGGGGGTGTCGGGTCGCCGAGCCCGGCCCAGCCGGTCTCGGACCAGTCCTTCGGCGCCTACGGCTCGGGCGCCACGGTTGGGCTCAACGCCGTCCAGCTCGGCACCACCCAGGTGGCCAACGTGCAGGCCGCCTTCGCCGGCCAGGCCGTCAGCTCCGACGGCCTCACCAGCCCGATCGTGAACGAGCTGGGCTTCGCCGTCCAGCCACCCCTCGACGGCGACAACGCCTTCGGGCGGGGCACCGGCCTCGAGGTCGGCCTCGTCACGCCCACGCCGGGGATCCCCGACCCCAACCAGATCCTCCTCGCCGGCCTGGCCGAGGCCACGGCACCGCCGCCGTCGGGCCTCGTCACCCGCCAGATCGGCCCCGTCCCCCTCGACCCCATCGCCTTCGCCAACCTCCTCCGGGGCCAGGCCCAGGCCACCTTCGACCCGCGCACCTGCGTGGTGGGCCAGCCCCTGGCCTTCGGGCAGGGCGAGGCCGCCAACCTCCAGCTCCTCAACACCGGCGGCACCGGGCCCAACGGTGAGCTGCTGGCCCCGGTGCTGGGTGCCAGCCTCGATCCCGACCGCAACGTCTCCCAGACCCGGGCGTACAGCTACCTGGCCGCCAACGGCGACGGCACCTTCGCCGTGGTGAGCGAGGTCCGCCAGACCGTGGCTCCCATCAACCTCCTCGACGGTGCCATCACCGTCGAGCTGCTCGGTGAGTGGGCCCTGCGGGCCATCGCCACCGGCCAGCCCGGCGGGTCCCGGGTCGAGTACGCCCCGGTGGGGGCGGGGCCGACCACGAACGTCGCCGTCATCACCATCGCCGGCGTGCCCACGACCATCACCCTCCAGCAGCTCCTCGGCCCCGGCGGCCTCGTCATCGACCTGGCGCCGCTGCTCACCCTGCGCATCGGGGCCCCGGCCCGGGCCATCGGCAGCACCGGGCCCACCCCGCTCGCCGCCGACGGCACGTCGGCCCAGGGGGCGGTCGACGTCGTCCAGCTCTCGGTGCTCGACGCGCCCGGCCTCAGCGGCCTCGACCTGCGGGTCGGCCACATGGAGGCGGCGGCCCGGGCGCCCTCGGGCGGGGTGCGCTGCGAGATCCCCGTGTCGAAGTCGGCCGACCCCGACCCCGTCCAGGTCGTGAACGGCAGCGGCGAGACCACGGTGACCATCTCGGTGCCCGACCCCGCCGCCGACTTCGACGCCCTCTTCGCCTGCGACCTCATCGGGATCCGCATCGACGACGCCCACCGGGTGCTCGAGGGCAACCTCGACGTGAGGGTGATCTCGGCCTCCAACGGCGGGCAGGTGAGCGCCGACGGCAAGACCGTGGTGTGGGAGAACCTCGGCAACCGGGCCCGGGGAGCACCGCCGCTCCAGGTCTCGGTGCGGGTCCGCATCACCGGCACCACCGCCGGCCGGGTCGAGGACACGGCCCGGGTGACCGCCACCCTCGGCAACTGCCAGGGCGGCGCCGCCGGTCAGGACCTCGTGGGCCAGGCCTCGCTCGACGGCCAGGCCATCAGCGGTGAGGTCACCTTCCGGGGGCCGGAGGTGGGCGGCCCGGTGAAGCGAGCCCGCGACTCGCTCTCGCGGACCGGCAACGACCCGCTCCTCCCCCTCGCCGGTGGGGCCCTGCTCCTCGCCGGGCTCGGGGTTCGCCGGCGCCTGGTCCAACGCCTGCCCCGCTCCTGAGTCGAGCCACCCCATGCCCGGCCGGCGACGCCGGCCGGGCTCCCGCCCCGGCTCAGCTCGGCGGCTGGCGCTGGCGGAGGAAGTCCTCCACCTCGTCCTCGGAGGGCGTGCGGTCCCCGAAGTGCTCGGCCACGGCCTCGGCGAGGTCGTGGACCTCCTGGGCCACGTCGGTCGATCCCCCCGGCGGCCCGGTGGCCACCCCGAGGAGGCGGCCGTCGGCGGCGGTGACGGTGACGGACCGGCCAGCCTCGAGGTCGCCGATCTCGAGGCTCGGCCGCACCGTGGCGGGCACGCCCGCCATGACCTCGAGGAGGGCGGCCCCGGGGTCGTCGTCGTCGGCCGGCTCGTAGCGCCCGAGCACGAGGCCCTCGGGTGAGGTCACGAGGGCGGCGGTCACCCCGGCCCGGCGCAGCCGAGCCACCACGGCTTCCACCCTGTCACCGGGCGCCGCCGTCAGGGGTGCCTCGGCCAGCGCCGAGGTGAGGAAGGGCCCGGCCTCGCCCTCCACGGGCAGCCCGTGGGCCATCCAGTCAGCCTTGCCGTCCACGTAGTCGGCCACGTCGTCGAAGCCGTAGTGCTCGAGCAGGCACGCTGCCCGGGGGCTGAGGTCTCACTGGGTATCGGCGCAGTAGAGCACGAGGGGGCGGTCGGGGGGCAGCGTGGCCTCGGCGCGGGCCCGGGTGAGGCCCCGGGCGGGCAGGTGGATGGCCCCCGGCAGGTGGGCCAGGCGGTACTGGCGGGCCTCGAGCACCTCCACCGCCACCCCGCCGGTGGCGAGGAGCTCGTTCACCTCGGCTCGATCGACGCTGCGCATCGGGACCTCCTCGGGTCGCTGCCTGCGGTCCGTTCCGAGCCCAGTGTGGTCGCGCCGGGGTCCGCGGCGGGGTTCACCCCTACCCCAGGGGGGAACATGAGGGCCATGGTGTCGACCACGCCGGGGGAGGCCGACCCCACGACCCCCGAGGACGCTCCCTCCCGGGGGACCTCGCCCGGGGCCGACGACGAGCGGCCCCACGGCCAGGGGGACCAGGTCCAGACGGCCTTCGAGCGCTCGATCGAGGAGGGCCATCGGCGCCTCAGCCGCTCCACCCCGGCCCTGCTCGCCACCGGGGTTGTGGGCGGCCTCGACGTAGGCACCGGGGTCTTCGCCCTCCTCGTCATCTACCGCGCCACCGGCAACGAGCTCCTCGCCGCCCTCGGGTTCATCATCGGGTTCTTCGCCCTCACCCTCGCCTCCAGCGAGCTCTTCACCGAGAACTTCCTCCTCCCGGTGGCCGCGGTGGTCGCCGGTCGGGCCCGGCCCCGAGCCCTGGGCCGGCTCTGGCTGGGCACAGGCCTGGCCAACCTGGCCGGGGGGTGGGTGGTGATGGGTCTCGTCGTCGTCGGCTTCCCCGACCTGGGGGACACGGCCGTGACCGTCGGCCGCCACTACACCGACCTGGGCATCGGCTGGGAGTCCTTCGCCGCCGGGATCATCGGCGGCATGGCCATCACCCTCATGACCTGGATGGAGCGGGGCAGCGACTCGGTGGTGGGCAAGCTCGTCGCCGCTGCCGCCGTCGCCTACCTCCTGGCCGCCGGACCGCTGAACCACGTCATCGTCGCTTCCCTCCAGATGTTCGGCGCCCTCCACGCCGGCGCTCCCTTCGGCTACCTGGACTGGCTGGGGGCAGCGAGCTGGGGGGCGCTGGCCAACCTCGTCGGCGGTCTCGGCCTCGTCACCGTCCTGCGGCTCATCCAGGTCGGCCGGGCCCAGGTGGAGGTGGAGCGGCGCCGCACCGACGACGAGGGCCACCACGTCGACGCCACTTCGGCCGAGCGGGGACGGGCCCGCCAGCAGCGACGGGGTGAGGCCGAGGAGCGCCCGAGCTCGCCGCCCGGGTAGAGGGCGACCGGCCGGCACGGCAGGGGTTCAGGCCGGGGATCGCGGCCCGGATCGAACCGCTGGCGGCTCGCGTCCGTAGAGGAAGCTGAACGCCGGCATCGACAGGAGGCCCGCCATGACCCGTATGCGCACCGTGGTGTTCGCCATGGCGACGCTCGTGACCCTCGTCGCCGCCTGCGGCAGCTCCAGCGACGGCGCCGGGTCCACGACGACGGCCTCGAGCAGCAACGGGTCGTCGTCGACCACCGGCCGGACTACCGGCCGGGACGGGGAGGGCGCCGGCACCGACGCGCCCCCCGTGTCGATCGAGGGCCAGGTCAACGACCACGGCACCGCCACCGTCACCGGCGAGGACATCGAGCTCGAGCTCGACGACTTCTACTTCGGACCCACCTACGTCGGGGCGCCCGCTGGCAAGGCCATCACCGTCGAGCTCCACAACGAAGGCTCCACGTCCCACACGTTCACCATCGAGTCCCAGGGCATCGACGTCACCCTGGAGCCCGACGCTCAGGCGACGGTGCAGGTCACCACGCCCTCGGACGGCGGTCCGCTGGTGTTCCACTGCCGGTTCCACGACACCCAGGGGATGCGGGGCGCCTTCTACGCCGGCACCTGACGGCGCGGTGCGCCGTGCGCTCCCTCGCGGGGCCAGCCCCACCCGGCGGTAGAGTGACGGGCTCCGGGCGATTAGCTCAGCGGAAGAGCGCTGCCTTCACACGGCAGAGGTCGGGGGATCGAGACCCTCATCGCCCACGGGGAAAGAGGCTGGTCAGAGATGGTCCCTGGCCTGTGGATGCCTGTGGACAACTCTGTCCCACCACAGCTGCACCAGAAGAGGATTGGGAACGCGCGTTCAGGCCGGCGAGATCGTTTGCCGCGCGTCGGCCCGCGACGCCGAGGGCGACGCCGGGCGCCTCAGCGGAGCGGCCTGACCAGACCGACCCGTCGTCGGTGTCGACGTCGAGGATCTCCATTGCTTCGTCAGGGCCGTGCACCGCGTAGAGCGCCAGGCGAGGACGAGCACGCCGCCGGTGACCAGTACCCGGACCCCAGGTGCGCCCTCGGATACCGCCCTTCCAGCCTGCCCGGTCGGCTCCGGGCTCGTCCGGCGCCGTGCAGGGATCCGTGCGATGCCAGGCCGGGGCGAGGTATGCCCGAAAACGTGGCGGCCGCGCGTTGTGGGCGGCCCCTCTCGGGGCCGTGATGCCGCGCGAGCGGCACGTTCCGGGCGGGTGCGGCACAGCACGGCCGGACCGATACCGTGCGCCGAACCATCTGGTCACCGGCCCAGCGACCCAGTGCCTTGAACCCCATCGCTAGGCTCGCCTCAGTCGGCAAGGCCCATGGCAGCCGCGGCCCTGTCTCAGTCCTTGGTTACCGTGGATCGGGATGCCCAGGCTGTCGGCCTTCTACGGGATCGTCGTCTACATGTACAT
>Ga0187892_10010411_pt1 | contig 11804 bp, 8 predicted proteins | sample MA1701073metaG_FD_139345 | JGI IMG/M metagenome (GOLD analysis project Ga0187892, IMG submission 139345) | Bio-ooze microbial communities from a basaltic lava cave in the Kipuka Kanohina Cave System on the Island of Hawaii, USA - MA170107-3 metaG ... | reverse complement strand
TAAACTAAAAACAACCGTCAATGAATATGCAGTTCCTTTTTCTCACAACGATGAATTAGTAACACCTGCATATTATAAAGTTGATCTGCCCGCTTATCATCTAAGCGCTGAAATAACGCCAACGCTTCGTTGCGGTATGATGCGGTTTACCATTCAGCAGGATGATAGTGTGTATTTACTTATCATGCCCAACAGTGATAAACACAAAGGTTTTATAAAAGTGGATGCAGCCAAAGGAGAAGTATCGGGGTATAATCCTGCGCATCGTATTTACCAGGGCTGGGGACAAGAGGCTGGTTTTAACGGTTGGTTTTTTATACAGTTTGAAAAACCATTTGCATCTTCGGGCACATTCAGTGAAAGCAATATTTTTTCAGCCGACAGCATTAAAAATAAAAAAGATATTGGCGCTTATGTCGGTTTTAGTTTGAGCAAAGGCGAAGAGATCCGTATTCGCATTGGCACATCATTCAGCAGCCTGCAAAATGCAAAGCACAACCTGCTGGCTGAAATTCCTCATTGGCGATTTGATGAAGTAAAACAAAAAGCTGAAAATGTATGGCAAAATGCGCTGCAACAAATTTCAGTGGAAACAAAGAACGAAAAAGATAAACGCATTTTCTATACCAGCATGTATCATGCTATGCAGCATCCACGATTGTTTAGTGATGTAAATGGTGAATATCCAAAATTTGCCGGCAATTATCAGTTGAAAAAAATGCATGACGGTCATTACTATGATGATTTTTCCATGTGGGATATATACAGGGCGCAGTTGCCGCTATTTGAAATACTGCAACCCGGATTAACAAACCAATTTGTTCGATCACTAATATTAAAAGGACAGCAGGGCGGATGGCTGCCGATTTTTCCCTGCTGGAATAGTTATACTGCAGCGATGATCGGTGATCATGTCAGTGCATTTATTGCTTCTGCCTATAATAAAGGTATCAGGAATTATGATGTAAATGCAGCTTATACCTTGATGCGTAAAAATGCTTTTGAAACGCCAGAAAGTTTTGAGGAATATAAAAGTGGAATGGGAAGAAGATCCTTGTCTTCTTATCTAAAATATGGATTTATACCAATGGAAGATAGTGTACCCGAAGCTTTTCATAAGAAAGAACAGGTGAGTCGCACACTGGAATATGCTTTTGATGATTATGCATTGAGTGTTGTGGCAAAAGGATTGGGCAAAACGGATGATTACAAAAAATTGCAGCAGCGATCATTGAATTATAAAAATGTATTTGACAAAAATGTGGATTTGATGCGTGGAAAGTATGTAAACGGTAATTGGTTTGAATCATTCAATGCAGATAAAAGAGAAGTATATATTACAGAAGGCACACCAAGGCAATATACTTTTTATGTGCCGCATGATGTAAATGGTTTGGCAAAACTAATGGGCGGAACAAAGGCGTTTGAAAATGCGTTGGATAGTTTATTTATAAAAAATGAATACTGGCATGGCAATGAACCGGGGCACCAGATTCCGTTTTTGTACAACTATACTTCGTCGCCGTGGAAAACACAAAGAGAAGTAAGAAAAATTCTGACCGAAGAATATAGTGATGGCGCCGGTGGTTTAAGCGGCAATGATGATGCAGGTCAAATGAGTGCCTGGTATTTATTTGCAGCGATGGGTTTTTATCCTGTCAATCCTGTTTCAACTGAATATGTTTTATGCTCACCGCTATTTGATAAGGTAACAATCCGCTTGCCTTCTAATAAAAAATTTGAAATTATCACTCATAAAACGGCGAGTGACGCCATATACATTAGCAAAGTAACCTGGAATGGTAAGCTCTATAACAAAAATTTTCTTACACATAAAATGATTGAACAGGGCGGTACGCTAAAAATTTATTTGCAACAGCGGCCATCCTTATGGGGTTCTGCTCCAAATAACAGACCTTCGGAACTATACAAATAGCTGAGTATAAAATAGTGGAAGATGAGATAGTTGCAGATAATGTTTCTCCCGGCCCTGATTGACCCGAAAAAATATTTTTAGAGAAAACAAGTGTTGATTTGACATTTAATTATATTTGTTTTTTCTCTTAATCTTTTAAACAACGATTGCATGAAACATTTATTAAGTGCTATCATCGCCGTGGTTTTTATAGCTGGTATCTCTTTCGGACAGGGAACAGCCAAACTATATATTAACGGCAACGAGCCCAGGCTCACAATCAGCAAACATATTTATGGTCATTTTTCAGAGCATCTTGGCCGTTGTATCTACGATGGTTTTTGGGTAAGCGATACATCTACCCTTCCCCGTAAAGACAGGATAAGGCTTGATGTGGTAGAAGCATTGAAGAAAATCAAAATACCCAATCTTCGCTGGCCTGGTGGTTGTTTTGCTGATGAATATCATTGGCGTGATGGCATTGGCCCCCGCAATCAGCGTCCTAAAATGATCAATACACATTGGGGCAATGTAACTGAGGATAATAGCTTTGGCACACATGAATTTTTAGACCTTATAGAACTGCTCGGTACAGAGCCATATATCTGTGGCAACGTGGGCAGCGGTACTATGGAAGAAATGAATAAATGGGTGGAGTATCTCAACTTTGATGGTCTTAGCCCAATGACAGAAGTAAGAAAGCAAAACGGAAGAACCAAACCCTGGAGAGTTGAATATTGGGGAGTTGGCAATGAAAACTGGGGATGCGGTGGAAGCATGACTGCAGAATTTTATGCTGATCAGTATCGCCGTTATGCTACGTTTTGTAAAAATTATCCCGGCATATCATTAAAGAAAATTGCAGGCGGCCCCAGTTCCGATGATTATAACTGGACAGATGTGCTTATGCGCAAAGTGCCATTAAATATGATGTGGGGAATCTCGTTGCATCATTATACCATTGCCAAAACATGGGCTGATAAAGGCTCTGCCACACAGTTTGATGAAAAAGAATACTTCGCTACTATGAAGAGCACTTTCAGAATGGAAGAACTGGTAACAAAACATTCTACCATTATGGATAAATATGATCCGCAAAAAAGAGTGGCGCTGGTGGTGGATGAATGGGGAATCTGGACAAATGTTGAGCCCGGTACTAATCCCGGTTTTCTGTATCAGCAAAACAGTATGCGTGATGCATTGGTAGGAGCTACTACTTTAAATATTTTCAATAATCATTGCGACAGGGTAAAGATGGCCAACCTGGCTCAAACTATCAACGTGTTGCAGGCATTGATCTTGACCAAAGGACATCAAATGCTGCTCACGCCTACTTATCATGTATTTGATCTGTTCAAAGTGCACCAGGATGCAAAATATTTGCCCATTCAGATCAGCGGCCCTGATTACACAGTGGACGGACAAAAATTACCTTCACTCAATGTTTCTGCTTCGCAGGATTCAACAGGCGCTATTCATATTTCATTGGTAAATATTGATCCCAATAATGCAATCAATATTCGTACTGCATTAAACGGTATCAACTGGAAAACGGTAAGCGGCCAAGTTCTTACTTCTCCAAAGTTTACAGATATAAATACATTTGAAAAACCAGATGCAGTTAAACCTGCAGTATTCAATGCTGCAAAAAAAGACGGGAATGATTTGGTAGTTACTGTTCCCAAACTAAGTTTGGTAGTGTTGGAACTTAAGTAAGAAATGGGTCTGACGTCCCCGTCTGACCCTGAATAAAAAGCGCAAATAAATTGCTTTACATGAAACGCATACTAAATCTCATTGCAGCCGCATTGCTTGCTATAAATGTTTATAGCCAATCGCCTGCTGTATTTGTAGTAAAGGCCAATCAACCCGTTGCACCTATTCAGCCAACTATGTGGGGAATCTTTTTTGAAGACATCAACTTTGCAGCAGATGGCGGTATTTATGCAGAGCTGGTGAAGAATCGTTCTTTTGAATTTTATAAATCACTGATGGGTTGGAGAGAAGACAGCAGCAGCCGTTTTTCCAATAACATGCGATCAGGTTATACAACGATCATCAATCGCAGTAAAGACAATCCATCCAATCCACGATTTGCACGGATAAATGTTTTAGCCGATAAAGGTTATGGCCTCACTAATGAAGGTTTCCGCGGCATGGGACTTAAAAAAGATATGGTCTATCATTTTTCAATTCTTGCAAGTCAGCATGACGGAAGTAATACTGCTGTGCGTATTGAACTAAAAGATAGCGCAGGAAAAATTATTGGCAATACAAGAATAAATCCATCGGGTAAAGAATGGAAAAAATATACTGCTGATATAGTTTCGTCTGCTACTGATTCAAAGGGTGCAATGACAGTCTGGTTTGAAGGAAAAGGAATATTGGATATTGATATGGTTTCGCTTTTTCCTGCTGACACATGGAAAAATCGTCAGGGTGGTTTGCGTGCAGATCTTGTTCAATTGTTAGCTGATATGAAACCTGGATTTGTACGCTTTCCAGGCGGATGTATTGTTGAAGGTCATGAATTATCTAATCGGTATCAATGGAAAAAAACAGTGGGGAATGTTGACAGTCGTGAATTGATCATCAATCGCTGGAACAGGGAGTTTGATCATCGTCCTGCTCCTGATTATTTTCAATCATTCGGGCTTGGTTTCTTTGAATATTTTCAGTTATCAGAAGATGTAGGCGCAGAGCCGCTTCCAATTTTGAATTGTGGTATGGCTTGTCAGTTCAATAGTGCAGAACTTGTTCCTCTTGACGAGCTTGATCCTTATATACAAGATGCTTTGGATCTGATAGAGTTTGCAAATGCAGGGACAGATACCAAATGGGGAAAGCTAAGAGCTGATATGGGACACACTGCACCATTCAATTTAAAAATGATGGGTGTAGGTAATGAGCAATGGGGGCCACAATATGCAGAGCGGTATAAAATTTTTGCAAAAGCTATTCATGAAAAATATCCTGAAATTAAACTGGTGAGCAGTGTAGGCCCGTTTGCCGGCGGAGAACTGTTTAATTTTCTTGATAAGGAAATGAGGGATATGAAAGCAGATATTCTCGATGAACATTATTATATGCCGCCTGAATTCTTTTTAAAGAATGCAAAGCGATATGATAAGTATGACCGCAACGGGCCCAAGATATTTGCAGGTGAATATGCATCGCATGTTCGTGGTACTGATGGCACACAAAGAAATACCTGGCAGGCTGCATTATCCGAAGCTGCATTTATGACGGGTCTTGAACGCAATGCTGACGTAGTGTATATGTGCTCTTATGCGCCGTTGTTTTCTCATGTTGATGCATGGCAGTGGGCGCCTGATCTTATCTGGTTTGATAATCTGAATTCTTATGGCACGCCTAACTATTACGTACAAAAACTATTTGCCACAAATAAGGGAACACATGTAGTTTCTATTTCACAAAACAATGAAGTGATTGCAGGACAAGATAGTATTTATGCTTCTGCCGCCATAGATAAATCAACTAATGAGCTTGTCATTAAACTGGTCAATGCTTCCGCTGTTGAAAAGAAAACAATCATTCAACTGGATGGAATAAAAAAGATTAAGCAAAAAGCAAAACTGGTTTCATTGACAGCCGGGCAGTTGGATGCAAAAAATTCAATTCAATCACCTGCGGCTGTTTCTCCGGCAGAAACTGAATTAGAAATAAAAGAGAGTAAACCGCTTGTAACGATAGCGCCTTATTCGTTACAGGTAATGCGAATTAAGATGAATTAATTTTTTTCTATTAACCAATCACAAATTTGCTGGTGCTTTGCCACCCATTGCCATAAAAAGATATTAAGTAAATGCCTCTTCCGAGAGCAGGAATAGCTATCGGGATAAAATCTCTTTGCCCGTTTATATCTTTTGTAAATAGTTGTATGCCGTCTGCTGATGAAATGATCACTTTTTCTACAGGAAACAATGCGGTTGCATTGATCATGTTTCCTTTTACAACGTTTGTATAAAGTTGTACCGGAGCGATCCCTTTGCCATCAAGCAGCAATGAGTTGGAATAATATCGCTTGCCCAGAGGATTTTCAATGCGCAGTCTGTAAAGAATCGGTCTTGTGTCCAGCGTATAATGTTTATAGCTATAGTTGCCATTTGATGAAGTTAGCGGTCCGCTGCAGGAGAAATTAATGCCGTCGAAACTATATTCTGCAATAAAGCTGTTTGTTGCATCATTACTAAGAGATGACCAACTGATTTCATTATACCCATTATGCTTTGTTACAACAAGCGGAGATGATTGCAGCGAAGCAAATTTTGAAAAATCTAATTGCTCTCTTGTTTCAGGTCTTGTATTATCCTTATTGATGATGATGTTTTGCTGCGCATGGGAAGCTGCAGTATCCAGGGTTATTGCCGTTATCGCCAAAAATAAATACTTGCTGATTACCGGGATAATTGTTTTCATAGTCCTTAGTTTATAATAAAGCGTAAAACAAATTCAATGCCCGGTAAAATGGTTTCATTACTGTGGGTTATAAGGGTACATATTTTTAACTATGGAGTATATGCCACATTAATTTTAAGATTGTGTAAAATTTTTCACACTGTTTTTTAACTCTATAATAATTTTTCTGAAAACATGAGGCCGGTTAATTTTGGCGAAGACATATTTTTCTGCTGAATAAATACTTTCATTTTTGATCCAAGATCAATTAATAATGCTTTGAGCAGCTTTGAAGAGTTTTTAAAATGTTCATATTGACGTAACAGATTGCCAATGCCCAATGCTGATAAAAAGTGTCCCTGCGTGGTATAGCCTGCAGGCTGAAGTCCATATTTCAATCCCCAATGCTTTAATGCAGAAAAATTAATATGGGCAGTGATGTCCTGTTCGCCAATGTGGTGATAGGGACAAAAATTGACATGGTGTTTATAGTAGCAGACTATATTTCCCGCTCTGCGTTTTTCATGATAAAGTTCATTAGATGGAAAACCATAATCAATCGTCAGTACAAAACCTTTTTTTAATTTTTGCGAAATTGATTTTAACCATTCAGTGGCTCCCAGGTTTGCTTCTGTTCGAAAACCATCAGGTAAATCAACTTCCAATTCTTTAAAGTAATCTTTTATCTCAATGCTGGCTGGTTTTGTTTCTTCTTTAAATTCTCCATTTTCATACCTCACCATTACTTCCATCATTTCATTATTCATTATTACCTGGTGTATGGAAAAATTATCAAGCAACTCATTGGATAAAACACATCCTTCAAACTCTTCAAGCTCACTAAAGCTTTCATGTATTTTTATTTTACCAGTATGAATGTTATCCGGCTCAAGCTGCTGATTTTTTTCAACCAGGTGATAAGTTAGATTTTTATAAAGCGCATCGTTATTATGTTGGAGTGCATCTAAAATGTGATGGCAAAGCAAACCAGTGCCTGCTCCAAACTCCACAACATCAAAAGGTCTTTTTCTCATTTGCTCCCACATTTCTGCAACCTGTCTTGCTACAACACTGCCGAATAAAGGGCCAAGGCAGGGACTTGTGTAATAATCTCCTTCTTTACCAATCCTGTTTTCAGGAGAAGTATAATAGCCTTCGCCAGGATAATAAAGACACATTTCCATAAAATCTTTAAAACTAATGGGCCCCTTTCTGTCAATTTCATTTATGATGATGTTCTGTAAGCACATGATGATTACAAAATCAATTATAGTGCCTTTAAAGAGTATTTAAAAAAATAGTTGGGTGGTGATTTTAATTTGTATTGGTTTGCTCAAATTCAAATGTTCCCTTGATATACCTGTTGAAGAACTTTCCTTTTGAGATTGTATTTCGCATTCGTTTGTAGAGGTTATCCGGTACAGCTTTATAACGATAAACAAGTCCTGATACAAATTGAATGTAAAGGTCTTTAGCAGTTGCATCGTACCAAAATCGTTGTATGACGGAGGAAGGCATACTAAAGAAGAATAAAATTTATACCAGTAAGTTGAGTTTATCGTGAAAGAGTGGAAATATTTCCCTGATATGCGTGTTGTGTAAATGCTTGCCATCAGCTATTGTGAATAACGCATTTTTGCAGCAACTATAGATGGCAATATTATTGGAGTAAATAGTTCTAATTAAAAATTTGATTTATGAAAAAGATAGCAGCAATTATTTTTATCAGCCTTTTTGCCTGGGCTTGCGCCAATGAAGCAAGTAAAGAAACAACTAAGGATACCATGAACACTACGATAGCACCGGATAATACAATTAATGCTGATACTGCAAACCGTGGCGATACTGCATCTTATGACCGCATGCCGCAAAAATCATCAGACAGCATGCCTAAATAACCAATAAAATTGTTTGCTGCTGACATAAAGGAAGATGGATAATATTGGAGAGGAACAGGCAAAAATGAATTAAAGATCTTCCACTGTAAAATGAAAAACAGCATACTCACCACCCATAAACCGAAAGAACACCTTTCGGTTTATTTGTATCAATTCATCAGTAAATAATTTGCAATAGCTGCCTGTTATAGCCGGGTGATCAATTTCAAAATCAGCAGAATCTTTTGATAAATTTAATAATACAAGCACTTTATCTCTTTGACGGCGGCACAGATAAGCCAATACATCTGGATGTTTGGTATTAAGCAGCAGCACAGATGCACTTTCCTGCAATGCTTTATTTTTTTTCCGGAGGGCAAGCAATGTTTTATAAAATGCAGCCAGCTTCACTTCGCCATGCCAGTCAATATGATCTTTTTCAAAAAATGGCAATCGTTTTTTATTTGGTTTTTCCTGTCCTGAATAGATCAGCGGTATGCCAGGCCAGGTGCAACTGAAAACAGCCATAGCATGTGCAACCACATCATATTTTTCATACTCAGTACCATTGTAAGTATTCTCATCGTGATTGGCAGTGTAGAGCAATTTTCGTGAGCCAACAGGATAACGGGAATAATTTGTCAGTAAAGGTTTAATATCAGCCAATGCAATTTCACCTTTCATATATTTTTCTGTTGCCCTCATTACTTCCCATCCATACGTAAGATCAAATGCTTCGTGATATTCCAATATTTCACATTCAGCAAGCCAGAAAAGAGGTTTTATTGCATCGCATTCACCTCTTGCTTCAATCCAGAAATCAAGCGGCACGGTACGGCACATATCGCAACGGAAACCATCAATATTAAATTCCTTTATCCAAAATTTCATTGACTCAATCATTTCAGTTCTCAATTCAGGTATTTCATAGTTCAGATCAATTACATCAATCCAGCCATACAGGCCGATAAAATTTCCTTTATCATCTTTCCGGTACCAGCCGGGATATTTTTTTGTCCACTGATGATCATAACCGGTATGATTGGCCACCCAATCAATGATCACCTTCATGCCAAATGAATGTGCTGTATTGATGAGTGCTTTAAAGTCATCGCCTGTACCATAAAACGGGTCTATTTCTGTATAAGAACTGGCAGCATAATAACTGCCATAAGTTCCCTGTCTTTTTTCAACGCTGATAGGAGTGATGGGCATCAGCCATAAAATATCAATGCCCATTTGATAAAGGCGGGGAATATGCTCCATAAATTTTTTCAATGTGCCTTCAGGGGTATATTGCCTGATGTTTACTTCGTAAATATTTGTTCCATTGCCCCACGATACAATTGGATAAGCCGTACTCATAATGATATTTTGTAAAATAGAAGCCGGAGGTCAGAGGTCAGAGGTCAGAGGCCGGAAGCCAGATATCGGAAGTTGAAAAATTAGAAACGACCGCTACCACATCAAACCTCAATTCTGACTTCAGACATCTGACTTCACACTTCGTTACGCCTGGTTTAACTGGCCTGTGCATGCGCCATAGTTAAACAGGCATCAGCGCATTCACGGCAATGCTCCATTCCTTCTACTGCATGCTTATCACATTCTTCAGCGCAGCGGTTACAAATTTCAGCACAAAGCTCACACAGATGGGTTGCCATCATTCCGCCCATGCTCATGACACGGGCCGCGGCTTCACAAATGGCGGCGCATTCCATATCTAACTGAATACATTTTGTTAAATGCGCCACGTCGTATTCTTGCAGACAGGCTGATGCGCAATGGTGGCACATAGTTGCACAGTTTTGACAAGCTTCGATGCATTCTTTATAATGTTCATGTGGCATAGCAATAAATTTTAAAGGTTATAAAATGTGATTAAGGTTTTCCAATGTTTAAAAAGTTCAACAGGTTCAAAAGGTTTAACAGGTTAGCTTAACCTCTTAAGTGCTTAAACTTTTTTAAACCTTTTAAACTTCTATCCTGTTTCCTGTTTGCATAGCTTCATATATTGCTGCTATTATTTTCATATCGCATTTTCCCATTTCACCTGATACTTTTGATGGTTTGTGGCTCATGATGCAAAGTGCAAAATCATCCATTTGCAATGCCTGCTGGTTTACATTGGGAAGATTGATAAAACCGGTGGCAGTTTTACCATTGATGCCTTCGTATTCATAGGCCGGTGACAGTTCAAACCATCCATGTGCAGCGTCAGCATGCAGGCTGTTCATCTCTTCATTATAGCTCGTTTCACAATATGCAATAAGTCCATTGGGAAATTCCATTTCCCATATCAAAGCATCTTCTATGTTTTTAAATCTTTCATCGTTCACTATTTTTCCTTCTTTTACTGTAACGGCTACCGGTTCCATTCCGCTTACATAACGGGCTGCCTGTATGCAATAGATGCCCAGATCCATTAATGGTCCGCCACCTGCCAGCGTTTTATCGAGCCGCCAGCCTTTTGTATCATTGCTGCCATGCTTTGCACTTATCTGCGACAGCTCTCCAAATATTTTTGCTTGCCCCATCTTCATCATATCACGATGATGCGGTTCAAAATGCAAACGGTAACCGATAGAAAGCATTTTGCCTGCATCTTTACATGCTTTGATCATGCGATCACATTCTTCAACAGATACAGCCATTGGTTTTTCGCAAATGATATGTTTGCCGGCTTGTGCTCCCCTGATGACGTATTCAGCATGTAACGCATTGGGAAGAGCTATATACAAAATATCTATTGCATCATTTTCTTTTATAGCATCAAAGTTTTTATAGTTGTAAATATTCTCATCAGCAATATTGCATTGGGCTTTCCATTCTTTGATCTTGTTTTCACTTCCTGATACAATGCCTGCGAGATAACAATTATGCGTTTGCTGCAATGCAGGCGCCAGTTGTTCTGTGCTGTATTTTCCAAGACCTACCAGTGCAACGCCTAATTTTTTTTCCGTCCATGGTATGGCTATTTCTTCTGCCAGTTCGCTTTCTGTTATTTCCTGTTCAGCAGCAGAGCTACTTTTATAATTAATAGTTTCACTCATAACTTTTCTTTGTTAGTAAAAGAAACTGATGTGCACATGTTGCGGCAGTTTATAGTATTATTTGTTACGGCTAAGAATATGCCAGAACAGCGGAGAAAATTTCAACGTGTCCGGCATAATTTTTTAATAACTAAGCCAATTCAAGGTTTAATCATGGACTGGGATTGGAAAAAATTTTACGACAAAGCATACGATTGGGTAATCATGCAGAGCCCCAAAATTCTTATTGCGCTTATTATATTATTGCTCGGTTTATGGGTTATACGAAAATTCAATAACTGGCTTAGAAAAGGAATGGAGAGAAAAAGATTCAATCCATCGCTTCGCTATTTCTTTCTGAATCTTGTTGCTATTTCGCTGCAGATATTTTTAGCAGTAATGGTGCTGCAGATAGCCGGTATCCAGTTAACATTTCTTACCGCCATCATTGCCGGCTTAAGTGTGGCTGTTGGTTTAGCTTTATCGGGTACATTGCAAAATTTTATCAGTGGCATCATCATACTTTATTTGCGTCCTTATAGCGTGGGTGATTATGTGGTG
>Ga0187892_10010410_pt1 | contig 11805 bp, 20 predicted proteins | sample MA1701073metaG_FD_139345 | JGI IMG/M metagenome (GOLD analysis project Ga0187892, IMG submission 139345) | Bio-ooze microbial communities from a basaltic lava cave in the Kipuka Kanohina Cave System on the Island of Hawaii, USA - MA170107-3 metaG ... | reverse complement strand
TCCGATGTACGCCGATCGCGTGCGGCCCTCGGCCCACCAGTAGGCGTACCAGTAGGGCCCGTGCGCGTAGCGGACGCCGGCGCACGTCCCGCAGCGGCGCTTTCCGCACGCGATCTTTTGACGGAGAAACGTCGCGTGCGCCGGGAAGGGCTTGGGCATGCCCATTACATAAGACACCCCGGCGCCGGCGTCAAGTGGTAGCCTGTGTCTCGTGAGGCGCCGGACCCCTAGCCCCCGCAAGCGAAAGGTGGTAGTGGATCGGCCGTCGCCGGCGTCGGCCCCGTTGAAGCGGCCGCGTGATTCGGCTCCTAGCCCGACAAAGAGGGTAGAGCCTTCCGACGCCGGCGACGCTTCCGCCGCTGCGCTCAAGTGGCTCTCGTGAGGCGCCCGGGGCCGCCGTGCATGATGGGCGTCGCGACGCGCGCGCGCCGGCGCAGCTCGCGCGACAAATCGCAGGCCGTCCGGTTGCTCGACGTTTTCGTCTACGGGCCCTTCATGCTCGGCGTCGGCCTCGCCGCGGCGACGCTGCACCCCGCGGCGCGGCTCGGCCTCGCGGCGCTCGGCGTCGGGACGATCGTCTACAACGCACGGAACTACTTGCGCGTTGACGCCGGCGACGCGCTGCGGCTAGACTCCGCGGCAAATGGCCGTTAGCCGCGCCCCGAAACGCCGCGCCCCGAAACGGCCTCGCATCCTGACGTATGCGGCCGCGGTGCGCTTGTCGGGCTACCGCTCGACGGGCCTCGGCGACGACGGCGGTTTTTCGGCGCTCCATCGGCCGGGTTCGTGGGAATACCAGCTCCCGGACGCCGCGGCCGCGCGCGATCGCCTGGCGCGGCTCGGCTACGTCGAGGAAACGGATCCGAACGTGAGCTGGCGCGTGCGCTGGGTTCTTCCGATCGTTGACGGACGCCGCGGCTAAGCCCTAATGGCCAACCGCGCTACGCTCCTCGGCGGCGACGACGCGCGCACTTGGGCTTTGCAGCTCCTCGCCGTGCTTCGCGAGCCGGGCGGCGTCGAGCCGGGCGGGTTCCGCGCGCGGTTGATTGACGCCGCGCTCGCGGCCGACCCTCAAAACCTCGCCCTCCTCGGCCGCGCGTTCCCGCACCTTGCGCGCGCGATCGAAGTCTGGCGCCGATTCGGCGCCGGCGCGCTCCTCGCGGCCGCCGGCGGCGAGGCGCCGTGACGGGCGCGGCCGCCCGTCGTTCCCGCAGTGACGCTACGTGGTGCGCGTGGTTCCATTTCGGTCCAACCTTTCCGATCGAACGCTGGGACGACGAGCCCAAGGATTACGATGCGTGACGGACGTTGCCACGGTTGCGGCACCGCGTATGCCTCGGGCTGGACGACCGACGCGCGCGGCCGCGCGGTGTGCGCCGATTGCGCGCCGCGGCTAATCCGTCTTACCCGCGGCGCCGCTCGAGCTGGCGCCCGGAAACCTCGGCGATCGGCGCCGTCGCGATCGCGGCGGACCCGACTTTTACCCGCGGGGGGTAGGGGCCGAGGCTCAAACTCGGCCCTCGCGAGGGCCGTTGCCGCGTCGGTTGGCCTGTTTCTCGCGGGCCTCGACGCGCGCGGCTACCGCCCGGCGACGATCGCGACGTACCGCAAGGCCCTGGGGCGCGTCGACGGCCTCGCCCTCGCGCGCGCGTCCGGCGCGCAGCTCCTCGCGGCGTGGGCCTCGACGGCGCCGGCGACGCGCGCGACGTACCTTGCCGCCGTGCGCGCGTTTCGGACGTGGGCCGTCGAGGACGCCGACGCCGGCGTGCGCCGGGCCGTGCGGCCTCTCGAACGCTCGGCGCGCGTGCGCGTCGACGCGCCGGCGCCGCGGCCGCTCGGCGTCGAGGCCGAGGCGCGCGTGCTCGCGGCCGCCCGGCGCGCGAGCTGGCGGACGGCGACGTGGATCGCGTTCATGCGCGAGCTGGGGCTACGGCCCTCGGAACCGCTCGGCCTGTTGTGGGGCGACGTCGAGCTAGCGCCGGGCCGCGAGGCCGTCACGATCCGAGGCGCGAAGGGCCGTCGCGACGTGACGCTACCGATCGCGCGCCGCGGTGTGTGCGGCCTCGCGCGCCTGCTGCGGCGCCCTCGCAACCCGTGGGGCGGCGCCGTCGCCGCCAGCTCGCCGGCGCGCGCGCCGGGCGCTTACGTGCTCGCGACGGCCTGGGGGGAGCCGTGGAGCTACCGCGCCGCCCTCGACGCATGGGGCGAGCTGCGCCGCGCCGCCGGCGTCAAGGCGACGCCGCACGCCTTGCGGCATACGTTCGCCACGCGCCAGCTCGCCGGCGGCCTCGACGGCGAGATTCTGCGCCGGGCCTTGCGGCACCGATCGTTCGGCATGATCGAACGCTACGCCGCCCTCGACGCCGAGGGCCTGCGGAGGCGCCTACGGCCGGAAGGTTGACGGGGCCTCGAGAGCCGGCCTAGCCTCGGGGTAGATAGGTCGGGGCGTTCCCCGGCCCTGGATAGTCCGAGGCCCCGTCGACCGTTACGTCAACGGGGCCTTGGGGGAGCCGAGGCACCCCGACCGGAAGGGGAGCTTCCGATCGTGAACGCCAGCGTAACCCCGCCCAAGGCCCCGCGCAACGATACGACGTCGACCGCATGCCCGCACGCCGGCTCGAATCACCGGCTAGCGCCGGCGTTTGACGGCCTGCTTTGGGCTCGCAACCCGGACGGCTCGCAGACGTTCAAGCCGCGCCAGCAACGCGCCCTACGCGCGATCGCCCTCGCCGGCGGCGGCGCGCCCGTCCAGCTCGACGCCGCGGCCCTGCGGGCGCGCACGTTCGCGAGCCGGCGGACGAACTACCGGGCCGTGCGCGAGCTGATAGCCGCCGGCGTGATCCTGCACTGGCCGATCTACTCGACGGGACCGACCGGCCGGCCTCGGCGACACGCGCCGGTCTACCAGCTCGCGGAACCGTTCCGAACGATCGCGACGCGCAAGGCGCCCACGTCGACGGAGATTCGCGCGCGGGCGCTCGAAAGGGTCATGCTCGCGCGCGAATTGCTCGGACGGGCGCCGGCGCGGCCTCGCGGGCCTTCTCGTGCGCTCGCGGCCTCGGCCCTCTCGTGCGGCGCGGCGGATCCCTCCTCTAGTGGATCTTCTCGTATCTCCCCTAGCTGTAGTTCCGGCATTTTGGCACTGACGCCGGTGTCAGCTCCCTCGACGGGGCCTCCGGCGTGCCCCTCGTGCCGGCGCGCGCCGTGCGCGTGCGTCTGTGCGAGCTGCTACGGCCCCCTCGGGGCCTGCTACTGCCGCTAGGCCGAGGCCGTCGACGTCGAGGGCGCCGCCGGAGGCGCGCCCGCTACTCGCAACCCAGGGGGCCGCACGCCGCGCAGCAACCCGCGACTACGCCCCGATCGGCCGTGCATCGCCCGTCGACGCACCGGGGCGGATAGGCGATCCAGGCGGGGCATCTGTAGTCGGCGTCGCTGCACTCCCACGGGCAGTCCGCGTCGACGCCGCACGGGCCGGCGTCGAGGGCGCCGGCGTCGAGCTGCGCGGCGTCGAGGGCGCCGGCGTCGAGCTGCGCGGCGTCGAGGGCGCCGGCGTCGAGCTGCGCGGCGGCGTCGACGGCGCCGGCCTGGACGCGGCCGCACGCGCCGAGGGCGAGGGCGAGGGCGACGAGGCTAGGAGGCCGCACGCGCGGCGCCGTCGCCGGCGGCCTCGGCCTCGACGTCGACGACCTTTGCCGGCTCGCCCTTGGGCGCGCGGCCTGCGGCCGCGTCGGCGGCCGACGCGCGCGCCTTGGCGTTCTGTTTCGCGACGTCGAGCAAGTCGAGGAGCACGGCCGCCTGCTCGTTCGATACCGCGCTACGGACCGCCGTGATCTGCGCCGGCGTCAACGTCTCGGCGAGGGCTTCCAGGGCCAACATGCGCGTATCTTCTGTCGGAAGTAGGTTTTTGCCGGCGAGGCGATTCACGACCGCCGGCGCCAAAAGGGAAACCTTCTCCACGATCGTCCGCTTGAATCCGGTTTCGACCTCGAAGCGTTCGCGCTCCATTTCGCGCTTGTGCCGTTGCGTCGCTAGCTCCTCGAAGGTTTTGAGCACGTCGAGATGTTTTGTTTCCAGGGCGTCGACGCGCGTTCGCAGCTTTTCGTTTTCTTCGCGAAAGACGGTGATCTGCGCGCGGTAATCGTCGGCGACGCCGAGACGCGCCTTGTGCAAAGCCTCGACGTGATCCATGAGGCGCGGCAGGACGGCGATCGCGCCGCCCTGTTTCAAATTCAGCTCGTCGGCGAGGGCGTCAACTTCGTCCGCGGAGTACCACACCGCGCCGTCGCGCTCCTCGCCGTTGAGCCGGCCCTCCTCGCGCCAGCGGCGGACTTGCGTGACGGACACGCCGAGGCGTTTCGCGACCTGCGCTTGCGTATATTCGCGCGGAACCTTGGGCTTTTCGCTCATGGGGGGCACGGCAGTCTACTAGAAAAACGTTCGGGATTGCCGCGGCGCGCGTGGATCGTGTCCGATCGGTGGCGGTGCCGGCCCTTCGTTCAACGAGATTCGCAAGGCCGTCCGCCGCAAGGCGGACAACCCCGCGGCCCGGATGGATCAAGGCACGGCTCCTCGAACGGACGCGCGCGCTACGCGCGCGACACAACCCGGCGCCGACGCCGGAACCGCGGAGGGCACGAATGGCAAGCATGACGGAACTGCAGGAACGGGTGCAGAGTCTCAAGGCGTCGGCGTCGAGGGCGCGCGCGCGCCTCGCGACGGAAGTCGGGCACGTCGTCGGCGGCCTCGAAGTGACGGCCTCGGCCGGCGCGTTCGGTTTCATCAACGGCTACTGGGGCGAGCCGGAGATCGGACCCGTGCCCGTGGATCTCGGCGCGTCGCTGACCGGACACGTCGTCGGATTCTGGGCCGGCGGCGACGTCGGGACGCACCTTCACCGTTTCTCGGACGGTGCCGCCGCCAGCTTCGCGAACCGTAAGACCTACGCCGCCGGCCTCGAAGCACGCGCCGACAGTCTGCGGATCTCGATCGCGCAGCTCCTCGCACACCGCGCCGCCGGGAAAAACGACGACGGCACGGAACGGCGGGCGGCGTAGACGTGCCGATCGTCCGCGGCGTCGATTGGGCGCGGCAAGAGCTGTCCGCTTCGGAGCTGGCGGAAATCTCCGAAACGGCCTCGCGCCTCGGCGTGTCCGGCACGGAGATCATTCACCGTAGAAGCCTCGGCCTCGCCGACGACGGCTCGCCGCTGTCGGCGGCCGAGGCCGCGTTGCGCGAGGGCGAGGCGGCGGCGCGGCGCCTCGTGACGCCGCAACCCGACGTCACGGAGGGCGCCGGCGGCGCCCTGGACGCGGCCGAGGAGGGCGACGCGCCGACGATCGACCCGAATGACGAAGGCCCGCGAGGGCGAATCAAGAAACCGAAACGCTGAAAGGAAGGGACCGAATGACGATCGAAATCGGAAGGGATTGGACGCTGGTACAGGGCAACGAGGAGGGCGAGGGCGACTTGACGGAACTGGCCGGCGAGGACGAGGACGTGGCCGAGGCCGAAAGGCTCCTGCGCGGCCTCGGCGCGTCGGCAGGCTGGACGGAGATCGGCGCGCGCGGCCGCGCGGCACACACGGCCATGCGGGCCGTCAAGCCCATGCGCGCGCGTTTCGTGGATCTGCCGTTCCCGTTGACGGCGGTGCCGGCGGCCGTGGGCCCCGTGCTCGGGACGGCGGACGCGATCGCGCGCCCGCAAAAGACGTTCCGGCCCCAGCGTCTCTACATCGATCCGGTGACGGGCCTGTCCGTGGGCCTCATCATCATCGGATCCAACGTCCAGTTCGTCGCGGTGACGGGCGCCGTCCCGGCGTCGCTGTTCCAGAACACGGCCCTGGGAGCCAACCGGCACTTCGACACGGCGCAGATCTCGAACGACGTGCTCGTGCGCCTGCTCAACTCGACGGGCGCGCCGATCACGGCGGCCGTCGCGTTCAGCGGTCCGATGGTCGAGTAGTCCGGCCGAGGCAAGGGTGCGCCGTGTACTTTTCGAAGTGGAGCTTTTCGCGACGCCGGAAACGCGCGCCGCAAGCGAACGGATCCTGCGTTCGTGGATTGACTCCCTCATCCGCTCCAACCTCGTCTATCTCGCGGCGCACCCTCGCACGCCGACCCTCTACCGGGCCGGCGTGCGCTACATCCGTGAACGCGGCCTCGAAATCTTCGCCGGGGTCCCTGGGATCCTGCGGCGCGGCGGCGGCGACTGCGAGGACCTCGTTTGTTGGCGCGTCGCCGATCTGCGACTCGGGCGCGACGGCCGCGCCGAGGCCGCGCGCGCGCGCCTCACTTGGCGCCGCGAGGGCAACCGCTACCGCTACCACGTCACCGTCCGGCGCGCGTCCGGCGCGATCGAAGATCCTTCCCTCGCCCTGGGAATGGGCGGGCCTTCCGACGTCGGCGGCGTCCGGCGCGAGCTGCGCGATCGCGCACGGTACCGCAACGGGGGCCGCCGGCTCGAAATCGACCTGGACGGGCTGCCGGATGGCCCCATGCCGATCGTGATCACGGAGTAGCCAATGGCCGGAGCTGTCGCAGCGTTCGCGTTCGCGATGTTTTTCGCCGTTGCGTGGGGCGTCGCATCGGCGCGCACGCGCCGGCGTCGAGGCTACGGCATGGGCTACGGCTTGCCCGGCCCGGCGCGCGAGCTGGCGGCGCCGATGGGCGTCGAGGCCGCGCGCGAGGTAGCGGCGGCGCCGACGCCCTCGCCGGCGCAGCTCGAAGCGGCGGCGCAAGCCCTCGACGCCGGCGGCGCGCCGGCCGAGGCCGAGGAGGCGCGCGATCGCGCGGCCGCGGCCGCGGCCGCGGAGGAGCTGCTACGCCGCGCCGACGCGCCCTACACGCCGCCGGCGCCCGAGGCCGGACCCGCGCCGCCTGCCGAGGCGCCGGCCGAGGCGCCGCCGGCCGAGGCGCCGCCGGCGCCGGCGCCCTCGCGGCCGCCGTCCGAGGCCGGCCCGGCGACGGCCGAGGACTTCGCGGCCCTCATGCGGCGCGAGGCCGAAATCGCCGTGCCGGGCTACAACCCGACGATCGCGCGTGCGCTCGCGCCGGAGCTGGATCGCGAGCTGCGCCGACTCGGGACGGGCGACCGAAACACGCGCAGTCGCCGACAGACCGGCGCGACCTTGACGGCGATCGAACAATTCGCGCGCGCCGCGTTCGGCGACGCCTACGCGGACGGGCAACGCGCCCGCACCGTGACGCGCGCGACGCCGCAAGGGTACGTCCCCTACGGCGGCGGCCTGCGCGGCGCCCTGGTGTACTACGGGATCGCCAACCCGCCGGCGCCGCTCGTCGCGCCGCTCGCGACGCTCCCCTACTCGCCGCCGGAAGGTCCGGCGGCGGCCGCAAGCGCCGGCGGACGTCGGCGCCGGAGGTAACCCATGCGCGCCTTGATTCGGCGGAAGGATGACGGCACTTGGCAAGCGTGCTTCCGGCGTCGCGACGGCTCGGTTGTGTGTGTCTCGACGCGCGAGGCCGACATCGCGCGTGAGATCGCGCGGCGCGTCGCGGCCCGCATGCCGCCCGGCGCCGACGCTTCGGGCCTCTGGGCCGGCATCAAGGGCGTAGCCAAGCGGATCGCGCGCGCGCGCGTGCTGAAAAAGGCCGCCAAGGCGTATCGCAGCGTCGCCGGCAACCCGATCGTCGCGAAAGCCGTGGGCCTCGGCGTGGCGGCCGCGACGGGCGTGCCGCCGCACGTCACGGAACGGCTGCTACTCGCTTCGGCGAGCGGAAAGATCCCTCCGGCGCTCCTCGCCGCCGGATTCGCGACCGGCCAGCTCCAAACGATCGCGGCCGTGCAAATGCTTCGCGACGACCCGAAAGCGGCGGCCTCCTTCGCCGGCGCGGCCGTCGCGGCGCAGAAAGGCAACCCGCGCGCGCAAGCCGTCGTCGCGCAAGCGGCGGGCCTCGCGAAGCGGTTTCGCGTGCTCAAGGCCGCGGGCCGGCTCCTCGAAGATCGCGCGCGCGCCGGCGATCCAGTCGCGGCGCAGATGCTCGCCTACGCCGCCGGGCAAGTGTCCGCGCGCCGTGGCGGCGCCGCCGCCGGCGACGCCGGCGCGCCCTGGCGCCGGTGGGTCCCGACGCAAGGAACGGCGAGCTGGACGCGCCCGGACGGCCGCCGGCAGGCCGTAACTTTCCAGCTCGGCGCACGCTCGCGCGTGTCCATCGTTCCGAGGGCGCGAGCCTACTAGCCCGTGACGTCGAGGCGCGCGAAACGGATCGTCACGCTCGCGGCGCAGCTCGCGCGCCAGCGTGCGCCCGTGCTCGCGCCCATGGGCGTGATTCGCGAGGACGACCCGCGCGCGATCTTCGACGGCGACGCGGGCTTGCGCGACGGCGATCGGCGCGCGCTGCAAGTCGGCGGACAACGCGGCATGTCCGCCGTGCTCGACTACGGGCAGGCACAATCGCTCCTCGCGTGGGCCGCCGACGACCCGCACGCGAAAGCCGTCACGATCACCCTGGACGGGCCGCGCCTCACGCAACCGCCGGACGCCGCGACCGATCTGCGCGTCGTCGCGCGCCTGACCTGGGGCACTGAGGGCGGACTAGCCGAGGCCGAGATCGATTGGGTGCGCGGCACGGCCTTTACCGTTTGGGCCTCGCACCTTTCGCTTGCCGCGTTTCACGAGGGCGTGCTTACGCCGGCCGGCGGAACCGCGCGCGCCAAGGTGACGGCGCACTGCGGCTATCAACCCGTCGGCGACGCCGTGCCGCCGCAACGCACGCGGTTTTTGGGGACGCTCGGAATCGGCGCGACGTCGGCTCTCGTGCCGATTCCGGCCTACGCCCATAAGGTTCACTTGCAGTGGCTCGCCGCCGGCGCGTTCGTCGCCGGCGCGACGGCGGAGATCGAAATTCTCGGCGCGCAAGCGACGCCGACCGTGCTCGGGACGATCGCCGTGTCCAACTTTGCTTTCGATCAAGTAGCTACCGCCTTGCCAAACGATGCGGCGTTCGTGCGGCTCGTGAACGTCAGCGGCGCCGGTATCGTGCGCTCGCGCCTCGTGTTTGCTCTGCGAGTCTGACCGTGGGCCGCGCCGCGAACGCGATCGCTTGGACCGCCGGCGCCGCCGCCGTCGTCGGCGTGCTCGCAAGCCTCGGCGGCGGACGTCGAGGAGCTGCGCGGCGCGCGCCGCCCTCCATGCCGGCGCCGGCGGCGCCTCGACGTCGAGGAGCTGCGCCGCCGACGATGGCGCCGGACGTGCGCCCTGCGGCGCGAACGGCGTTCGCCGGGCCGGAGGACTTCATTCGGCGCGTGTCCGCGGCTTACCAGGCCGCCGGCGCGCCGCGCGACGTCGCGACGCTCCTGACGGCGCACTCGGGCCTTGCAACGGGGTTCGGCCGGAACGTCTGGGGCGCAAACATCGGCGTTCTGCGGGCCGGACCTACCTACGCCGGGCCTACGATGCGTCTTTCAACCCGCGAATGGGCCGGCACCGGCTACCGGCGCGAGCTGGCGAGCTGGCGCGCTTACGATTCACTCGCCGACTCGGCGCGCGACGTTGTGCGGCTCCTGGGGGCGCCGCGCTACCGCGAGGCGCGCGGGCTCCTCGAGGCCGGGGACGTCGGATGGTTCGCCGCCCTCGGCCGCGCCGGCTACTACACGGAACCCGTCGACAGGCACGCGCCGCGCTACGCGCGCGCTCTGCGCGTCGTGCGCGGCGTGCTCGCATGAGGCCGCGCCGCCCCAAGGTCTACATGGTGCCGCGCGGCGCGACGATCGGCGAGGCGCCGGCGGCCGACGATCCGCGCGCGCGTTACGTCGCCGTGGGCGAGACAATCCCCGCCGGCGCCCGCATTCTGGTACACACGATCCGTCCGGCCGCGGCCGGCGTGGACTTCTCGACGCTCGAACGGCTCGCCGAGGCGCTACCCGCCCTCAAGATCCATCCGACGCTTCGGGGCGCGATCGGGCCGGTGAACCCGCCGCCTGCGATGCAGCTCCAATCAACGTGGGCCGTGTATGACGTCGAGGCCGCGACGCCGGCGGCGGCGATCGTGGCGGCGATCCAAGGCGTCGCGCCGCGCGATCTGTCCTTTTCGCTCGCCTACACGCCGCTCGCGACGGCGGACGAAATCCGCGCGCGCATGCTCGACGCCTTGCGCGGCGCGATCCATCGGATCCCCTTCGTCGGGCCGCTCGCGCGCCTCACGGAGGCCGCGGCGCGCGGCGCCGAGGCCGCGAGCGGTTGGATCGGCGTCGGCCTCGGCGTTGCGTTCGCCCTCGGCGTTGCGTGGGTTCTGACGCGCGAGGCCGCATGACCGATCGCGATCGCAAGCTTCCGATACCGGCCGTGCGGCGCGCGCTAGACAAGGTGCGCGACGTCATGGACGCCGATCTAGCGACGGCGGACGACCCGACGCGCGCCCTCGGCGCCCTCGGGCTACGCGCGATCGCGGATTGGGTCGGCGGCGAGCTGGACAAGCGAGAGGCGCGGCCCGCTTGTACCTGCGGGGCCGTCGACGTCGAGGGCGTCGAGCTGCATCGGGCGGATTGCGCCCTCGCACGTTCCGACGACGAAAGGAAAAGGCCATGAGCATTCAGGAAGGAATCGGCGATCGCTACACGGTACTTGCCGCGGGCCGCGTGACGGGCGCGACGGGCGCGATCGCGTCCGGCGTCGGATTCGCATGCGTCCGCACCGGCACCGGCGTTTTTGCCGTGACGCTCGACGAGGCCGTTGACTCGACGAACGTTCAGATCCAGATCAGCATTCGCGCGCCGGCGACGGGCGCCGTCCCGACGACTTACACGATCGTGGAAGATCCAAACGATCGGCTCAAGACCGTGACGTTTTTCAACATCCCCGGAACGGGACCTCTCGCGCCGGCCGACCCTGGCGCGTTCGATCTGCTCGTTTCCTCCGTCGTCTAGTACACTCGCGGCCGTGTACGACGGCCGCGCCCTCGCCCTCGCCTTTGCCCGTGACGTCGCCGTGCGCGGCCTCCGCGGCCTCGCCCTCGGCGTGCTCCTCGCCGCATGGGCGTGGGCCGTCGGCTCGCCGCTCGCGCAGCTCGCGGCCGCATTCCTCGCCCCATGAGTCTCGCGGCCTCGGCCGACCGGCTCGCCGAGGCCGCGCGCCGGCTCGAAGCGGCGGCGCGCCGCGAGGAGCTGCGCGCACGCCGGCGCGCGTGGGCCTGGACGGCGATCGCCGTCGTCGCCGGCGCCGGTGCGATCGCGGCCGCGGCCCTCGCCGTCGTCGCCGCCGGCGGTTGACGCCGGCGCCGGCGGCGGCGCCGGGGCCGCCGTCTTATGTAATGCGGTACTCCCGTATCAACCGGCCCCGGCGGACGCGCCAGCGGGCCGCGTAGGAGGCCGTCTTATGTAAGGCGCGAGGACCTCGCCGGGGGCGTCTTATGTAATGGGCAAGCGTGTCAGCGAAGGTCACACATTACATAAGACAGCTCGGGCCGCGGCGCAGCTCGCCGGCGCCGGACTTTACCGCCAGCCTTTCGCCTTGCGGATCTCGGCCCATGCCCGGTTGACGGCGACGGCCTCGGCGTGCGAACCGCCCCGGTCGGGATGCGTCTCGAAGGCTCGCCGGCGATACGCGCGCCTGACCGTTGCCGCGTCCGCGTTGCGCCGCACGCCGAGGACCGTCCAGGGGTCGCCGACGATCCGACGCTCGGCCTTCGCGGATTCGCGTTCGCCGGCGGCGCCGCCAGGGTGACGCTTTCCGATGTACGCCGATCGCGTGCGGCCCTCGGCCCACCAGTAGGCGTACCAGTAGGGCCCGTGCGCGTAGCGGACGCCGGCGCACGTCCCGCAGCGGCGCTTTCCGCACGCGATCTTTTGACG
>Ga0187892_10010409_pt1 | contig 11806 bp, 4 predicted proteins | sample MA1701073metaG_FD_139345 | JGI IMG/M metagenome (GOLD analysis project Ga0187892, IMG submission 139345) | Bio-ooze microbial communities from a basaltic lava cave in the Kipuka Kanohina Cave System on the Island of Hawaii, USA - MA170107-3 metaG ... | reverse complement strand
GGTTCACCGATATCCCTCCCGAATCCGAACCCCGCTGCCTGAAGTACTGGAAGTCCCTGACGGTTGGCGAGTTGCCGGTCTTCCAGGAGGGCCAGACGCTTAAGATTGTCGACCAGCACGACAATCACACGGCCAATGGCATCGACTGCGATGATCCGCCGCCCCCCGAAGCCATGTACATCGCCGGGGACATCGTCCTTGAGAACTTCCGGGATTACCAGCCAATTATCGACCTCGATACTTTTCGAGTCTACTACGGCGGCATCATCACACCGACGGTGTTGTCGCCTTTCACGCCTGATGGGGGTGAACCCATCTGCTTGCTCAAAACCCACTACGGCGACTTCGACGGCGATTGCGACGTTGACGAACAGGACGAGGAACTCTTTCCCCTGCGCGGGGCGACACCTCCGATCACACAACTGATTCCGGCAAGCAACGCGATCCTCGATTATGACGGCGACTGTCACATCGGGGCGGCGGAGTACAATCTCTTCTACGCCCGCAAGAATGCAAATTACCAGGTCCCCCAAGGCCAATGCAATGGCGGTCCCAACGGGGTGGCGCGGTCCTGCCCCGATCCCACCCGGGCGCCCTCGGGTTTTGGGCAGGGCTTCTTCGCCCCCGCGTCGGTGGTGGCCCAGGCCATCGCCGTGCAAATCTGCGTCCCGCAATGGCCCAACGCCGTGGCCATTCGCGTGACGGGCATCAGTGAAAACGTGACCTGCGTGCAAGGCTATGTCCAAGCCGATGGCACGCTTGACTCCGCTCCCGTCTATCAATCACCAACCGATTGGGGAACGATTCGCGTGGCCGATGCCGAGATCGTCCCCGGAGCTGACTACGAGGTGCAAATCGAGTATCTGCCGGGCGTCTTCTCCCTACCGACCGCCTTTAGCACGCCCATTTGGGGCGACGCGAACGCGGGCGATAACGTCGACGTGATTACGTGTTCCTCGGCCTGGAGGACTATCCTGCCACGGATATGAATCAGGGCCGCGTCGCTTGCGCACTGGGCAGCAGCGGCGTCACGCCCGCGACCGAAAAGTACCTGGGTACAGTGACGTTTCGTGTCACCAGCTTGGGCGGAGGAAGCCTGGTCGTATCGCGAAGCGCGTCGGACACGCAGTTGCGCGACCCGGCCAATCAGCCGATCGAAGTGATCTACCTCGGCGACATCGTGGTCCCCATCGTGCCGTAGGCTTTTCGAGCGCCGCTGAGTTGGCTAACCGCCCAGATCGACGAGCAACGTCTGGAGGATCTGGGCGGTGACGGTCTCGTCCACCGCCGAGGTCAGGGTAAAGTCCACGAGGATGGTTTCGCCGTCTATGTCTCTGGGGAAGGCGTCCAGGAACACGAAGCGCGACCGGACTTCCACGGACCCGTCCGGGGCCGGCTGAAAGGGGACGATCTGGGAAAACTCGTTGAGCACGCGGCCGTCGGATTCCAAGGTCACGCGTTGCCGGATGCGGATTTGAGCCGTGCCGTCGGCCTCGGTAGGAAACCCGGTGGCGCGCAGCGTCGCGAATATGTGACTGCCGCCTTGTCCACCGGTGAAGAGCGGCATGACCCCGCCATCTTCGATTCGCGTATAGGCCAAGGTCTCGTCATCCGTAAAGCCAAGCTCCGCCGCCAGCATCGGCGGGCAATTCGCGTTGTCGCCGTCGGTTGTATCATCGACAAGCTCGGTTGCGACGTCTCGGGTCCCGAAATAAGCGAGCACTCCGTCCGTCCGAGGCTCACCCACGATGTTCCCGCCCACGGCCCAGATGCCCCCTTCGGAATCGGCCCATGCGGCGTGATAGTCGAGGATGACGTCTAAGTTCAGGCCGGTGTTTTCATTGGCCCATTGGCCCGCACGCCGAAAGGCCACGGCCCCTTCGCGGCCCACGGTGATACTCTCGCCGTCGGGCACGACAAACGCGCCGTTCATCTGCAACGTGTCCGGCGGAGTAACGTCGACAAATGAACCGCCGGTCGATTCGATGATCACGCCGCTCTGGGCGCCACCGACGCCAACCACCACGTCATTGCTGCCATGTACGGTGAAAAGCGTGCGGGTGGTCGGAGACTCAAGCTGGGTCCAGGTCGCGCCGTCGTAGCGAAGGATGATTCCACGGGCGCCTACGGCGTAGATTTCGTCTTCGCTGCGGCCCCAAACCTTGTAAACCACGGGTATGCCGGCGGGATTGATGGCGGTCACGTCCACGGCCGTCCACGTGGAACCGTCGAATTGCCAGATCACCCCGCTGGTATCCAGTTCGTCGATGTCCCCGCCGACGGCGAATAGGTTGGTTGGTTGGACGCCCCAAACGCCAAAGAGTGTTTCGGTTCCCGGCGTGGTCTGACGCTCGAATTCACCCGTCGCCGGGCGGTAGCGGAGCACCAGTCCGTTTTCTCCAACGAGGAAAAACGAGTCGCCGACTTGCCGGTCGGTGATCCACCAGAGGTCTTCACAGGCGCCGGAACGGAGGCGAGTCCATCGTTGGCCGTCATAGTGGACGACCAATGGGCCAAGGTCGTCGTCCGGGTCCGCGCCAACGGCATATACGTCTGTTGCCGAATTGCCGGAGACGGATAGCAATCCCCCCGGCAGTTGGGACAGCGCGAGCTTCCATTCAGCCTCTGGGTCCGGTGGAGTCGTGTTCGTTGGACAACCTGTCAGGGCAATAAGCTGCACCATTCCGGCAATCCAAAGTGCTGGCCGCATCCGATGAACGCCCGCGTACATACTGTCTCGACTCAATTCTTCATCTCCAAAGAAACAGATCTGCCGGACCCCGAAGGCAAACCCTGCTTGGTTTTTGATTCTCGTCCCGATTATAGGGGCCTCTTGAATCCTCACAAGGTGATCCGGATTCGACGATATTTATTGCCAGGCAACCGCGAGAAAAGACCACCACAGTCGCCGCAGGTGATTTAGTTGGCACCTCTGTTCAGTGCCGCTGAATGGTTTTTGTATTTGTCTTTCTTTGAATGGAACGCCAGCTTATTGCCTGTAAAAAAAAACGCGGATCGAGTTGATTCCTGTTGGGTAGTTTTGTAATATGCCCCCTTAACTTGTCCTGCGCACTTCGCGTGGAGAAGAGCGGGGAAGCTCTAGTTCACAAGAAAAGGAGAACGAATACCGTGTTTTCAGCTAACCGACTGACGGGTGAGATCATCAAGGGGACCGCGATTTCTTTTTGCCTATTGCTGGCGGCAGGTTGCCCACCTCAGGCGCCCATCGACGAGCCGAGTGACGGCGACGGCGACCCAACGGCGGGCAAACCGGTCATCACTACCGTGGTCGGCACGGGACTATCCGGCGACAACGGGGATGGCCTGGCCGGCACGGAGACCGCGCTTTACCTCGTGCAGGACGTGACGGTGGGACCCGACGGTAACCTGTACTTCCCCGATTGGAACAACCACAAAATTCGGCGGCTGATCAATGGAAACGTCGAGACCATCGCCGGTACCGGCGAGCTGGGCGCCGCCCCGGATGGATATGGACCGGACCTTCAGTTCAACCATCCAACGAACGTCGAGTTCGATGGAAACGGAGAGCTGCTGATTGCCGCGTGGCACAACAGCTTGGTGAAGCGAATGAACCTGGAGACCCTGAATGCGGTCACCATCGCGGGAACTGGGGCGCGGTCCTTCAACGGCGACGACATCCCGGGCACGCAAGCAGCATTGGACTTGCCGAGCTCAGTCGTCTTCGATCCCGGCACGGGCAACGTCCTGATCTCCGATCAGGCGAACTTCCGCATTCGTCTACTGGAGCCGAATGGCATCATCCACACGATCTGCGGCGACGGCACCGCCGGCTACAACGGTGACGACATTCGCGCGGAGATGGCGCAATTGAATTCGCCTAAAGGGCAGTCGGCGCCCCCGGCCGGCCGCATCACCCTGAACCGTCAGGGCGAGATCATCATCGCGGATACGGGGAACCACGTCATTCGCAAGATCGACGGCGCGGGCATGATTTCGCTGGTCGCGGGCACCCCCGGCCAAGGAGGCTATGAGGGCGACGGCGGCCCAGCCGCGGCGGCGAAGTTTAATACGCCCAGCGACGTCGCCGTGGCCCCCGACGGCTCGATTGTTGTCGCCGATACGGCCAACAATGTTGTGCGCAGCATCGCCGCGGATGGCACGATCACCACGGTGGCCGGCACGGGTGTTCGGGGCTTTACCGGTGACGGCGGGCCCGCCGAGGAAGCGACCCTTGATCGTCCCTACGGCGTGACCGTGGGTCCGGACGGCACGATCTACATCGCGGACACGCACAATCATCGAATTCGCAAAATCACCGCCGAGTTACCGGCTGATTTTGAGCCCTCCATGCCCGGGGGCCAATCCGTCACCATCGTCCCGTGCACGGGCGAGGCCGGATCGATTTGCACGTATATTGGGACCGGAGAAAAAGGCCTGAACGGAGACGGCAACGACCGGCTGCACAGCGTGTTGTACTGGCCGATCGATATCGAGTTCACCGCCAACGGCAGGGTGATCTTCCTCGATTGGAACAACCACCTAGTCCGCGAGGTTCTCGAGGACGACACGATCGTTACGATCATGGGGAGTGATTTTGTCGGCGACGGTCCGCGTGACCTCAGCGACTTGACGGTCGCCGGCGCCGAGCCGCTGACGGTGGACCTCAATCACCCGACCGATATCCAGCTTCTGCCCAATGGCGATATCCTGATTGTCGCCTGGCACAACCACAAGCTGCGAATCATCGACGGGGAGAACGGCCGCGTACGGGTGGTCATGGGGGCCAATGCGACCTTCGCGGGCGACGGCGGACCGGCCAAGGACGTGCGCGCCAACCAGCCTCGCAGCGGGGTGTTGACGCCCAACGGCGACTTTTTCTTCATCGATCAGCGCAACCAGCGCATTCGGGTCCTTTACAATTTCGCGGAGGAACGCGAGAACGCCATTGCCGGCACGGTGGTGGGCACGGGCGAGCGAGGTTTCAATGGCGACGGCCTGGCGGGCTTGCAGACGCAAGTATCCTTCCAGGCCGGCGGTAATCCGGAGCCCAGCGGCGCGGTGAGCTACGATCCCGATAGCAATACGCTGTATTTCTCCGACAGCCAGAACCAGCGCATCCGCAAAGTCGAGTTCTTGTCCGAAGATTACACGCTCAGCGTCGTCACGATCATTGCCGGCACGGGTATGGCCGGATACAGCGGCGACGGCGGGCAAGCCACGCTGGCCCAGATCAACAATCCGCAGGACCTCGAGATCGGGCCCGACGGTAACTTGTATTTCGCGGATACCAACAACAACGCGGTCCGCCGGATCAACCTCACCACGGGCGTGATCGAGACGATCGCCGGCACGGGGCTGAAGGGTTACGCCGGGGACGGCGGCCCGGCTGCAACGGCTCAGCTCAACCGGCCCTTCGGCATCGCCTTCGACGCCGACGGGGATTTGTTCGTTTCCGACACCTTCAACAGCCGCGTGCGCAAGGTGGAGATGGAGTATTAGTGAAGGCGTCCTGCTGAAAAACTCGGCGCGGCGCCGACTCTCAAAGCCGCAATCCACTCCCGTGGATCGCGCGGGGCAACCGCGCGGGGTGAATCCCGCGGCTCGCGGACTCGGCGCCGCGCTGTTTCTTCTCGGCTGGGGGTGCACGCCCCCGGCGCCCAACAACGACGAGCCGATCTTCCCGGCCAACTATCGTTCGTCGTTCGTTGAAACTCGCGGCTGCCGAAACAGCATCGAGCACGCCGCGACCATTCGGGTTTGGGTCAACGAAATCGGCGCGGACGACTACCTCACGCAGTCGGCCACGCTGCCCGTGGGGACCATCGTAGTGAAGGAGGAGTTCGCCGGTCCAGCCTGCGACGATGATTCGGTGCTGGTCTTCTGGGCGGCGATGAAGAAGGAGGCCGCCGGTTTCGACCCGGATCTCAAAGACTGGCGTTTTCAGGAAGTGGCCTCGCCCGATCGTAGGGTCACGCAGAACGGGGGAGCCGCCTGCATTACGTGCCATACGGATCCGGATTGCCAAGTCCGCGACTTGATGTGTACGGAAGAATGACCCGTCGGCGACACTTTGCCTGAGTCGCAATGAAGTCAGTCATCGGGATTCGAGCCGTTGTCATTTTATCCCGCGTGCCTGCGCGACGCATGAATGACGTCGGCTCGGATTCTCATTATTTCTAAGAACTCGCAACGGTTATAGGTCTATTGAGGCAGCGCTGGGTTCTGCCAAGCAGTTTTTTTCCTCCTCGCCTTAGTTTTTGCCGCGTAAGAAAAAAAAGTCCTTTTTTTTCATTTTTTCGCGTACATAAATGGCCACCTCGCGCCATTGATATCCCTCGGAGGGGAGTTTCCCCCGCCGGCCCGAGTGTGGCCGGCACTCCCCGCAAGAAACCCGCTACGATGGCATCTTGAAGAAGGATGAGATCATGCGAAAACAAAAAAGGTCACTATTGGCGAAGATTCTGCTACTTTCCGGCATTTTCGGGTTGACGGCAATCGCGCCGCTCGGCCCGAGCCTCACGTCGACGGGATCCAGCAGAGGCGACACTGCGGAAACTGGAGCTCACGCGGCGAGAGAGGGTTTTTATCTTCCGGCCGCCGAAGATTTGGTTCACCCACTAGTCCAGGCGTGGGCAATTGCCGCGTTGGGGCCGGTACAACCCCTTTTTGGACACAACGTACCTTGGATTCAGTCCATCGCACCAAGCAGTGAACCGGTTGGTCCAGTTTACCTTCCGGATAGCGGTGGCGGTAATACCACGTGTCAGTACTGCCAAAGCTGGGACGCGGAGATGTGCTGCTCACCCCCGCAGGGCGCCGAGGGAGGGCCGATGTGCCAGTATGCGTGCTTTCATGGAAAGATGAACGGTCCGGCACATTGGGCGGCCTTTGATTTGAGTATCGACTTGGGCTCCGGTTTTATTCCGCCGGATTTTCCGCCACGATCGACCGAGCCCGCGCAGAGTTCCTTGCCTCTTGTGTCAGGTGAAGCGGCTCATTCGCGTCGATCGATGACGATTCCTGAACGGCCCATGGAGGGGGGTGTGATCGACTTGATCACCGGGGCGAGCCTGCTCCAGGAGATCGACTTTGAGTTGCCGTTCGGCGGGGCAACCTTTCGTCATGTTCGGACATTTAGCGATATCTGGGACAAATCATCGAGCTGCCATCCCGGCGGCTACGCTGCGGGGACGTTTTTCCGATACGACGCTGGCGAGGCATTCTGGGATTGGAACGGCCGCACGTGGATGATGGGGGAGAATCCGATCTTCCTGATGGACGCCAATCCGTATTGGAACTATGGCCATCCGCGGAAATGCTACTTCGTCATCGACGCCCATCATTCCATACCCTTCACCCTCGACATTGCTTCGGGGGGCTATACTGCTCCCCCGTGGTTTGACGCGACGCTTTCCTACACAGAAGAAGGAGTAATGGGCACTGACGGAACCTGGTTGCAGCTACCCTCGACATTTGAGGTCTCGCTCAATCGCGGGAGTCTGACCTATACGATCCAGATGGAATATGGCGAAGTGCCCCCTTTGATTCATGCTCCGCCGAGCGGCCCCCAATGCGATGGCTATGCCAACGAATATGGCTCGGTTGGGGCGCCATACCGGGGATTTGTGACCCACATTAGGGATCGATTCGCGAATACCGTGGAAATCTTTTATTGCGCCGATCGGAGCGACGTCTGCACGTACAGTTTCGGATCCGGTCAATCAAGTTGGTCGTGTCACGACGCCACCTGCCGAAATTGCAATGAAAAGGGTCAGATTAGGGCAGTGAAGTTGAAGCCCGCCGGTGGGCCCGCTGCCTGGACGCTGCTTTACACGCATCGGGCCTTCGGTTCGGCGTGGCCAGGAAGTAGTGATTGGTGTCAAGAGCGAGAGTCCATAGCAGGGCAGTCATGCCCGCAGGAAGACGGAACTTTTCGCCGCGAAGAATGCTTTGCCAATTGGCGGTCGCTGCACCTGCCGCACCACTTGCACACCATTCACGTTTATCAGGGCGAACTAAATTTAGACATTCCGCCGCCGTGTTTGACCCTGGATCACCAAGCGTTTTGCCACGCGAACTCGGATGAAATCAAAAGGTTGTATTGCCCTGAATGCCCGACGGACGGCCTGTGCACGGCGAACGCTTTGTGTGTTCATGACCACATCACACACCCACAGGTGCCCCAAAATTGGGTCTTGGAGGCGCGGTACCTTTACGATGAATTTATATTCGACGAGGAGGAGATCTGTCCGGTGGTTTGCGCTTACTCACCCGGCGCCGTTCCTCTCGGCACGGACCTGGCGGCTACTCCCCAGTTGGGCGGCGGCGACTTGCTGAAAGTGACGATTACGCGGCGCGAAGCCGAGGGGTCTCCGCCATCGGAAGACAAACAATACACGATCTATCATCGAGTGTATCACGATGGGTCCGTCGCGGGCATTCCCACGCCGCGGCTGGGCGTGACTCGTCATTCGACCATCAAATCTCTCCTTGCTGCGAATGCGGTGGATAACCTCGCGGAGGTCAACGACCTATTGGGCGTCGGGATGGATGAAGACGTGGGCTATCTCGATGCAGAGGGTCAGCCTGCGGCGCCGGTGCCCTTCCATCAAATGGCGGACATGACGATTGGATACAAGAACTGGTCCTTTTCTTTCACACAATGGCCATTGTTCATTGGGCAGTTTTTCAGTTTTTACGGAGCCGACGGGGACGAACCGATTCCGCCTCAGACCGGCTTGAGCGATCTGGCTCGAACGAATTATGCCTTTGCCACGGAGTTTAGCGATCAGCGGGGTGGCGATCGCAAGAAAACGGTTTGTCACTTCCTGAAAGAATACCCGAGACCTGATTCTTGCGACGCGTGCAACAGCATCGACGACCCGTGCAACAGCATCGACAAATGCGAGTACGCATACGTCGATCCGGGTGGCGACCCCTCATGGGGCTTGGCCGTGGGGGCGGAAACTTACCACTATCCGTACCGGTTCGAAACTGTCCGGGGCCGTTATTGCAACTGCGGATTCTACCGACCGCTGATGGAGGGTACGAATGGCGGCGGGAAACGGTTTCATATCGCCGTGATTGATGAATTGGATACTCGAACCGCGTACGCTCCCGTTGCTCTGAACGACGACCTCCCAGTGAGCGGAATCCGGAAGCGGCGAGTGGTGGAGATGAATGCGGCGGGGTTCATCTTAAGGGATCGGACGTGGTCGTTTGAAGAGGATCCCCAGGGGCAATTGCAGGCCAGCGACGGATACGGCGAGCAACAGGCACTCGATTGCCAGGGCCGGGTCACGGAGCGGAGGACCTCCGGGTGGAGCGCGGCCGAGGCGGACGGCGAGGGCGACGAGGAGGGCCTGATTTATGTTTACGAATACGAAAACCTCTGCGAGGGGGAGGTTGGTAATTGCGCATGTTCGGGCACTTTGCCCAGCGGGGAGCCGCTGGCGCGGAAAGGGGAATTGGCGCGGGTGGGAATGAAGAAAGGTACGGCGGGCCAGACGTACTGGCTGAAGCGGTTTGAACGGCATCCCGAGCGCGGAGAGCTGATCACCAAGGAAGTGGAGTTTCCCGTGCCGGTCACGGACCCCAACGCAACGAGTTACGAGACGATCTACGATTACTGTTTGGCGCCGCACTTTATTCCCAACCAGCCTCCCAATTTCGAAGACTGCAACCCTGCTGCGCCCGGAGAAGGCCTAGCCACATTGGCCATTCTGGGCAAGGACATTTTCCGGCCGGCGGTGGCGGGGACGGAGAATGGCTGCGGGCGGCAGGCGATGGAAAAGCTGCGCTATGACAGCGTCGGGAACTTGCGCTGGCATGCGTACGGGAGTGTGCCTGCAGGTGGAGGGTCCTGTGTGGCCGAAAGTGCCGAATTCTTTGTGAATTCGTATGCCTTCGATGCAAAGGGCCGGCCTACGCAGGTGGTCGTTGATACGGATGAGACGACGGGCTTGCCCGCCGGTTTTGGACGGATTGCGAGCACGGACGCGTTGAATTACACGACGACGTTTGAGTACGACGCGGCGTTCGGGCTGAAACGAGTGGCCTATCCCAACGGACGGGAGCAGCGCATCATCCGGGTGACGGAAGCAGAGCCCGATTCGGACGGCGACGATTGTCCGCAAGGGGCGGTGTTGCAGTGGACGTATAACGACCTGGTTCCGGGCAGTCCGTTCCAAGTCCATTCGCCGGCGCAAGTGGCCTGCATCGACGGGGACAAGCTGGTATGGACCAAGACCGTGAAGTTGAATGTCGCCGCGGGCGACCCGACACCAGACGGCAACGAACCGCACGAAGTCATTAGCATGGTCAAGCCCCAGTACGACGAAACGGGCCGGCTGATCAGCGTCACGCAGCAGGATTCCGACCAGGACCCGACGGCCAGTGTCCGTACGGAGATCGCGTACAACGCCTTCGGGCAGTTGGATCGGCAGCTTGATCCGTCGGAGACCATCACGCGGCAGACCTTCGACGAGCGAGGACGGCTGAAGAAAGTCTTCCGCGGCACCAAGGACCGGCACGAGACTTGGGGCGCGGAGAGGGCCGACGGGAGCACGCAGTGCGATTCCGCCACTTGGGGGTTTGATGACAACCTAACGCTGATTGAGAAGCGTTACTACGGCGCGGGCGTGACTGACGCGGACCGGCTGGTTCAGATTCGCCGGTTCCGCGACATGCCGGTTAACAGGTATTTCGACGAGTATCCGGACTGCTGTTTCATCCCATATGGTGAGACAAATAGCTGCCTGCAACAAGGGGAAGAGATGCCCGAGCCGTTCCTACCTAATGACGAGGAGGCGCGGGGGTGGGTGGAGGAGCATTTTTATGATTGGCGGATGCGCGGTGTTTGGGTGCGGAATTCGGATGAGCAGGGGGCGGCCATGCGCAATTCGCTGACCTGGTACGATCATCTCGATCGGGTGCGGTTTTCGGCGGAGTATGCTGGACCGGACGTGCCTGAACAGAACGCGCTGCCGCCGTTTCCGCACTCGCCCGGCATCTCGCCGGGCAGCGCGGGGCCGACGGCCGGGGAGATCTTGGGAATGAGTCCGGCTCCGCTGTCGCTGACGGAATACATCTACAACGCGCGGAGCGACGTACAGGAAACGCGGCGCTATGACGTGGGCGACAGCAGCGGGAGCAGCTATACCGCGAGCTTGGCGTTTTTCGATCACGCGGGGCGGAAGACGGAAGTGCTTCAGCCCAACAGCGGGCGGATGCGATATCGCTATGATGCCAAGGGGCGGCAAGTGGCGAGCCGCGTGATCGCGGCGGGGACGCAGGGACAAGGGGTCGAAGGGACGGAGATATCCCGGACGGAGACGGCCTACGACACCGATGACCGGGCGATCATGAGCACGCGCTGGGAGCGCAAGCACGACAACGCATCCACGGGCGACTTAACCGAGGCGGGGGCGGTGCGGTCGTGGACGTACAATTGGTACGACCTGCCCGGTCGGCTGATCGCTTCGGCGGATTTCGGAACCAATCACGCATCCGACGATTACGTGACCGGCAGCCCGCCGCCGGCCTATTTGGATCAAAACGGGAACCGGATACTCGATCCACCGGTGACGTATGATGGCACCGGGACGATTACGGCGTGCGGAGAGTCCGCGCTGACTGAAGTCAGCGGCTCGCTGGTCACGTGCTATCACTACGACGAGGCCGGGCGGCAGGATCGCGTGTGGCATCCTGACGGCACGCGCACGGCCTATCAATACGACGGCCTGGGTAGGTTGTTGCTGACCTGGGAGAACGCCGACGGCGCCCAATGGCAGGACGTGCAAATGACCGCTCGCCGCTACGACGC